>Ga0210077_1000651_pt1 | contig 11894 bp, 7 predicted proteins | sample RushMan_CattailN_5_FD_185556 | JGI IMG/M metagenome (GOLD analysis project Ga0210077, IMG submission 185556) | Wetland microbial communities from San Francisco Bay, California, USA, that impact long-term carbon sequestration -... | ecosystem: Environmental > Aquatic > Marine > Wetlands ... | reverse complement strand
CACCATCAGCTGACACAAATTTAAGCCCTGCTGGTAATTTATCGGTTACAGTTACTCCTGTTGCATTGTCAGGTCCGTTGTTGTGTGCTGTTAATGTAAATGTAACATTCTGTAAGTAGTTAACTGTACTTTTATCGGCTGTTTTAGTTATACTTAAATCAGTGACTGGATCTAAAATTGTAGTTACATTTGCCTGGTTGTTAGTATCGTTTAAATCAAGTTCATATCCAAATATAGAAGCAGTATCAGTTACTGTAGTTCTTGAAGTAATAGCCTGTGCTACAATATGTAATGTAGTAGTTGCTCCATTTGCTAAGTTCCCAATAGTCCACGTACCAGTTGTTGAATTGTATGCACCGTCAGCGGATATGAATTTAAGCCCTGCAGGTAATGTATTAACTACAGTCACTCCTGTTGCATTGTCAGGTCCATTGTTGCGTGCAGTTAGGGTAAATGTGATTTTATCCTGGTTGTTGCAACGTGGAGCCGATGCTGTTAAAGCTATAGCCATGTCTGTAGCGGGACCTACATCAACTGTTACATCTGCATTGTCGTTGCTACTATTTGGATCATAGAATTCTGTAGCGTTAGTAGGATCTGGGTCAGTAATATGGGCCGTATCGGTCACTGTGGCATTTGAAATCATAGCTTGCGCTACTATGTGTAACACAGCTGATGCACCATTGGCTAAAGGACCAACAGACCATAACCCATTGGTAGAGTTAAATTTACCGTTAGAATCATCTGACACATATCTGAGTCCGGTAGGTAATGTATTATACACTTTAACATTTGCTGCATCGTTAGGTCCGTAATTACTTGCTGTTAAAGTGAACGTTACATATGACAAGTATAAAGGATGTAGACTACTCGCAATTATCTTTATACCCAGATCAGAAGCCGGTCCAACAGTCACAGTCACATTACCCTGATTGTTAGTGGAATTTGTATCAGTCTGATTTCCATCTATAACTGCAATGTTTGTTAATTGAGTATTTGCAACGATTGCTTGTGCTACTATATGTAATATAGCAGATGCGCCGTTTGCTAGATTCCCAATAGTCCATACACCAGTTATAGCGTTGTAATTGCCATCAGCTGATACAAACTTGAGCCCAGTTGGCAATTTATCAACTACAGCAACTCCTGTTGCGCTAGCAGGTCCATTGTTGTGTGCTGTTAATGTAAATGTAACGTTTTGCTGGTATTGTGGTGTCGCATCATCCACTGTTTTAGTTAAACTTAAATCAGCTTTTTGATCAGCAATAAATTGTGCTGCTGCTTCGGCATGGCCAATTGTCAGTTTTACACCACCTAAAAGCAGGCCAAGAAGCTCTACATCTAAAGCATCGCCAGATACTCTAGCAGAAGTTCCATCAGCAGCAATAGTTTTTACAGGATTACCTAAAGATATTTTTAGTACTCCTGGAAGTTCAACATAAAGTTTTGCTGTTAATTCTGATAGAATGCTTTTACCATTAAGCAATATATCCGCTATTGACCATTTGAAATCAGCGCTTGCTCCACCAGGTTGTCCATTTGCTGATGCTGTTGCATTTACCTGTAATGCTTTAATTTGTAATATTCCTCCTAACAGAGTAATATCAGCTACTCCAGCTCCAGATGAGCTTATTAGTGCAGTGACATTCGCATTTGGTGTTACATTACTATTCGCGCTTATAAGGTCTAAATTTAACACTGGAAGTAGGTTAAGCAGGTTTAAATCAACCGATGCTACATCACTTCCACCGCCTGCTTGTGGCGGATTGGTGCTTGAATAAGCAGTAGAGTTTAAAAGACCTATTTTAAGCCCTAAAACTTGCAATAGGGCAGGTAAATTTGATGGAGTTATACCTCCCGTTACTTGACCTTGATCTCCTGTTGAATTTACATTTAGTAGGCCAGATAACAAACTACCATTAAGAAGTTTGACTTCTAAAGGCGTATTTTCACTACTTGCATAAGAAGTTGTACTATTCACCGAAGAATTTGATTTTCCAGCATAAACATCCAATAGAACATTTGGAAGTACACCTACATTTAATACATAACTTGAAGCATTACCGCTGTATGCAGGTAAACTAGTATTTTGAGCAGTGCCAGTGCCATTTACAGTCGATTGTGCTTGAAGTGTTTCAATAGTAGAATTGACAGTAGTTGCATTAGTTTCATTTGCTGCTGAAACTGTACTACAAAGTATTATTGCACAGAATAATACTGTCAGTAAAAGTACTCCATATTTTTTATTGTATATCACCTAATTTCACCTCCTATTACTATTAACTAATTTTTTCATTTTGTTTTATGTTTTTTTCACCCATAATTCATTAATAAGTGATATTATCCCCCCCATATACGTAGTAGGTGATTTTACCACCGTTATTCATTAATATAGGTGAAAAGGATTTATTTACTAATTTTTTTAATGAAATGTTCATGGAAACTAACTCCTGTACTTCCAAAGTTAAGATAGTCCAAATATAAGATAATCCAAATTAATATATTATTTTATTATATTGTTACCCGCCTGTTTATTCGTTCCACTATAAAAATGTTTCTACATGCCTGAATTATTCAATATATACCAAACATTATAGTTAGTTCAATATAATTGAAACTAATAGAACTAACTAAAAATAAACAACAATTTAAATTAATTATTAAAAAAATAAAGAGTCTAATAATATTATTTAATACAAATAAAAGTAATTAGAACATTAATATACAAAAATATGATTATAAATCTGTTTAACAATTGATAAATAATTTTAAAATATCCAAAATTCAAAATACTAAAACTAAACATCCACCTAACAAAAAAATCATTGCTATGTACTAGTTATACATGATTAACAAAGAACACATGTTTAAAAAATACCGTTAAAATGCTCTGTTTATACGGAATATATCTTTCAATATTCTTATGTAGTAAGTACCATTTTTACAATGTTCATTACAAGAAGAACCGAAAAAAACCCTAATTTAATATTAAAAAATATAAATAACATATTTTTAATACAAATGAAAGATATTATGATATTTTATTAAAAGTTAAATAGATCAAAATCGTTTAAACTAAATTATTAATTGAATAAAGCAGTTATAGGCCATATAATCTTATTATATGGCTTTTTTAGATTAAAAAGAAAACAATAATACGTAATTATAGATTATACATAAATAAATAGTAATAGCCCGTTTTAATACAAATAAATTGTATTATAATATGTTATTAAGTAATAAGTCAACAAAATTGTTTTAATCAACAAAAACAATTATCATATGCCCCGAAATAATATATACTAGATGTACACTATTTAGTTGTATGGCAAAAACATCTGATTATGTACAACTATACATGACTCCTGAAGGACCGAAGATAATTGAGTCTAGCACTAAAACTAAAATATTGTCACTGCTGGAAACAAAAGATCTTTATTTCGATGAAATCCTTGCCAAAACTGGTAAATCCAAACCAACTTTATCCAATCATCTGAAGGTGCTTGAGGACAGAGGGATAATTGGATCAAAAAATGATCATTACGATAAACGGAAAAAATTATTTTATATTAAAGCAAAACAGTACGTTGAGTTATCTACAGACATAAAACTAAATATTGATTTAAAAGACTACTTTAAAGATTCTCTTACTCAAATTGACAATCCTGTTGACTTTTATGCATTAACCCTAAGAAGCATTAGATTTTTTTTAATCGACAGTAGTATAGATATAGATCCCCTACTAATGAATATAGGGAATTTTATGGGAGACTCAATGTATTCCTACATCGAATCCCCTCAAATTGAGAAATTAATTGAAAATATTGCCAGTTTTTTCAATAAATTTGAGTTAGGACATGTAAAATTAGTAGAGAACGATCCTTTAACTATTCACATCAATGAAAATTTTGAATGTAAAGACATGATTAACATAGGAAGACCACATTGCGCAATTGCTAAAGGTTCTTTTGAGTCTATTTTCGCCAAACATTTCCAGTCTGAAGTTTTAGTTGATGAAGTCAAATGTCAGGCTAAAGGAGATGCATACTGCTTATTTGTTATAAAAAAGGTAGATAAAAAAATGAACTCCCCGGTAAGAGGGTCAATAGAATTCATTTAATAAAATAAATCATCTGACACTGAATCCAGAGGATTGTGTCAATTAAGTTAACACGTTGCATCGTTAGGTCCATAACTATGCGCTGTTAAATTATAAGGGATAGAATTGATAACTAAATTTCAATCCTACCCTTTTTATCATTACCCATTTGTCCTTTTCCGACTCTGCACCAATTGCAGAGAAGTTGAATATGACTTTTCATCATTCTTCTTATTTTTTTAAATCTTTCCAATTATTCATTAAAGCTAACCCTCCTAAACTTCTACTTCAACTGCTCAAAAATTTTATGAATTTTTGAGAGGATTGATCAAAAAAATCCGGCAGAACTAAAGTTCTGCGGCAGTAAAAACCTTTGATTTTTGCCAGTATCGCGAAAAAACTATGTTTTTCGCTGTGGAAGATAAAAATAATATTGGATTATACTATTCCGAAAAACTAACCCTTTTAAACTTCTCCTTTTTATCCAATGGCTTAGTCGCGTCTACCCCAACTTTAGTAGTTGTACCATCAGGTGTCGCGCAAGGATCAAGTGAAGAACCTCTTGCTCCAGGCACAATCATAATATCGTCATCGCCTTTTACCCTTGTTGCAATGGCATATTCAAGATCTTCGGGATCAAAAATATTAATATCTTCATCAACGACAATGGCATGTTTTAAGGAGGGATGAGCTGCCAAAGTTGCCATTAAGACATTTTTTCCATCACCATGAGTTTGTTTTTTAATTGAAACTGCCGCATGAAGCCAACAGCAGCCTCCTTCTGTTAAAACCACATTTTGAACTGTTGGAACTGTATTTAAAACTGCTTTATATATTCTTGGCTCCTGTGGAAGACCCTGTAAAAGTCTGTGTTCAAATCCAGCCGGCATTATCGCGTGATAAAATGGATCATCTTTGTAATGTATTTTATCAAGTTTTATAATTGGTTCATTTCGTACAACGTCATAGGTATCTGTTAAATCCACAAATGGCCCTTCAGGTTCTCTTTCATGGGGTAAAATTTTACCTTCCATGATTATTTCAGCGTCAGGTACTTCTAAATCAACATTTTCACATTTTATAAGTTTCATGTTCCCATTATGAAAATTATTTGCAACTTCAAGCTCATCTGTTGTAATTGGAACTGAAGTGGTGGTTGCAAGGAGTGTTGCAGGATGCATACCTATTGCTATTGCAATTTCAAGGGGTTTATCCATTTCTTCAGCTCTTTTGTAGTAAGTATACAGATTTCGTGGAACTATTCTCACTCCAAGCTTATTTTTTGAGTTTACAAGCATCCTGTGAATTGACGCGTTCCTTATTCCAGTTTCAGGATCTTTTGCTATTATAACTCCTGCAGTTATATAAGCCCCGCCGTCCTTCTTGTAGTAAGTTGGTACTGAAATTTCACCTAAATCCGGCTCTTTTTGAGTATTGAAGCTTTTTTTAACACTTTCAATGTTTTCAATAGGGATTGGGTTTTCAGTCGCTTTCATTATCCTCTTTGTAATTTCAGGAACTGTAACCGAAATTCCACGTGCAATCTTATCCCTAGTATTGCAAATACCTGATATAATTCTCATATCACAGTCTTTAACGTTTTCAAAGATTACTGTATCCTTTGGATACTTCCTTAAGATCCTTGCCACTTCATATTTAGTAGATACTTCGTCTTCAATCTTTATAACCTTAAATTCTTCTTCAAGAGCCTTCAAAAATTCCCTCATAGCCACACCAACTCATTAAAATCTAATTACTAATTACATTACATATTTTCTATTGAGTTCTGTTATGTATTTTCCGCATTTTTATTTAAATATAATCACTGATTACATTCAATATTCCCTTTAACTCGAATTATATCCTTCTCAATATCCCTATTCATAATTCCGAGCATTTCACCCGCTAAAATGGCAGCGTTACCTCCATTATCTATCCCTACTGTTGCAACAGGAACTCCGGGAGGCATATCAACCATCGAAAGTAGTGCATCTATTCCCTCAAGCCTAATTGAACATGGAACTCCTATAACTGGCTTTTCAGTATACGCTACAATAGCTCCCGTAACGTGTGCTGATAATCCTGTTATAGCTATAAACAGCTTGGCATTCTTAACCTTTTTTAAATAATCTTCAAACTTTTTAGGATATCTTACAGGCGATATCACGCTGAAATCATATGATACATCCATTTTATCAAGAAAATTAGTGGTTTTCTTAGCAAATTTAATATCGGAATAACTGCCAGCAATTATAGCAATGTCAAGATCTTCTAATTCTTCAGACATATCTTCTTCAGATAAATTTTCATTTTTAAATTCATTTCCATGGACATCAAACGATATAGGCGAATAACATTTACCGTCTAACTTTTCAAGGAGTTTCATTTCATCTGCATTTATTTTTTCAAAGAATGACTCCCTCATTGATGAAACTCTTTTCCTTACATCTTCATCATGAATTCCAATTATCTGTGCAGCAAGTAATGCCCCATTTTCACCGCGATCTATCCCAACTGTCGCAACAGGCGCTCCAAAAGGCATTTGAACCGAAGCATAAAGTGCATCAAGTCCACCTAATTTAACATTTACCGGTACTCCCACCACAGGTTTATGAGTATTTGCTGCTATTATTCCAGGCAAGTGTGCTGAAAGCCCTGCAATGCCTATAAACACTTCTATTCCATTTTTAGTAGATTCCATCACGATTTTTTTAACTTTTTCATGCGTTCTATGAGCTGAAGCTACTTTAATATCGTAAGGGATACATAACATTTCCAATATATCTATAGCTTTTTTTGCTATACCAAAATCAGATGAACTTCCCAGTAATATCATAACTCTTGGTTTCATTTTACACCTTCATTATATTAATAGCATTAATTTTTTACAATGAAAATTAGAAATTTTCATATGTAAGAAAGTAAATATGGTAGTTTAGATATTTTCAATATAGCTCGCATTATTTATAAAATTTGATACAATATCCCATATGAAAACTTGAGGTGTGCATTTTGTCATGGATTATTCTACTCTTCGTCTTACTAGTGACATCTATAAAAAACAGAGGTTCAGAAACAAAAATGACAGTATCTATTGTTATTCCTGCTTATAATGAATCTAAGACTGTAGGAAAAGTAGTTAAAGTCATAAATAGCCTGGATTGCGTTAGTGAGATAATAGTTGTTGATGATGGATCTTCTGATGAAACTGCAAACATTGCACAAAATGCTGGAGCAACTGTCATACCCCATTCTAAAAATAAAGGGAAAGGTGCAGCTATAAAAACTGGTTTTGATAACTCTAATGGAGACATTGTAGCATTTATCGATGCAGATTTAAAAAATTTAACTGCAAAGCAAGTGGAAAATATCATTAAGCCCATATTAAATGGGAAGGCAGATATAACCAAAACCAAATTTAAAAGAAAAGCAGGTCGAGTAACAGAATTAACTGCAAAGCCGCTTCTTAACTTCTTTTTCCCAGAAATAAAGTTTGATCAGCCTTTAAGTGGGCAGTTTGCCGCTAAAAGAACTTTTTTAAACAAAATTCAGTTAGAAGAAGATTATGGAGTCGATATTGGAATTGTATTAGATGCTGATGTAAGGGGGTTGAGAATAAAAGAAGTGGACATTGGTGAAATTGAACATTCTCATTCTTCTATTGAAGGTCTAAATAAAATGGCTAATGAGGTTGTAAGAACAATAGTAGACCGGGCGATAGGATATGGTAGATTTTCCATGATGGATGACCTGGGAAAATACATAAGAATGAGTATTTTAGGGCTTTCACTTATAACATTAGGGCTTTTTTCCATATTTTTTGTTAACAGAATTCCAATAAATGTTGGAATGGTACTTTTAGTGGTAGGACTAATCGTTGCTATTTATTATACAGCAAAACTTATAAAAAGGACAGCGAATATTCTTTCAAAATCCAGTGGAAGACTTCCCACTCTAAAATCTTTAATGTACATGCACTTTCCAATTCTTGTTTCTGGACTTATACTGCTGGTTATGATATTCACATTTGTAGGATATGTTCATGTAGATGATGGGACACTATCCATACAGCCCGCTTCAGGTAATCTCGTGTTAATAGGCCCTAATGGTTTACAATTAGACTCAAGAGGACCATATACTGTAGATAGTGCGCTAGAAAATGAATATAGCTCTTTTAGGGTTCCTGATAAAGCTATGGATACATTAAGATTAAATTATGGCGATTCCATATATATACTTAATAAAAAATACACCACACTTCCAACGATACAGGGAGAAGATAACATATTAAGGATGCCAAAAGATGCAAGAATCTATCTTGGTGTAAATGTAGGGACAGTAATATTAGATAGTAATATCAGAAATATCTTTAATAATTTATATGTTGAAAAATCCCTACCAGTAACAGAAAATAATAGTAATTTAACTATTAATGAAGGAGCTATCATTACATCCGATGATCAAAGCGGTAAAATAGTTAATATATATCTTGACAACCAGAAAATAGCAACTACATCAGGGGTATTCCGAAATGGAATGTACAGTATCTATATTAACAATGTAAAATATAATACAGTTTATATCAAAAATAGTACTAAAAATACTTATGTATACTGGGGTAATCATACCATGAAAATAGAAATAGGAAACCAGACTTACTCCAGTTTTGCATTTGCAACATCAGATCGAGGTAAATTCTTAAATATATTCATAAACAGATAAGTTTGATGGGTTTAATCCCAACTTAACACTCATGGTTTTACCAGCATATCTGAATGTTAATAATATACCTTTACAGCTTCTTTTATATCATTGTAAAGCCCTAGAGCCGCTAATGCCCCTATTTTACCTTGGGATCCTGTAACTTCAATAAGTTCTATTCCACTTTCTTTTGCTGTTTTTTCAGCTTCTTCAAGGGACATCATAGATTTTTTAGTTGCCATTGCATATTCTTTAAGTTTTTCTGGAATTTTAATACCATCTAAAATTGCCATTGAAGTTTTATCGGATAAAGTGCTTTTTTTAAGCATTTTACATGTTTCTTCAATTAATTTTTCCCGTTCACCGGGTTCAACAGCGAAAACAAGAGCTATAGCTACACAATTTTGAGTTTTATTTGGATTATGAGGATACAGTTGCACAATAATGTGATCTATGTATTCAAAACCCATTTTACTAAGCTCAATACCCACATTATTGGCTAATGTCCATGTAGCTCCTTCTTCTTTAGTATCAGTGTCGTCGATTCCAATTACAACCTTTTGAAGTTTGGGTGTTACGACTGCAGCCCTTCCAACCTTTGAACCACCGCCAATATCGTAAAGTTCGACTCTTTTGACTCCTTTTGCCATTCCACGGCACATTGCAGCACCTACACCCGCGCCTGCAAGACCTGCATGGGTTACTTTGACTTCATCCCCTTCAACTGATACTTCTTCAATTCCCGCAGCAGAAAAACTTGGTTTAAGGTCTAAATCTGTTTTTCCAACTTCTACAATGTATGTATGCTTGTTTCCATCTCTTTTTGCACTTTCTACCAGGTCGCTTGACCTTTCATATTGATAAACCATCCACTCAGAACCTCCAATACAGGGATGATATTCAACGATTTCTACCATGTCATTATCAACCATGGTTAAAACTTTTTTATATGGGGCTATCCACGGGTCTTTAAATTTTTCTTTTAAGTCATCAGGGGTTAATATTTCCATTTAATATCTCCTTAATGTTTATGAGTTAATTCAAGTAATTCCACTTGATTTTTATATTTAAATGAACTATAAATAATGTTTTGAAATAAAAATGAGTAAAAAATAAATAAAAATTATTTTAATCGCTCACACATTTTAACAGCAGCTTCAACAGCACGTTTTCCATATTCAACACGTTGATGAGCTTCTAAACGTGTCATTCCCGGACCTGAAATTCCTAAACCTACTGGTTTACCATATTCCAATGCTAAATCAGCAATTTTACGTGATGCATGCTGTACGACTATTTCATCATGTGATGTTGCACCCTCTATAACAGCGCCGAGGGTTACAACTGCATCAATGTCATCTTCCTGTAGAAGTTTTTTAATTGCAAGAGGCATGTCAAAAACGCCAGGTACAGTAATTACTTTCGTTATTTCAGAATCTAAAAATTTTGCGTGTTCTTTAGCTAGTTCTAACATCATATGAGTTATATCGTAGTTAAATTCAGCTACTACTGCTCCTAATCTGACTTTTACCATTTTCTTTCCTCCAACTCGACTAATGTTTATTCAGATTGTGAATTTAATTTATACATGATCTATTATTTTCATTTCATTTAAATTAAATTCAAATTTTATAGAACGGATAATACGGCCGCCCCAAGTACGCTTACAACCATTATTATAATTATAAATAGTGCTATAAGTTTTGGTCTATCCATATTCTAACCTCCTGCAAATTTAGAAATGTCTTCTACAGTTTCCGCCAATATTTCAATTTCTTCTTTAGTATTATAATAATGAACAGATGCTCTAACCGTTCCGTCAAGTTTATCTGCGCCTATGTGTTTTACTGCAGGAATCGCACAGTGATAACCGCTTCTTACACATATATTTTTAAGTTCATCCAGTATTTTTGCAACATCATGAGAGTTCATACCTTCTATATTGAAAGCAAGAATTCCATGAATATTTTCAGGATTACCATAACATATAGTATTTTCTATGTCATTAATTAACTCAAACATGTATTTTGTAAGCTTTATACTGTGTTTTTCAATATTTTCAATTCCAATATTTTCAATATAGTTTATAGCTGCTCCAAGACCAATAACTCCTGCTATATTTTGAGTTCCTCCCTCAAATCTACCCGGTGCAGCTTCAAGTGTGAAATCATCTTCTGTTACACTGGATACTGTTCCACCACCGAGGTTCATTGGTCTTAATTTATCCATAACTTCGTTTTTACAGCACAAAAATCCAGTTCCCACAGGTCCAAGAAGTCCTTTATGTCCAGGAAATGTGACAAAATCTGCTTTTGTTTCCTCTACATCGAATTTCAGGTGTCCTGCAGATTGAGCAGCGTCAATCATATATAAAATATCATTTTCTTCTGCAATATCTCCAATGTCATAAATTGGCTGGCATGACCCAATTGAATTTGAAATATGTGTGGTTGTGATGAGCTTCGTAGTATCATCTACAGCCATTTCAACATCAGCAGAATCCATTACACCGTATTTATCTGTTTTTATGACTTTTAGGTTAATTCCTGTTTTCTTTAAATTGAGCCATGGAAGAAAATTAGAGTGATGTTCTATATTAGAAACAATTATTGAATCACCCTTCTTAAATTCCAGACTATTTGCTACAAGGTTTATAGCTTCAGTGGTATTTTTTGTAAATATCACTTCATTTTTACTGCAATTTATAAATTTTGCAATTATTTCCCTTGTATTTTCAAATTTGATCGTTGATTTGACGGCCGTTTTATATGCTCCCCGCCCTGTATTTGCATTGAAATTACGATAATAATCATTCATAGCGCGTATTATAGGCTCTGGAGTTGGTGTAGTGCTTGCAGCATCCAAATAGATCAGTTCATTAAGTAAAGGGATATCAGTCCGTATATTGATGTTTTCAGTTACCATAATACTCCTACCCATTTCACGTTCTATCTGGATCTGCACTATTTATAATTATTTACCCTCGATTTTACTTCTAACTTCACGAGCCATTTCCATTGTAGAAGCATTACCACCCAGATCTGGAGTTACGACTTTGCTTTCACTTAAAACTTTAATTAATGCATTTTCTACA
>Ga0210077_1000650_pt1 | contig 11908 bp, 7 predicted proteins | sample RushMan_CattailN_5_FD_185556 | JGI IMG/M metagenome (GOLD analysis project Ga0210077, IMG submission 185556) | Wetland microbial communities from San Francisco Bay, California, USA, that impact long-term carbon sequestration -... | ecosystem: Environmental > Aquatic > Marine > Wetlands ... | reverse complement strand
TTACGCTAAAATATCGCTCACCACGCCGGCGCCCACTGTCCGGCCGCCTTCCCGGATGGCAAACCGCAATTCCTTCTCCATCGCTATGGGCGTTATCAACTCTGCCGTAATCGTTATATTGTCACCGGGCATCACCATCTCTACCCCTTCCGGTAATGTTAAATTCCCCGTAACATCCGTCGTCCGAAAATAAAACTGCGGCCGATACCCGTTGAAAAACGGCGTGTGACGGCCTCCCTCTTCCTTGCTCAATATGTATACCTCCGCCTTGAACTTCGTGTGCGGCTCTATCGTCTTCGGCTGCGCCACCACCTGACCACGCTCAACTTCGTCTCGCTTCGTCCCGCGCATCAATACCCCGATGTTGTCTCCCGCTCGCCCTTCATCCAAAAGCTTCCTGAACATCTCTACCCCGGTACACACCGTCTTCATCGTCGGACGTATCCCTACTACCTCTATCTCATCTCCGACATGAATAACCCCGCGATCAACGCGACCCGTTACCACCGTCCCTCGTCCCGATATGCTGAATACATCCTCTATCGGCATCAAAAACGGCTTGTCGATATCCCGCTGGGGCTCCGGTATAAACGTGTCCACCGCTTCCAATAACTCAAATATACACTTCGCTTCCGCACTGTCCGCATCATCACTCTCAAGCGCCTTTAACGCACTCCCACGAATGATCGGCGTGTCATCCCCCGGAAACTCATACTTGTCCAATAATTCCCGAAGCTCCAACTCAACAAGCTCTATCAGCTCTTCATCATCCACCATGTCACACTTGTTTAAAAATACTACAATCTGAGGAACCCCCACCTGACGCGCCAACAATATGTGTTCCCGCGTCTGGGGCATCGGACCGTCGTCGGCGCCAACCACCAATATCGCCCCGTCCATCTGGGCCGCTCCCGTAATCATGTTCTTGATGTAATCCGCATGACCCGGACAATCCACATGCGCATAATGACGATTCGCCGTCTCATACTCAACATGCGCCGTCGCTATGGTTATCCCCCGCTCCTTCTCCTCCGGCGCCTTGTCGATCTGATCAAACGGTACATAACTCGCCATCCCCTTCAGGCCCATATGCTTCGTAATCGCCGCCGTCAATGTCGTCTTCCCGTGATCGATATGACCGATCGTACCCACGTTTACATGCGGCTTGGTCCGCTCAAATTTTTCCTTACCCATCTTCGAAACCCTCCCATGCTTTGTTGGAATTGATTTTTAGCAAGGTGCTCGGTTTTACACAAATGAAGGCCCTTTATGATTATCCGTACAGGCCCGTTACGTTAAATAATGGAGCCCACGACCGGAATTGAACCGGTGAACCTCTTCCTTACCAAGGAAGCGCTCTACCTACTGAGCTACGTGGGCACTTTTTCATAGTTCTTCCTTGATTGAGCAAAAAAAACTGGTCACAATATTTTATATTCCAATTAAGGCTATTAATACGCAACATGGAGCGGGAGACGAGACTCGAACTCGCGACATCCAGCTTGGAAGGCTAGAGCTCTACCAACTGAGCTACTCCCGCTCATATGCCCTAAAAATAACCTGAAAAATATTTCTTCTTTAAGATGATGATGTTTATAAGTTTCCTCAAAAAAGTGTAGTACGTGTTACGTAAGAAGCCATGTAGTCTCTCTCGATTTCAATAACCACACTGAAATCTCCTACATACGACTTACCTTGGGGCTGGTGGTGGGGGGAGGATTTGAACCTCCGAAGGCTTCGCCGACAGATTTACAGTCTGTTCCCTTTGACCACTCGGGAACCCCACCTGAAAGACATTTTCATATATGGAGCCAGAGACAGGAGTTGAACCCGCGACATCCTCATTACAAGTGAGGCGCTCTACCAACTGAGCTACTCTGGCAACACATTCTTAACCTGAAATTTTTAGCCTAATCGTAATTTTTATATAAATGTATGCCTTTTTGCGATTCTAATTTGATCATCAGTGATCAATATTTTGCCCTTCCCATAAAACTATTTCTTTTACTAATATCTTTAACAGTTATCAACCTCTGAATTTGATCGATATCAAGGATAATCCTGATTTATACGATAAAACAATCATTTTAACTTAAAATAACCTAATTTATCTCCTTTTTTCTATTTTTTTCTACGGATATAAAATATTGATCAATTTTTGCCATACGTGATTAAAAATTGACGTAAATATTTGAGGATGGTCTCTGATATTTTTATAGTAATCTGTTAACATTCTGTATATATATTCATTATGGCACGGTTTGTCTGCGCTTTTCAGAATTGTTTCATCTTGGCATATTATTTGCTTCTTGTTCCAATAAAAGCCTGTAACATCATAAAAGCAAGAAAAAAATCATTAATATCTTAACTTTTTTTTCACGAACGTGAAGTGATTGCTCTATATTTTCGCAAACAACGCTATTATCACTATTTCAACACGATAAAGCCTTGACAAGATCGCCGAATTTTGTGTAATCGAACATCAAACCATTTACATTGATGAAACATACCCAAATGTCATTTTCTAAAACCCATTGAGGAGCCTGATTTGATAAAGCCACGAAGTGTTTTTTTGCCGGTCATCCTGTTAGTTTTCTTTTGCGGCTGTGTTCAGAACATTCATAACGACCCTGTTTCACGGGAACAAGCCATATTTTCGGAACATGAAAATTCGCCGGATCTTACAAAAAGATCCAACGACATCGAAGATAAAACCCAAAATGGCTTATCCCAAAATAAAAATGATGAAACAGCCCCATCAAGCACATCTAATGTTTCAGCTTCAAATGAAAAAAACGGCAATGTAGATCAAAGCCGATCCATAAGAGATTCCGTTTCTTCAGAAAGCAAAAAGGGCGATTCAGACACCGACTCTCGCTCAAATAGCAAAAATCAAGCGTCAGAGACATCCTCTCACAAGCCAACAACGCAATCTATTCTTGATGAAGCCCTTGATTTTTGCCAAGAATCCCAGGATTTTTGGCAAAAAGGAGAGCTTGAAAACGCCCTCGATGCTCTGGATCATGCATATGCTTTAATCCTTAAAATCGATGTCGACGACAACGCTAAGCTCATCCAACAAAAAGAAGATCTGCGTTTTACGATTTCAAAACGCATCCTTGAAATTTACGCTTCACGACATATTGTGGTTAAGGGAAATCACAATGCCATCCCTTTGGTAATGAATAAGCACGTACAGGCCGAGATTAACAACTTTAGCAAATATGGCGAAAAAAAATTTTTTATCCAAGCATACCAGCGATCCGGAAAGTATCGCCCGCTGATTGTTCCAATGCTAAAGGCCGCCGGCATCCCGGTTGAATTATCGTGGCTTCCATTAATCGAAAGCGGATTCAAAGTCAACGCACTTTCAAAAGCCAGGGCTCTTGGCCTGTGGCAGTTCATCCCGTCAACCGGATATAAATTCGGTCTTAACCGAGACACCTATATTGATGAAAGAATCGACCCGATTAAATCAACCAAAGCGGCTATCGCCTATCTGAAAGAACTTCATCAAATTTTCGGTGACTGGTCGACTGTTTTGGCTGCCTACAACTGTGGGGAAGGCCAGGTGCTTAAAGTCATACGGACGCAGAATATCAATTATCTTGATAACTTCTGGGATCTTTATGAACGCCTTCCCCAAGAAACCGCCAGATACGTTCCCCGTTTTATGGCGGCGCTATATATCATCAACCATCCAAAGGAATACGGGCTCGACGCCGTATCTGTTGACGAGCCGCTGCAATATGAAAATGTAATGGTTTCAAAACAGATTCATCTTAAAAATATTGCAAATGCCATCGGGGTGCCCGAACAAATGCTTTATGAACTAAATCCTGAACTTCGTTACAAAATACTGCCTCATGAAAATTACTCGCTCAGGATTCCTAAGGGCAAAACCGACATCCTCCTTGCAAGTTTGGATGACATGCCAATATCATATCCACCCCGACCGGCTTATGTCTATCATCGGATCAGACAAGGCGAAAGCCTTTCAACCATTGCCAGGCGATATCATTCCAGCGTAAGGAAAATAATGTGGGCAAACAACATGCGCAGATCGAGCTATATCGTTGCAGGCAGAAAACTCAAAATACCGCTGGGGCGGATGACTTCATACACGCCGCCGACGAACGATAAAACCAATACGAACCTTCCTTCGAGGCATGTTGTACACAGCGGTGATTCACTATGGATTATTGCCAAGCGATACGGCACGACCACCAAAAAAATCCAGGAATTAAACAACTTGTCAACAACGAGACTTCATATCGGACAGGTGTTAAAGATTTCCGACGACCCGGATGAAGATCTGAGTTCGAAAGATCTTAAGACCTATGTGGTCAAGAGAGGCGATAGTCTCTTCGACATCGCGCAAGGCCACAAAATGCGCCTTAATCGATTTCTGCGCATCAACGCCTTAACGCCCGACAGCACAATATACCCGGGACAAAAATTGCGAATAGAACAACAGTAACTTTCAATTGAGTGTTAGCGTTCAATTGGGGGTACATATACATGCCGGCATTTGCAGAGTTGAAAAATGAAGCCGCTAAAGCTTTCGGGGATTTTGGCACATGGATCTTTGATGAGTGGAAAAGGCTAAATGATGCTCTATTTCACGGCAAAAACATAGTGGGCGCAATTGTCTGGGAAGAGACCCCTCAAGACCGTAGTCTTGGATACTATGATCGAATCGGAAATGTGATCGTTTTACACAAGACATTGATGCGTCCGGTCTATCCCACCACAGATCTCAAATGGGGACTTCGCAGGCTAAACACCCGAATGGTCAGTGATGTTCTTTTACACGAGATGATCCACCAGCGGATTCATCAGACCGGCGGATGGATGGGCGAAAACAGCCATAACAACGAGCGGTTCGTCGATGAAGTCAACCGAATCGCAAATCTGCTGGGCTTAAAGATAACAGCCAAAGTCATTCGATCAAAATCCCTCCGGGATAAAGAAATCCCTTTTATGGAATCCGAATGCTTAAGTCTTAAGGAACTTTACCACTTCCCTTATCTATCCAGAAGCCGCAACTATTATTACGAATTATCTCAGCAAGACTGAACAAAATTAGAAATTGAAATCATTTCTTCTGCCACAAAGGCACAAAGCCACCAAGAAAGAGTAATAAATATATCCCTTGTGTCTTAGTGCCTTTGTGGCAAATATTTTGGTTCGGCCTTAACTTTTGAACAATCGGCGGATCGTATCCGCATTCGACCATATGGCGTCTGTTTCATTATAGAGTTTTTTAAAGGTGTTTTCAATTTGCGCCCGTTTTTCTTCGAAATCAGACGGAGACAGTTTTCTCGGAATGCACATTTCATCGGAAAACCGTATAATCACACGAGAAAATGGTTTCGGAAGCATAAATCTGTCCCAACTTTTAAAAACCCATTTTTTTTCAGCAGAGACAATGACGGGGATAATCGGCATTCCTGTGGCCTGGGCAATGAGAAGCAGGCCGGGTTTAACCATGCCAAGGGGACCCCTGGGACCATCGACAATATGACCGACCTTGTATCCTTTCTGGATCAGTTTTTTTATTTTTCTCAATGCCTGACTTCCGCCCTTTGATGATGAACCTCTCACCGGATACCATCCCAGGACATGAGCTATCCTTGAAATGAGTTCGCCGTCTCTACTCCGGCTGATCATGATCGAAATCGGATTTCGACGTGCAAATAAAGTAATTCCGGGAAAGAATCTCTGATGCCATGAAGCATAAATCGGAATCTGACCTCTTTTGAAAACATTTTTTTCGATCTCGGGGTTGATCATTTTAATGCGGTAGGTGGCAGATATAATCCGAACAGTCACAAGTCCTATAAAAGGTATTATCTTAAAGTTCAATAAGCGTTTTAACATATTTATACCTTGATCGAGTCAAAACTCGAGCCGGCGTTATTTGCCATCGGTCGGCGGATGGTGGACAACCTATTCCCTTACCCCTTTTTTGTCAAGAAATGATAGGGGGTTATACGATATAACTCGAAACAGACGCGCTTTGTCGTTTATTAATGACGGCAAATCGAGTTGACTTCCGGCAGCGAATATGACTATTTATAAGGTTTTAGATTTCGTAACTTTTATTTAAAAATTACTTTGCAGCCCCGACAAACGGGATATACGCTTCGCTCCGACAAGCTACAGTCGCGCTATGGCGGAATTTCCGGCAAACCGGATCCTCGGCCGTTTATTCAAAGATGTTTGATTGCCCGGCAAGAAATGTATAATATATGATAACCGTTGAAAATTTAACAAAAAGCTACGGCGCGGAGGTGCTCTTCGACAAAGCTGGTTTTAAACTGAACCCTAAAGAAAAGATCGGGGTCGTTGGTCGAAACGGACACGGGAAAACCACCCTTTTTCGACTCATCACCGGACAAATACCTTATGATTCTGGAGATATTGTCATCCCCAAACATTACCGTATCGGATATGTTCGCCAGGAGATTGAATTCACAAAAGACACCGTGCTCGCAGAGGGAATGACCGGGCTTCGTGAAGACCAGGAAGACTGCCAATGGAAAGTCGAAGAAATACTTTCAGGACTCGGGTTCTCCGAGGAGGACTTCAACCGGCCTCCTGAAGAATTTTCAGGAGGCTTTCAGGTTCGATTGAATCTTGCAAAAGTGCTCGTCTCCGAACCGGATCTGCTGCTTTTGGATGAGCCCACCAATTATCTGGACATTACGTCCATCCGATGGGTAGAACGTTATCTGATCCGCTGGCCCCGTGAACTGATGCTTATCACCCACGATAGAAGCTTGATGGATAAGGTGATTACGCACACCCTCGGGATTCATCGCCACAAGATCAAAAAACTGACCGGAAATACTGAAAAATATTATGCGCAGATCGCCCAGGACGAAGAGATTTACGAAAAGACCCGCCTCAACGACGAACGGCGCAAAAAAGAGATAAAGCTGTTTATCAACAGGTTCAGGGCCAAGGCAAGGCTGGCCGGTTTGGTTCAGTCGCGTATCAAGACCCTGTCTAAAATGGAAAAAAAAGATAAATTGGAGCGGATCAAGGACCTTGATTTTTCTTTTCGAAGCGCCCCGTATCCTAAAAAAGATGTTATGAAGATTGGACACCTCTCCTATTCGTACGAGCCCGAAAAACCGTTGATCAGAGATCTCACCTTTTCGGCAAAGGCCGGGGAACGGATCTGTGTGGTCGGGAAAAACGGTAAAGGCAAAACAACACTTTTAAAGCTGATATCCGGGGCACTTAAACCCCACAGCGGCGACATCTCACTGAATCCCTCCGTTAGACAAGGATATTTTGAACAGAGCAATGTCATGAATCTGGATGGATCGAGAACCGTTGAAGAAGAAATCCTCTTCTCACACCCGGATGTCGACCGCCAGCAGGCAAGGACGATTTGTGGCGCAATGATGTTTGAAGGTGATGCTGCTTTGAAAAAAATCGCTGTTCTTTCGGGTGGAGAAAAAAGCCGGGTGATTCTTGGAAAACTTCTCGTCACTCCGGTAAATCTTTTGCTTCTCGATGAACCCACCAATCACCTCGACATGGAATCATGCGATGCAATGCTTGCCGCCATCGACAATTTTGACGGCACAGTCATCATGGTGACGCATAACGAAATGTTTTTGCACGCGCTTGCCGAGCGTCTCATCGTATTTCAGAATCACGGTATCCATGTGTTCGAAGGGGGGTATCAGCGGTTTCTGGAAAAAGGCGGATGGGCGGACGAAACAGACGCTTTAAAATCCTTTTCCGAAAAAATGGATAACGGTGAATCGCCGGTTAAGTTGACCAAAAAAGAAAAAAGACGGATACGTTCCACATTTATTGCCGAACGATCCAAGATCCTCAAACCCTTGGAGCAACGAATTTTAAGTATTGAAAACCGGATCGAAAAATATGAAAAAGAGCTCAACGAACTCAATGCGGATATGCTGGCGGCTTCACAGGCCGGCGATGGTGAGAAGATCGGCGATCTCTCTCGATCCATCCATCGCTGCCAATCGGCCATCGATACCCTCTTTGATGAACTTGAACAATCCACGGCCAGCCTTGAAGTAAAAAAGGCTGAGTTTGAAAAAAAACGAGAACACCTCGAATATGGAGTGTAAGTAGATAAAATGAAAAAAGACATTGAATGCACAACCGGTGTCCCATCAAAAACACGAGAACTGAAACCTGGCGCCAAACCACAAAAGATTTTGGTTTTCCAGCAAAACAACAGCGGTGAAAAAAAAATAGAAGGCATCCGGCAATACGGCGACAACCGTTTTACCGTGGAAGTGGTATCCATCAATGAAACGCTGCCTGAAATTATCGACGATACCACAAAATACATTCCCCGAAACTTTCAGGCGGATCTGGTTCTGGACTATTTAAAACATCCGGACCTATCCCATGATCTTGCCGCACTTTGCCGTGACAAAAAAATCCCGGTGGTGGCTTCCGGGAAAAAGTTACACGTCGAGGGCGTCCTGACGCCGCCCACATGATGCGGTCTCTCCAGGCAGGTCTGCCTGGGTGATTATGGAAACATGTTTGGCATGCCGGAGTTTACCGTAAAGGTTTCCCAAGGTCGTATCGATCGCATTGAAGTGGTCCGGGGGGCGCCTTGCAAAGCGACCTGGGAGGCGGCACAGCGTGTTGAAGGTCTTTCCGTCAAAGAAGCCCCGGTCCGAATCGGACTTGAAGTGCAATATTTCTGTGTGGCGGATCCTTCGGCCTGGGATCCGATCTATGGTAAAAGTCCGGTGCATCTGGCCGGTGAATTTCACAGAGCCGCACTTCTTAAGGCATTGAAACGCGCATGCAAAGGTGCGTGCTGAAAGGATGCGCAGCTCCTGAATTCCTATTAGGTTTTACCGATATGTTTAAAAATATCGAATCGCTGTTGCCAAACGCACTGATTGCAGACAGACACGCGGTTCGTCGTGACATCATCAGCATTAAACGGCAAATAGAGAAGCCATCGTCCCATGAAAAAATTAACCGGCGACTGATTCTTATCGAAAAAAGGCTTCAAAGATCCGTCAACAAAAGAGCCTGGCGCAAAATACATCGGCCGGAACCGGTCTACAACGAAGCCCTCCCTATCCTGTCCAAAAAAGACGACATCATCGAGGCCATCAAAAATCATCCGGTGGTGATCATATCCGGTGAAACCGGCTCCGGGAAAACCACGCAGATACCGAAGTTCTGTCTTGCCGCAGGCCGCGGGATCGACGGAAAGATCGGCTGTACCCAGCCCAGAAGAATCGCCGCAATAACGGTCTCTCAAAGGATCGCCGAAGAACTCGGAGAGGTGCCCGGAAAGTCCGTCGGTTATAAAATCAGATTCAAAGACAAGACGAGTCCTAATGGTTTTATCAAGATTATGACGGACGGCATGCTTTTGGCGGAAGCTCAAAATGATCCGGGCCTGTATGAATATGACACCATCATTGTGGATGAAGCCCATGAAAGAAGTCTGAATATCGATTTTATCCTGGGTATACTAAAGACGCTGTTAACAAAAAGAAAAGACCTTAAACTGATTGTCACCTCCGCCACCATCGATACTGAGAAGTTTTCAAAAGCTTTCGATCATGCGCCGGTGATCGAAGTGTCCGGCCGCATGTATCCGGTAAAGGTGCGTTACTTACCCCAAGACATATCCATTGAAAACGACGACCCCCAGACCCACGTTGAGACAGCCGTCCGCGAACTGAACCGCCTTTTTAGAGAAACAAATTCCGGAGATGTTCTGATTTTCATGCCTACGGAAGCAGATATTCGTGAAACCTGCGAACTCATCAAGGCAAAGAATTTCCGTCATACGGATATCCTGCCACTGTTTGCCAGGCTGTCGGCATCCGAGCAGTTCCGGGTTTTTTCACGGGGTACGGGTAGAAAAATTATCGTCGCCACCAATATCGCCGAAACTTCCCTCACCATACCCGGTATCAAATATGTTATCGACACGGGACTTGCACGAATATCCCATTATATGCCGCGGATGAGAATTACAGCGCTTCCGGTGACCGGCATATCAAAAAGCAGCGCCGATCAGCGAAAAGGAAGATGCGGCCGCATGGAAAACGGCGTGTGCATCCGGCTGTTTTCCGAAAACGATTTCGAAAACCGGCCGCTTTTTACTTCGCCTGAAATTTTACGGGCCAACCTTGCAGAAGTTATCCTGCGAATGATTTCTCTAAATCTGGGGGATATATCGAATTTTCCTTTTATTGACAAACCGGCGGCAAAAAGCATCCAGGACGGATTCGATCTCCTTTACGAGCTGGACGCCATTGTTCCCGGGTCAAACCGAAAATCCAAAAAGACCAGCCGCTTTTTACTGACGAAAAAAGGCGAACTCATGGCGAAGATGCCCATCGATCCGAGACTGTCGAGAATGCTTATTGAGGCTCGGAACCAGGGGTGTCTTGAGGAAATGATCGTAATCGCCGCTGCCCTTAGTATTCAGGATCCCCGTGAAAGGCCCGCTGAAAAAGCCCGGGAAGCGGATCAGGCCCAGAAAGTGTTTTGTGATCCTTTTTCCGATTTTATCACGCTGCTCAATATCTGGAATACCTATCAACAGGTTTTGAAAAAAGAAAAAACAACCGGCCGCATTAAAAAATTCTGCAAACGTCACTACCTTTCCTTCAAGCGGATGCGGGAATGGCGGGATATTCATGCCCAGCTTTTCGAAACAATGACAGAATATCGTATGAATGATACAAAAAAAACCGAAAAAAAGCGCATTCCGGAGCATGTTTCCCTCCCCCGGCGACAATCGAAAGACCTGATTCCGGATACACAATTCAGTCGTCTTTACACCGCTATCCACAAATCCGTTTTAAGCGGCTTTTTATCCAACATCTCCGTAAAAAAGGAAAAGAACATTTTTCAAGCGCCTAAAGGAAAAGAGGTGATGATTTTTCCGGGATCGACCCTGTTCAATACGGCCAAGGAATGGATCGTCGCAGCGGAATGGATCGAAACATCGCGTCTGTTCGCCAGAACCTGTGCAAATATCGACAACGCGTGGCTGGAAGACCTGGGAGGAAACTTATGCAAGCGCACCTATCTTCACCCCCACTGGGAAAAGAAAAGGGGTCAGGTTACAGCCTACGAACAGGTCAGTCTTTTCGGTCTTGTGATTATCCCCAAGCGGCAGGTTCCTTATGGCAACATCGATCCGGACCGCGCAACGAAAATTTTTATTCAAAGCGCGCTGATCGGCGGTGATATCAATGAAACGTTTGATTTTTTGCATCACAACCAAAAGCTCATTGACGGTGTCGAAAATATAGAGGACCGGATCCGTAGAAGAGATATTCTGGTCAGCGAGGCGCAGTTGTTCGATTTTTACAGTCGTCGGCTCGAAAAATGTTTCGATATCAGGACGCTGAAAACTTATATCAAAGATAAGGCAAATGACCGAAACCTGCGTATGAAGCCTGAAGACATTATCCGGTATGATCCGGATGAAGAAGAGCTGTCACGCTTCCCGGACCGGCTTGACCTTGGGCATCTGAGTTTGGACTGCGCGTATCGCTTCGATCCCGGAACCCCCGATGACGGCGTCACCGTGAGTATTCCAGCCGCCATGGCCGGTTCCGTGCCGTCCGAATCTCTTGAATGGCTGGTGCCCGGGCTGTACAAAGAAAAAATAACCGCTTTGATCAAAGGGCTTCCCAAACCTTACCGGAAAAAACTGGTCCCTGTCGCCGATACCGTGGATATTGTCATCAATGAAATGCCCAAAACCCGGACTTCCTTAATCACGGCTCTCGGCAATTTTATCTTTACCCGTTTCAACATCGATATCCCGGCATCTGCCTGGCCGGATGATCTTCTGCCGGATCATTTGAAGATGCGGATATCGATCACCGACGCAAAAGGAAAAGAACTTTCC
>Ga0210077_1000648_pt1 | contig 11920 bp, 10 predicted proteins | sample RushMan_CattailN_5_FD_185556 | JGI IMG/M metagenome (GOLD analysis project Ga0210077, IMG submission 185556) | Wetland microbial communities from San Francisco Bay, California, USA, that impact long-term carbon sequestration -... | ecosystem: Environmental > Aquatic > Marine > Wetlands ... | reverse complement strand
AACCTGGTACAACAGCCAGCTGTAAATCAAGACATGCTGGGACACGATCAACTCGGTGGGTTTTCCGAGCATAGATCCGGAGTAATCCCGCAGGAAAAATACCACCGCCTGCGAGTCATAATCTTTTTCACGTGATAAAATTCGATAGATTCTGTCGCTGGGCGAAATCAGAAAACCGGTGGGATCGATATGACCCATATCAGACAGATTTCCTAATATGATGTTGGTTTCCACGATTTTCCGCAAGGTTGCTTTTTTATCGATAATCTGTCCGAATCTTCGATTTTTATCGGTCAGATCATAGGTATATCGAGAAAGCGACCGTTTTTTGCCTTTGTCTTTCAGATTGGGAAGTTCAAAATGCTCGGTAAGAATTTTACCCAGGTCATAGGCATTCGATTCCATTTCATGCTGTCCGCCGTCTCCTTGCCCGGATCCGGCACCGCCCTGGGTTTCCGGGTCGTGAACGGGCTGTTCATGAATGACCTCCCCTTCTTCCCCTTGGCCGGATCCTCCGGACGGTTCATCTTCAGCAGGCGCAAGTCTTTTTTCATGCAGGAATTTTTCCTCCACGGTGGTGGGGACCACAATGATTTTTTCTTTGTCGCCCTTTCGCGGTTTTACCAGCCGGCCCACCCGGATCTTGCGGGGAAAGCCGTCTTTTTCCCGCAGTTTGTCCCGTTCCAGCAATTCATCTATGGATCGTAACCGGTTGACATAAGAGCCTTTCGGTCCGCTCGTGTTCTGCAGTTTGCAAAGATCATTGGATGCATAGATATCTTGAAGAGAATCGGGTGCAATATTTTCTGCATCGATCTGCATCCGGGAAATTTCGTAGCAGCGGTCGTCCTCGAGTTCGGAAAGGATTTTTTGTTCCTGCTCGAAGGTCAAACCCTTTATTTTCAATTTTCGGTTATCTGCCGGCATGTCATCATTCATACGTACAGAAATATTCGATGGTCTTTTGGGCACATGTCTTACAATAATTGAGCTTTTCGAGCATGGTCACCACCATGCGGTCATAGAGTTTCTGATTTTCCTCATTGGTACGATTGGCCAGCGCACCGATCAGGCTTCCCGCCCCTGCGATATCGGATTTGAGCCGCACATCGGTAACCGCCTTCACCAATTCCAGGTTGTCCATAAAATCATAATTGGGATCCACCGCGATCTTCTGTCCGTAGATCTTTCGGATGGAGGTTCTGAAGGTTTCGCGCTGTTCTTCGGTCTTGAGCCCGATTCTTTCTTCAATACTTTTGATATAGCGTTCATCGATCCTCATGGCATGGAGTTCTCCGGTCTGAGGATCCTTGTATTTCCACATTTTGTCGGGCCCCAGATTTTCGGCATCGATACCGATGATCATATTCACATAGTTCATCACATCTTTTCGAATGGCAAAAGGTTCATCCATATAGGCGTTGAACATCTCCGTCAACACACGCTCACGGTACATCTCTTTGGCGGTTTTAAGATCATCCAAAAATTTCAGCCGGTCACTGCTGTCCGACACATAATCGAGAATCACTCGTTCCAGCGCTTTATAAATGTCATATGCGAACATGCATTTGCCTTCATTGGTTTCGGAACTCTCGATCATCAGTTGAACGGCTCTTCCCAGGTTCCGCTGTCCCAGTCCCTTTTGGCCGAACCGTTTGGTAATATCCGGGTCCTGGTTCAAGGTGTCGATGACTTCGGCCAGCGTCTTGATGCTTTTTTCGCCGGCCACTTCACCGGCTGCCAGTTTCATGGTTTCAATGGCTGTCAGTTTCTCCGATCGCGGGAGACGGGTCAGGACAACGGCCACCGAGGCGGCATAATTTAAGTTGGGATCTTTGTGAAGCGGTTCCCTGTTGAATGTCGTCTTGACGTCGCTTCCAATGGCATATGACGTAAGATCTTCCTGCAGTTTATAATTCGTGTTGTGAGAAACGTAACAGATGCGACACCGGTCTACAATGGGGGCCTCCTCTTTTTCAGCCATAAAACGATTGAATTCGGAATTGTTGCTGGTCGCGATAATCAATGTATCAATGGGCCATTTATATCCGTCGATTTCAATATTCCTGTTTTGAATGACGCCCAGATAGACCTGGACAAGGTCCTTTTTGTTTTTAAATATTTCATCGCTGAAATGAATTCCTCCGCCCCCAACCCGGGCCAGCGCACCGCGCCTTAGGTCAAAACGATACGGGTTGTTGGTATCGGTAATATGAAGCAGTCTCTGTATGGATTCTTCACCCAAGAGATCGACGGCCGAAGACGTTATTTTGTCCTTGGCCGGATATTTCCCGGTCACTGTTCCCAGGCTTTCCGTGAGCGGTACCGGAACGATTTCAATGAACGTCAACATATCTTCCATGGTGTTGTCTGAAAACATGCGGATATCGTTCCAAATATACCCGCTGCATGCACCCAGGGGCCGGTAATTCTCATAAAGGCCTTCGATCTCATCGTCTGAAAATGCGATTTCTTTGGAAAGAAAAGTTTTATTGTCATGGGTGTCGTCAAAGAGATTCATGGCTAAAATCATGGGGTCTTCATAGGTCTGGGATTCAACGGTGTCAATTTTCCCATAACTCTTCAGCTTGCCCATGTTGACAAACTTGAATGTGTACTTTCGATTCTCTTTTTTGGACAGGTATCGGCGATAGTGACTACATAAAAAATCAACAAAGAATGTTTTTCCGTTTCCAGGCTCTCCGACGAGAACATACGCCATCTCCTTTGAAGAACCGCCTTCAGCGGCATCCTTGACAAAAGAGACGAAACTGTTGATCTCATCATACATACCGATTATGTGTTTTTCGCCGCTATTGAAAACTTTGAAATTGTAGGTCGTTTTCCCTTGTACCATGACCTTTTCAATATCGCTCTCCAGAACCATTCTGGAAACCCCTTGAAAGGCATTTTCAAAACGCCGTTCCCCTGATTTTACAGATTTCAGATGATCATAAAGCGTACTCTTTATTGCTTGAGCCATTTTCTTCTCCTGTATCCGTTTAATTTTTCCAAGCCTTAAACCGGCGGTCTGCAAAAAAAACCTTTTTTCTCAAAGGGTAACGAAAGGCAGTGATGAGAAGAACACGCCCTCTGCATGAAACAAAATCTTATGGAAGTACCCGGAAGAAGAGATGAGAAAAGATAAAGAGAAGCGATCGCGAATCAGAATGACTGAGATATAACTGGATGCCCTGTCTGTATTTTTTGTTATAACGGTTTACGCTTTACCTTATTCATTCTTCATCCTTTGAGAAAATTTCTTTAACTTCTTCGACAATTAAAGGTTTATAAATATCATCCCCTATAAATTCAACCTGTCGATTGCCGTTGTTAAAATCGATCTTCATCGAACAATCGAATTTCCGAGATGCCGCTTTGGCGATTCTCGCTAACACTTCCAGGTTTGTGTCTTCAAACTTAATCGGAATTTTATTCGACATTTTTTTAAATGCTCCTGTTTTTTTCTACATGCTTGGCGGCAATGGCCGGCAGCTTCATATTTATTTGTTTCCGACGATAACTGCTGCAAGAGGCATGCCATCTTGCTGTTGACCGGTTCGCCTTTTGCAGGGCTTCAAGTTGCCTATGCATCTTTTTACGCATAAGACATCCATGCCGGATCTCATAACCGACTGTTTTTTAATTTGTTACTCAAGCTTTGTTATTTTGTAAAAAAAACCCATCATCTGATGAAAAAGCGTGTTTATGCTATTGATGTTGAAGATATTATTCTAATTAAAATACGGGGAGCGGGGCAGGCGTCTTGTGCTTTGATGGAACTATCTGGTATTTAAAGAAAATTCTTCCGCCAAATTATTGACATCCGAATCTAATAAAATGACGTACGGTTTTCCTTGTTTTTCTTAAACCAGCAAAGCGACGGGCTGGTATAAAATGAACGCATCCGGTATTTTAACCGGCGCGGTTTCTGGATGTCCGTTTTGATACGATGGTCAGCTGTTTTTTGGGTTCTTAATCTCCAAAAATAAATGCAGTATGCCCATTGTGCCATGGCCGAGCACGTACGCTTCAATCAATCTTGTCAATGATTCGTGAAGCTCTTTTATGCTGTCTGCCCATGATGCCGCATAAATCCAGGAAAGAAACCAGGTAAACCCTGACAAAACAACCAACGTCAATGCGCCGAATCCCAGACCTTGTACGATAGCCGCGATACCATAGGCGCTGGGTTCCGGCAATTTGAATTGTTTTAACTGATGAAGGTCCATTTTGAGTTGGGAAAAATTACCGTAAAAGTAAGGGAAAAAATACTGAATACCATGACGTTTTAATTCGATATAAATAAAAACCAAAGCGATCGGCAGCAGAGATAGTCCGGTGCATATGTGTAGCCATGTTGCAAAATGTTCGACGGTTTTGGCGCTGATTTCACCATTGGCGGCAAATCCCATGAAGTTGCTGACGGTTATCTGGCTTAAAACCAAACATAAAATTATGATATGAAGAAACCGAACCGGCGGCGGTTGTCGTTCACGCAAGTATTCCAGGGTGATATGGATTATGTTCATTTGATCATTCTTTCTTCATCAATTTTTATTGATATGAAGCCCTTTCATCTCTTTTTTGATAAATGCAACCAATTTGTCTGTTTCGCGAAAATCTGATCGAGGCACATATCCAAAGGGCACTCCGGCCTGATAGACTTCGGCAATGGTACTGTAACCGGCCTTTCCAACCACGGCATCATCAGCGTTGACCAGATCCGAATGTATAAAACCGGAGCGGTTTCACTCACAGCGTCCATTATCGCTGAGGCACGGGCCGCATGGCTAAAGCCATGGGGAGTTATGAAATAGGCAATCCGGTGCATTTTGTAAAGAATCCTTGCTTACAGGGTCAGGCTTTTGTTGCACCCGACAGAAAATTGGCTTTATTGAAAGTTCATTGACGGGTTGAAAGCCAAATATTAGATTAAACCATTACCCGACCCAAACTTCAATCAATTTAATATTTGAAGATTTCGGCCGTATATGCTAACTGTTTGAAAGTGAAGAATATTACTCTCATGCTGGTTTTTTCATTCATTTAAAATATAAGGATTTTCATTATGTCCAGTTCCTTCGGAACCATTCTAAGCGTAACGACGTTCGGTGAATCCCACGGCAAGGGGGTGGGTGCGGTTCTTGACGGCTGTCCCGCCAAAATACATCTTTCCGAAGAAGATGTCCAGAAACAGCTTGACCGCCGGCGCCCCGGACAAAGCAAGCTCACGACAAAGCGGGAAGAAACCGATCGCGTAACGATCCTGTCCGGCGTCGAAAATGGAAAAACGCTGGGGGTGCCCATTGCGCTATTTGTCGCCAACAAGGATCAGCGACCGCACGACTATGAAACCATGCGATCGATCCCGCGTCCGTCCCATGCAGATTACACCTATCAGATAAAATACGGCATTCGATCGTCCAGCGGCGGCGGCAGATCCAGCGCTCGTGAAACGGTGGGTCGTGTAGCGGCTGGTGCCATCGCCGATAAATTTTTGTATGAAACATTCGGGGTGGAAATTGTTGCATGGGTGCAATCTGTCGGAAATGTTGAGGCGGCCCTGATCAACGCAGACGTCATTTCAAGGGAAGAAGTCGATCAAACAATCGTACGCTGTCCTGACAAAAATGCCGCGGATGAAATGGTTCGAATCATTGAACACGTTCGGGAAAAAGACGACTCCATCGGCGGCGTCATTACATGTGTATGCCGGAATGTGCCGGCAGGATGGGGTGAGCCGGTGTTTGATAAAATGGAAGCCAAACTCGCCCAGGCCATGCTTTCCATACCTTCAACCAAGGGTTTCGAAATCGGTTCGGGGTTTGCCGGTACTCGCATGCTTGGGTCAAAGCATAACGACCCATTTATTTTAAAAGGAAACAGGCTGGGCACCACGACGAATTTCAGCGGCGGCGTCCAGGGCGGTATCACCAACGGTGAGCCGATTGTCTTCCGGACCGCGTTTAAACCACCCTCCACAATCAGTTTGCCGCAAACGACAGCGGATTTCGAGGGGAAGGTAACAGTGCTCGAAGCCAAAGGGCGTCACGACCCCTGTGTCGTTCCCCGGGCAGTGCCCATCGTCGAATCCATGGCGGCCCTTGTCATCGGAGATTTTGCGCTCCGGCAACAATGCCGGCAGCGATAATACTCGAATCGGGTCTAAACTCGATTCGACGTTATTCGTTATCGGTTAATGATTATTGGTCATTTTATATCAAAACAAGAAAATAAATCTCGCTACTGATTTAAATATAAAAAATAGGATATTTCTCTTCGAATAACGAATAACCAATAACTTCAATTGAGCGTCTTTTGCTCAATTGAGACTCTATTTTCCCCCTGTTGCCGTTCAGCCCGGTTGAAATCTTGATTTTTAACAAAACAATCTTATGATTAGTTTCGGAACCGTGCAAACGGTATCAACTGATATAATATCAAAAAGGAGTATGGAAAATGGGCAAACGAGTTGTGATCGAAACCGAAGATTGTATGGGCTGTGAGTCATGTGTGGAATTGTGTTCGGAAGTATTTGCATTCAATGAAGATGAAGAGAAAGCGGAAGTCATTCTTCCGGAAGGCGGTCCGGAGGACTGCATTGAAGAGGCCATGGAATCATGTCCTGCCGAATGTATTAAGTGGGAAGATTAGGGCACAGCCGACGTTTCGAAGAAATACGACAAGAGGGCGGTAATCGCCGCCCTCTTCACGTTCATCCTTTCGTATTGTCAAGTGATATCCTCGACCAGTTTTATGAAGATGTCGGCGTTGCTGAGTATGCCGACCAATTTATTTCCATCGACGACGGGTAATCTTCTTACGCCGACCATGCGCATCATCTGATGACAGTTTGAAATCGACAATCCGCTGCTGACAGAAAGAGCCGGTTTGGTCATTACGTCATCGACCGTAAGTGATATGCCGCCGGTGGGGTCCATGACAATCGCCTCAACGATATCTTTTCGAGTAATAATACCGAATGTATCCCTATCGTCTTCAGGTTCAACAACAAGACTTGACACATTGAAGTCGCGCATCATTTTAGTGGCCGCCAGCATCTTTACATCCTTACGGACTGTCTTGACATTCGTCTGCATAAGATCTTTGACCCTGGTTATGTTGACATCCATATTTTTTAACCCCCCATCTGACTCATTATGCATTGCCCCTGCATGAGTCAAAAGCACGTCAGTGCTTTCGACGTTGAACTTGCATCCAGGTGCAAAGCACCTGGTTTGTTTTGCAAGAATCTTTAAGTTACCATTTCCACAGCTTCTTTTTCCGCATTCAGAACAAACGTGGTTTTTCCTCTGATATCTTCTTCGCCATGATAGACGTAATCGCCGATAACGATTTTGGTTCCGCTATATACGGCCTTTAATACCTTTACTGAAACAGGCTCGGTTCCGTTTTGAGAAATTTTTTTTATCAGTTCTTGCTTGTATTTGGTCAACATGGTTTCCTTGCGCACTGCCTCACGCCTCTGTTTAACCAGCTTTCCAAGTCTTCGGGTTATTTCTTTGGGAAGCGCTTTATGTTTATATTTTTTAATGTAACCGGCCAAAATTTTGTCCATCTTAGCCCTTTGCCGCTCAAAATGCTTTAGCTGTTTTTTAGAATCAGCCAAAAGATTCCGCGTCTTTGAATCCATCCCGACGCTCACATATGTCTTGACGCCCGCATCCGATCCGATTTCGTTAACTTCAACGCCCTTGAGAGCATCGACTGAACCGCCTCTGATACGACCTTTTCCCTTAGAAGCGATTACGCTGCCATTGGTGGATACAGCACTGCGAAATATATCGTCATGGACGATGATGTCGCCGCCGGCATGGACCGTTGCATTTTCAAAAAAACGGGCGGTAACTTTCCCGCCGGCTTGAACATGTCCTCCTCCCGAACCGATGATTCCGCCGTTTATGAAGATGTCGGCGCCGGCTTCAACAATAGCATCTTCAACACCTCCGCCGACTCTGATTTCATCGCTGGCCCTTACTTCAAATCCCGAATGGATCCAGCCTTTGATTTCCAATGACCCTTCCATAGACAGGTTGCCGGTTGAATAATCTACATCGCCGGGCACTTTGTACTCTTGGGAAATCCATATCTTGTTTTCCGGCGAGAGAAACACGATGCCGTCGATTTCCGCCGTAAAACTAAGCCCATCATTCGAAACTTTAACGTTGCCCGCCGGCATGAGGTCTTTTCCATTGCCCGATTCTGCGGGTATGGTCTCTCCAAATACGTCAATTCCTTCAATCCCCGATGTGGATGGAATCTTGACGGCCAGCAACATCCCCGCTTTCACTTGTTGTATTGATTTCCTTTCTTTATAATCAATTTTCCCTGAATGTTCATCAATAGTTCCCGCAATTTTCTCGGGCTGAAATTTGAGTTCTATTTGACTGTCCTCTCCTCGCTGTGCCGGCCTTCCTTCTGCAATAACGACGTCATGAATCGGCATGTTTTTCGACACAGCCTCATTCAAAGCCTGTTCAACGGCGCTGCGATCAATACCCTGGACGATGCCGCGCCCGGCGAGCATCTTTTCAACCCAATCCGCAGTCATCATTCTGCCCGAACTCGATGGTGGATAGACGGACAGAAAAACCGATAATTTATCCTCCGAAACATTTAGCGGCTCTTCGACACACAATTGGCCGTCCACGTAATTCACATAACCTGCCAATACGCCGTCAGAAACGACAAAAGTGGCGCCGTCATCGCGCATCGCAACGTTCATCCCGGCTTTTATTTGCTTGTCCTTGGGTTCGGTGCCGGTCAGTGTCTTTCCGAATATCGTGCTTCCATGCAAAGGCTTTTCCGATGGAATTCTTATTGCAATCACATCGCCGGACGAAAACATCTCCTTAATAACCGAAGGTTCAGGGAGTTTGCCGTTGCGTCGTTCAGCATCGACAATTTCGGGATCTTTGCCGCTAAGACGAAATTTGAAATCTATCCGAGCGCTGACACCGTCTTTGGCCGGAACCGCCTCGGCAACCATGAAGTCCCGAATCGGCTCGCCTGTCTCAATTACTTCTTTAATCGAGTCTTCTTTAATGCCGCTGATGACGCCGGCCTGTTCCAGCGCCGAACACACGTCTTGATAGGTAAGCTTGCTGTTATCGGCAAGCACCGGGAATATGGACATTTTAGCCCACATTCCGGAATTGCTGACCTTGACGGGATTTTCTACAGACACCTTCTTTGAGATTACCTGGGCCGCACCGTATATCGCGGCATAAAATGTCTTGCCGTCTTTACTGACCGTAACATTGGCTCCCGGATTAAAATCCACGTCCTTGCCCCTGCTTGAAGGAACTTCTTCACCGAAAATGTTTCTGCCCGGTGTTCCTTTTTCAGCGGATGTTCGGACAGCGATAACCTGCCCCGGCTTGACCATCCTGTTGGCATTGGGATCCTTATTGTCGGCGTCCTGACCGATTTTTAAGTCGATTCGCCCGTCTTCGCCTGCTTTGGCCGGTTCGCCGGCGGCAATCTGTATATTGTTGCGAGAAGCACCTGCCTTTACAACTTCGGAAACAATATTTTCAATACTTTCCTTATTTATACCGAAAATGATTCCCAGATCGGCGAGGGTATGTTCAATGTCTTCAACAGTTACCGGTTTGCCGTTGCCCAAGGGAGGCGTTATCGTCTCGATAACGGCACTCATCTTATCTTCCCGAACGGCAATCTCGAATTGTCCCGGCATGTTCTTTATCGAAACAGCATAAATGGCTTCATCGACCTGTACGACATCGATCTCATCGGACTGAACACCGAGTTGTCGGGCGCCTTCGATACGAGCAATCCTGCTGTTTTCAGCGGAAATGGTCGCTGTGGTTTGCTGCATTTTTCAACGGTCTCATCTTACTTGCAATTTATGAATCAAGTTTCGCTCACTAAAACAGCTTAAGAGCCTTCTTGTCCGCCTATGTCGTGTAGCGGATGGCTCAGCAGGCCAAAAGAAATTTGTTAAGGTAAAATATCACCGAGGTTAATGAGATCTTGCTAACATAAATGATGATATTTGCCAAGTTATTTAATTATTTATGGATATAGCAATAACCCCAAGAGCTTAATTAATATTTCGGTTATTGCATAAGTTATATGGCCCATCTTGAATTTAGGTTGTGGAATGATTAAATTTTTATTAATTGAAAGATGAAAACCCGGAAATTATCATGATTGAACAATATACAAGCGGCCGCATCATCGTAAATAATAAAACCTATCATCGAGATCTTAAAATTATTCATGGGCAGGTCATAGATAACTGGTGGCGCAAAACAGGCCACCGCGTGGATGTGAGCGACATGAAAGATGTTTTGGATGCTTCACCGGATATCATCGTTATCGGCACGGGGTATGCTGAGAATATGCGTGTATCTAAAGAGTTGACTTCCGAAACCCGCCACCGAGATATAAAGCTGATCGCAGAAAACACAAACAAAGCGGTTCAAACCTTCAACGATCTTTTTTCCAAAGGAAAAAACGTCTCAGGCGCATTTCATTTGACCTGTTAACCCGGCGATTGTGCTGCAGCGTTGGCTTGGATATCGTGTTATTTTTTATGGGCAAATCCCCATGAAAATGACAGCCCGAATACTTCCGCGCCACCGACCCGAACCGCAGCGAGAAAAGCGGAAGCGGTCCATTCATTCATACCCGCTTGGGTTATAAGATTGTTGTAAAATTCCATATCGACTTGTTTTCTCTCAGTCTTATTTCCAAGTTCACCATACCCGTAGCAAAGGTCATGGGGCAAACAGCATTTGTAAGTAATATCCTTCCAGTCGCAGCCGGTGAATAAACCCATCAATTCATCCGGCAACCCCGAACATCCATCGAACTTCCAATCCTTATAGCGCTCCGGATCGTATTCAATCCGTTCAACCAGATAATCCAGACCGAAATACCGGCATAATTTCAAGGCATGTTTTGTACTTACCGTATCACCGATTTTTGGCAACTCCATTTTTCTCTCCCGGTTTCTAAATAGTTCTTTTCCAGCGCGGCTTAAAAGAATTTGAAACCTGCTACTGCGAGCGGGCTTCAAGGCCTGCCTTTATCTTTTGTTCAGTTACGTACACTTTTAGAGTCATTATGTCATCCTTGCCATTTCTTTCAATACATTTAGAATATTTCGTGCATCGTTCGCGTTGAATATCTTGGAGATAGTGCAACTTTCATAACGTCAAAAAATCCTGTACTCACCATAAGTGATCTGCAATTTGTTCCTTTTTCAGATATATTTTTGTAACACAGAATATTTTTGCGCAAGAGGCTTCTTCACCTGCCAACTATGCTTGAATTCCTTATCAGGGTCGTAACCATTTTATGGCTTTTAAGGGGATATGACTTTGTTCAAGTTTTTCAACTATAAGATGGGAGAGATTGTCAACATTCCCCTTATAAAATAGACGCAATTGCATTCTGGCATTGGTCGTTAGTGTTTCATAATCTCGTTCTATACCAAAAGAGATTATCATTACCTCATTGCTTTTCACCAACTCGATGACTTGTTTGGCATCTACTTCATTAGGGAACGATACCAAAAGGTTTCTATAGATATCTTTGCGATAGAACCTTTCAAACCAGCGCAACGATATAAGTGAAATCAGGGCCAAAACCGTTGTACTGGTTGCAATGATATAAAGCCCTGCCCCTGAAGCCATTGGCCGCCGCGATCCATAAGCATGCCGCAGTTGTAGCCCAACAATTGTAAATCCCTCTTTTAGGATAACTCCAGCGCCAAGAAAACCTATACCAGTTACGATTTGTGCCGCTATTCTTCCAGGATCTGTGACTTTGGTAAATCCGGGTGGCACAATGACATCAAATGTTGCGATATGCGTGGACAGGATAAAAAACAAGGCCGACCCAGCACTTACCAGCAGATGAGTTC
>Ga0210077_1000647_pt1 | contig 11929 bp, 11 predicted proteins | sample RushMan_CattailN_5_FD_185556 | JGI IMG/M metagenome (GOLD analysis project Ga0210077, IMG submission 185556) | Wetland microbial communities from San Francisco Bay, California, USA, that impact long-term carbon sequestration -... | ecosystem: Environmental > Aquatic > Marine > Wetlands ... | reverse complement strand
GCGCTCGCGCGCGTAGTCGCCGCGATCGACCGCGACGAGCCCGCCGCGAGCGGCACCCGCCGCGTGCGCCCGAGGACCGAGCTCTATGCCTGGCCGCTCGGCGCGGCGCTCGCCCTCGCGCTCGCCGCGCTCGGCCTCGGCGCCGCCCGCGGGCCGGCGCGCGGCACGCGCGGGGCGGCGGCGTGATCGTGTTCCTGCGCCCGGGGTGGCTGCTCGTGCTGCCGCTCGCGCTCGCGCTCGGCTGGGCCTGGTGGCGCGCGAACAGCGGCGCCGCGCCGTGGCGGCGCGCGGTGGACGCCGAGCTGCTCGCCGCGCTCGCCGGGCGCGCGCCGGCGCGGGCGCGAGCGCCGCTCGCGCTAGCCGCCCTCGCGCTGGGGCTCGCCTCGCTTGCGCTCGCGGGCCCGTCCTGGCGCTCGCAGCCGGCGCCGCCGGCGCGCGCGCTCTCCGCGCGGGTCGTGGTGCTCGATCTCTCGCCGTCGATGGACGCGGTCGACCTCGCGCCGAGCCGCATCGCGCGCGCGCGCCGCGCCGCGGCCGACCTGCTGCGCGCCGCGCACGGCGAGCGGCTCGGGCTGGTCGTGTTCGGCGCCGACGCCTTCGCCGCCGCGCCGCTGGTGAGCGACGCGGCCGCGCTCACGCACCTGCTGCGCGGGCTCTCGCCCGCGACCGTGCCGCGCGCGGGCAGCCGCCCCGACCTCGCGCTCGGGCTCGCGCGCGAGATGCTCGAGGCCGGCGGCATCGTCTCGGGCGACGTGATCCTGGTCGGCGACAGCGCCGGCGGCGCGCAAACCCTGGGCGCCGCGCGCGAGCTCGAGCGCGCGGGCTTCCCGGTCTCGGTGCTCGCGGTCGGCACGCCGGCCGGCGGGCCGGTTCAGCGCTCAGACGGCAGCCTGGTGCGCCGCGCCGCCGGCGGCATCCTGGTGGTGAAGCCCGAGCTCGCCGCGCTCGAGCGCGTCGCGCGCGAAGGCGGCGGGCGCTTTCGCCTGCTGCCCGCCGGAGGCCCGACGCCCGTCTTCGCGCCCGCGGCGCGGATCTGGGCGGCAGACGCGGCGGCGCCCGCGCAAGGCGCAAAGGTGCGCGTCGACGACGGCGCCTGGCTCGCGCTCCTCGCGCTGCCCTTTGCCGCGCTGCTGTTTCGCCGCGGCTGGCTGATGGGGCTCGCCGTCTTCGCGCTCGGCCTGGCCGCCGCGCCGCGCCCGGCGCTCGCCTTCGACTGGCACGCGCTGTGGCAGCGCCCCGCGCAGCAGGCCGCCGATGCCTATGCCGCGGGCGGTGCGCGCGAGCGCGTCGCCGCGCTCGCGCGCCTCGCGCCCGATTCGCCCTGGTGCGCGGCGCTGCTCTACCGCAGCGGCCGCTACGCCGAGGCCGCCGGCTTGTACGCCAGGCGCGACGACGCCGGGGCCTGGTACAACCGCGCCAACGCGCTCGCGCTCGACGGCAAGCTCGAGGAAGCGCTCGGCGCCTACGATGCGGCGCTGGAGCGTAGCCCCTCGATGCGAGACGCGCGCGCCAACCGCGCCGAGGTGCGCGCGGCGATCGCGCGGCGCTTCGCCAACGAGCAGGGCCGCAGCGGCGCCGCGCGCCAGCGCGGGAAAGGCCCCGCACAGGCCCCGCGCGCGAACGAACCCCGGGCCACGCAGGGCAATGTGGCGCGCCGTCCGGACCGGTCCGAGGCAGCCGGGGACGCGCGCAGGGCCTCGCCCTCGGGCCCGCCGCGGGTGGCGGCCGGGAACGCGCGCGGCGCCGGGCAGCGCCGTCTCGACGCCCTGCTCGCCGAGGTGCCCGACCACCCCGGCGAGCTGCTCGCCAACCGCTTCGCACGCGAGCTTCGGCTGCGCGGCGACTGGACCCACGACCCGGGAGAGCCCTGGTGAGCCGCCCCGCCGCGCTTGCGCTGTTCGCGTGCCTGTCCATATGGAGCGCCCCGGCGCCGGGCGCCCTGGCAGCGGATCCGCCCGCGCCCGCCGCGCCCCCCGGCCTGCGCGTCGAGTGCGAGCTCGTGCCCGCCCGGGTGTACGTCGGCCAGGAGGCGCGCCTGACCCTGCGCCTGCTGCGCGCGCCGGGCGCGCCGCACGGCGTGCTGATTCCGCCCCGCCTCGGCGACGCAGCGACGCTCAGCCCGCTCGGGACGGCGCAACTCTTCACCGTCTTGCGCACCGGCGTCCCCTACGAAGCCGTCGAGCGCAATTTCGTCCTCGTGCCGAAGCGCGCCGGACGCCTGATCGTCCCCGCTCCCGCCTTCGAGCCCGCCTCGGGCGAGCAGGGCGATGCGCGCGGCCTCGCCCGCACGCTCGAGGTGCGCCCCGTCCCGCCCGGCGCCGCCACCCCGTGGCTGCCCGCGCGCCGCCTCACGCTCGAAGAGCACTGGTCGCGCGATCCGCGGGCGCTCGCCGCGGGCAGGTCCGTCACCCTCAGCGTCGTCATCCGCGCCGACGGCCTCGCCGCCGCGCGCCTGCCGCGCCTCGAGCTGCCCGGCAACGCCCTGCTTCGCGTGCGCGCCGACCGCCCCGACCTCACCACCGTGCCCGGACCCGACGGCCTGCAGGGCGAGCGCGTGCAGCGCTTCGTTCTCATTCCCACCGGCGACGGTACGCTGACCCTGCCGCCGGTCCGCGTCGACTGGTGGGACCTCGGCGCCGACGCCCCGCGCAGCGCAGTGCTGGCCGCCCGCCGCCTCAGCCTGCATCCCGCCCCGCTCGCCGCCGCCCTGCCCGAGCGCGCGCCGCTCATGTCCGAGCGCGCCGAGCTGCGCACGATCGTCGGCGTCCTGCTCGTCCTCGCCGCCGCGATCTTCGTCTGGCAGCTGCGCCGCCAGGCCGTGCACGACGCGCAAAACCGCCTGCGCGAGGCCTGCCGCCGCGGCGACCCGCGCGCCGCCCGCGCCGCGCTTGAGGAATGGTGGACGCACGCGCACCCGCGCGAGCCCGTCGCGCTCGTCTCCGCGATGGGCGCCGGATGGCACGGCGCCGCGCGCGAGCAGCTCGCCGCGCTCGATGCCGCGCTCTACGCGGGCCGCGCGTGGGACGGCGAAGCGTTCTGGCGCGGCGTACGCCCTTGCCTGCGCAAGCGCCCCTCGCGCCGTGTGGGCGCTCAGCCGCCGCGGCCGCCGCTGTTCAGGCTGCAGGCGAGTCCGGGACCGGAAGCGTGAAATAGACCGTCGCGCCCTCGTCCGGCCGGCCTTCGGCCCACACGCGCCCGCCGTGGCGCAGGACGATGCGCTTGACGGTGGCGAGGCCGATCCCCGTGCCCTCGAACTCGGTCGCGCCGTGCAGGCGGCGGAAGGGCTCGAACATTCTTTCGGCATGGGCCATGTCGAAACCGGCGCCGTTGTCGCGCACGCGGCACTCGATCATCCCCGCGTCCGCGGGCAGCGACGCGAACTCGATCCAGGCGCGCTCGCGCTTGCGGGTGTACTTCCAGGCGTTGCCGAGCAGGTTCGCGAGCAGCACGCGGATCAGGCCCGCGTCGGCCTGCGCGCGCAGCCCGGGTAGGCGCGCCTGCGCGCCGCGGGGTCTCGCCAGTAGCCGATCTCGGGGCTCTCGTGCGCGATGAGGTCTTCGCGCGGGCGCCCGAGCAGCGCGACGAAGGCGTCGTTGCAATCCAGGATCCGTCCGCTGCCGATCTCGGCCAGCGCCGCCGCGCTCGGGCTCGAGCGGAACAGCGTCTCGAAGTGGGCACGTGCGGCCTCGAGCTCGCTCTCGCGGCTCGCGAGCTCGGCCACCTTCTCGCGCAGCACGCGCTCGGAAGCGCCGAGGCGCTCGACGCGCGCGCCCAGGCTGCGCGCGGCGTAGTAGCCGAGCGCGCCGGCCCCGACGATGATCAGGCTGCGCACGAGGGCGTAGTGAACCGGCGGCGGCAGCGGCGGCGGCGGCAGCGGCAGCACGCCCATCCTCGCTCCCGCGGCGAAGACGAACAGGGCGAGCAGGGTGGCGAGGGTGAGCAGGATCGTGGCGCGGGTGCCGAGCAGCCAGCCCGAAAACAGGACCACGATTGCCAGGATGCCCCCCGCGGGCGCGTACACGCCCACCGTCCACCACATGGTGTTGAACGTCGCCAGCCAGACGCCGATTGCGAGCACTGCCACCGCGACGCGCTCCCGCCGGGCGTACAGCAAGGCGAGGGCGACCGAGCCGACCCGGACGAAGGCGAGCTGGAAGCGGTCGAGCGGTTCAGGATCCCCCGCGGGCGCGGAAGCCACAGCGTCCTCCCCGGTACAGGTCGCGCAGCCCGATTATAGAGGGCGGCGGGTCGTGCCCCCCTGCAGGACCCGGTTCAGGCCTCTTTTTCGGTGGGCAAATGGATCGTCGAGCCGCGGCGCGAGCCGGGGGGCTCGCACGGACGCGTGAACTTCCGGGACGCGCCGCACTCTCAGAGTCTATGGGCGAATTCAGCATTTGGCACTGGCTGATCGTGCTCGTGATCGTCATGATGATCTTCGGCACGAAAAAGCTGCGCAATATGGGCACCGATTTGGGATCCGCGGTTCGCGGGTTCAAGGAAGGCATGCGCGAAGGCACGGCCGCGAAGGAACCCGCGCAGGACGTGGCGCCGCTGCTTACAGACGAGACCTCCGAGCGCGGACCCAGGGACGACCAGGACGGGCCGGCGACTCAGCGCGAAGCCGCCGCACGGAAGTAGAAGTCGAGCATCGCGCCGAGCGGCGCGGGACTGCCCTTGAGCCGGCTGCGCAGGGCCGCGCCCTCCCAGCAGTCGACGAGCAGGGCGGCGAGGCGCTTCGGGTCGGAGCCGGCCGCAAGCTCGCCGGCCTTGCGCGCTTCCTCGAGGGTCGCGGCGATGCGCTGCGCGATCTCGGAGAAGCACTGCTCGACCTTGCGCCGGAACACTTCGCTCACCCCGGCGAGCTCCTGGCCGAGGCCGCCCAGCAGGCAGCCGAGGTAGCCCTCGCGGCGGTAGCTCTCGCGCGTCCGCTCGAAGAACCCGCGCACGCGCGCGAGGGGCGGGCGCGAGGCGTCGCCGAGGCAGGCGTCGAGCGCGGCGTGCACGTGCTTCATGTACTCGTCGATCACCTGCAGCGCGAAGTCCTCCTTGTCCCGGAAGTGATGGTAGAAGGAGCCCTTCGGCGTGCCGGTCTCGGCGAGCAGGGCCTGCAGGCCGAGATCATGGTAGCCGTGCTTGAGCAGCATGGCGATCCCCGCATCGAGCAGACCCTGCTTGGTCGCGTGCGCCTGTTCCATCTACGCGCTATCTTAGCCCTTCACCTTGCGGATCATGTGGTCGATCACGTGGCTATGCGCGTGCTGGGGGCTGAACATGACGATCTCGGCGTCGGCGTCGACCCGCACGTTGTGCCCCGGCGGCCAGTAGAACAGGTCGTTCTCCCTCACCGTCTCCTCCACGCCGAGCGCGTCGGTGGTGGTGAGCTGGCCGCGCAGCACGAAGCCCCAGTGCGGGCACTGGCACATGCCGCCGTCCAGCCCCTCGAACAGCGGGCCCGTGTCCACGCCCGCCGCGAGCGTGAAGCACTCGCCGCTGATCTGGCCGAAGCCGCTCGCGTTGCCGAACTCCGTGCGCTGCCGGATCACCGCGCCCGGGATCTCCATCCGCACGTCCACCTTGTCCTTGGAAACTCGCATATTTGTCCCCTCTCTGTTGAATAGACACCACTAGACCAACCGGTCTAATTGCAGAGTAGACCGGTCGGTCTAGTCCTGTCAAGAAGCTTGCAGAGAGCGTTCGTGGGCGCTTGACATGCAAGTTGTTGCTTGCCTATCATTCAGGCAAGTCAATACTTGCCTATTGAAGATGGCGGAGCGCCGCGACACCGACGCGCTGTTCAAGGCCCTGGCCGATCCCAGCCGGCGCAAGCTGCTGGATCTGCTGCACGCGCACGACGGCCGCAAGCTGAACGACCTGTGCGAGCACCTCGACATGTCGCGCCAGGGCGTGACGCAGCACCTGGACGTGCTGGAAGCGGCGAACCTGGTGGCCACACTGCGGCGCGGGCGGGAGAAGCTGCACTTCCTCAACCCGGTGCCGCTGCAGGAAATCTACGAACGCTGGATCGCGAAGTTCGAGAAGCCGCGCCTCAAGGCGCTCTCGGAGCTCAAACAACGACTGGAGAAACCCAATGGCTAGATCGACCTACGTCTACGTGAGCTACATCCGCACCACGCCGGAGAAACTGTGGGCGGCGCTGACCGACTCGACGTTCATCGAGCAGTACTGGTTCGGCATGCACTGCGAATCCGGATTCACGGCGGGGTCGCCGTGGAAGCTGGTGGCCGGCGACGGCCAGGTCTGGGACGCGGGCGAGATCGTCGAGGCCGAGCCGCCGCGGCGGCTGGTGATCCGCTGGCAGCACCAGATGAAGCCCGAGCTCAAGGCCGAAGGCATGTCGCTGTGCACCATGGAGCTCGAACCCGAAGGCGCGGCGGTCAGGCTCAGCATCACCCACAGCGTCGAGCGCGATCCGTCGCAATTCATCGCGGCGGTGTCGGGCGGCTGGCCGAAGGTCATTTCCAATCTCAAGTCCCTGCTGGAGACCGGGTCTATCGCGATGCAGGAGGCACCCGCCAAATACGCCGCTCGGACCGCAAAGGCGTAGCCCTTCAAGCGTATATTGTTCAGCGGCGCCATCGAGGTCGAAAGGAGACGGCCATGAAAGGCTCTCGCGCAAAGAGCAGGAATCTCGTGCTGGTGGCCACGCGCAAGGGCGCGTGGATTTTCCACGCCGACGCGGCGCGTAGAACATGGCGCGCGGACGGGCCGCACTTCCTCGGCCACGACGTGAGCCACCTCGTGCTCGACCCGCGCGACGGCAGGACGCTGCTCGCGGCGGCGAAGACCGGGCACCTCGGGCCGACCGTGTTCCGCTCGACCGACCTCGGCAGGACCTGGAAGGAAGCGGCCAAGCCGCCCGCCTTCGCGAAGGCGCCGGAAGGCGAGACCGGGCGCGCGGTCGACCATACGTTCTGGCTCGCGCCCGGGCGCGCCGCGGACAAGGACCTCTGGTACGCGGGCACTTCGCCGCAGGGGCTGTTCCGCTCGCTCGACGGCGGCATCACCTGGGCGCCGTTCTCGGTCATCAACGACGACCCGCAGTTTCGCGAATGGATGGGCACGGTGCAGGACGGCACCCCCGACGGGCCGAAGCTGCACTCGATCGTCGTCGACCCGCGCGACGGCAACCATCTTTACATCGGCATGTCCGGCGGCGGCGTGCACGAGACGACCGACGGCGGGCGCAGCTGGAAGACGCTCATCCGGGGCATGGACGTGGTCGAAGGCTTCGGCTTCGACCCGGCGAAGCCCACCTTCCACGATCCGCACTGCATCCGCCTGTGCCCGAGCAACCCGGACCGGCTCTACCAGCAGAACCACTGCGGCATCTACCGCCTGGACCGGCCCTCCGAGACCTGGGTGCGGATCGGCCGCGCGATGCCGAAGACGGTCGGCGACATCGGCTTTCCGATGGTCGTGCACCCGAGGAACGACAAGGTCGCCTGGGTCTTCCCGATGGACGGCACCCAGGTCTGGCCGCGCACCAGCCCCGGCGGCAGGCCCGCGGCCTACGTCACCCGCAACGGCGGCAGGACCTGGCAGCGCCTGGACGCCGGCCTGCCGAAAAGCCAGGCCTGGTGGACGGTCAAGCGCCAGAGCATGGCGGCGGACAGCTGCGATCCGGTCGCGCTCTACCTCGGCAACACCCAGGGCGAGCTGTGGATCGGCCGCGACGAAGGCCGGCGCTGGGCCTGCCTCGCGCGCCACCTGCCGGAAATCTACGCCGTCGAGACCGCCGCGCCCGGCTGAGCGCGATGAGAGTGCTGATCCCGAGCGCCCTTCGCTCCTACACCGAGCGCGCGGAGACCGAGGCGAGCGGCGCGACGCTCGCCGCGCTGCTCGCCGACCTCGAGCGGCAGTACGCCGGCATCCGCTTTCGCGTCGTCGACGAGCAGGACCGCATCCGGCGCCACATCCGCATCTTCGTCAACGGCGAGCAGGCGCGCGAGCTCTCGCAGCCGCTCGCCGCGGCGGACGAAGTCGTCATCGTGCAGGCGCTCTCGGGCGGTTGACGGCGGAATCCGCCGCCGGTGCCACCGTTCGTGCTCGATTCGCCATCGGAAAGCCCGCTTGGCGGACCTTGGCGGAAGCTTTCTTGGCCGACCCTTGGGAGACTGTGAAGTCCTTAATGGCGGCACGGGAATTATTCCGTGAAACTGGGCCCGAACATGGGAGCACGAATGAAGAAGAAGCTTTCGGCCGCGCTGTGCGCCGTCACCGCGGTCTTCGTCCTTTCCGCCTGCGAGCAGGGCAAGCCCCCGCAGCCGGCCCGGCCCTCGACCCAGGCAACGGCGGCAGCCCATCCCGAGGCCCAGTCGGTCGTCAGCCATCACACCCGCGGCGTGATTTCGCGCGGCGGCCAGATCTACGTCAGCTTCGTCTCCCCCGTGGTGGCCGAGGCCAAGGTGGGGCAGAGCGCCGACGCCATCTTCCACGTGACGCCGCAGATCGCGGGCTCGGCCCGCTTCACCAGCGTGCGCCAGATCGTCTTCACGCCCTCGTCGCTGCTCGCCTCCGACACGCCGTACACGGTGAATATCGACACGGACGGACTGGCGGGGATGCCGCAGGGAGAGCACGGTCTTTCCTTCACTTTCCGCACCCGCAAGCAGGAGTTCCAGACCGAAGTCGGCGATCCGCACGCCTCGGCCAGCCAGCCCGCGACGATGGCGCTCGAAGGCAGCGTGACCACGGCGGACAGCGCCGACAAAGCGGAGGTCGCGAAACTGCTCTCGGCCACCTATCTCGGCCAGCCGGTCGCCATCGCGTGGCAAAACGCCGCCGACGGGCTGCATCACCGCTTCTTCCTCGACGCGCTCGCCCGCCAGGCCAAGGACGCCTACGTCGAGATCGAATGGAGCGGCAAGGCCGTCGGCGTGGACAACCAGGGCAAGCTGAAGATCCTGATCCCCTCGCTGAACCGCTTCGAGGTCAACACCATCCGGGTCATCCAGGGGCGGCGCAATTACGTGCTGGTGACGTTCTCCGATCCGCTGGACCCGGCGCAGAACCTCAAGGGCCTGGTCACGCTCGACAAGGTCGCCTACACCACCGCGATCCAGGGCAATACCGTGAAGCTGTTCCCGCAGTCGGTCCCCGACGGCGAGGTCACGCTGCACATCAGCCAGGGCATCCGCAACCTGCGCGGCAAGCGCCTGGCGCAGGACCGCTCGCGCAAGCTCACCTTCGGCAACCCGAAACCGCAGATCCGCCTCATCGGCAAGGGCGTCATCCTGCCCGACGACGCCCACCTGAGCATCCCGTTCGAGGCCGTCAACGTCGACTCGGTGCAGGTGGCCGCGTTCCGCATCTACCCGGACAACATGGGCCAGTTCCTGCAGTCGAACGCGCTGAGCGGCGGCACCTCGCTCGGCTTGGTCGGGCGCTATCTGTGGGGCAAGACGCTCAAGCTGGGCGACGTGAAGCCGAACCAGTGGCAGCGCTTCGCGCTCGACATCGACGATCTCATGCGCACGCATCCCGGCGGCATCATCCGCCTGCAGCTGGCGATCAAGCTGGGCAACTCGATCTACGCGTGCAAGGGCAAGGACAAGCCGCCCGCCGTCACGCCGCCCGAGAGCATGAACAGCAACACCGAGCGCCAGGCGAGCGGCTGGGACTTCAGCGAGGACTCGATCGAATACGGCAGCCAGTGGCAGAACCGCGGCAACCCGTGCCGAAACGGCTATTACCGCTATTCGGACAAGACGCACGTGGCGCGCAACTTCATGGTGTCCGACATCGGGCTGATCGCCAAGCAGGACCAGCACCACGAGCTGCACGTCATCGCCACGGACCTGAGGACCGCGGACCCGCTGCCCGGCGCCGAGCTCGAGATCCGCAATTTCCAGAACCAGCCGATCGCGCACGCGACCACCGACAAGAACGGCTTCGCGGCGGTGAAGCTGCAGGCCGTCCCCTTCTACCTGGTGGCGAGGAAGAAGGGCCAGACCGGCTACCTGAAGCTCGACGACGGCAGCGTCCTCGCGACCAGCCATTTCGACGTCGGCGGCGTCAAGCTCAGCCACGGCATCAAGGGCGCGATCTACGGCGAACGCGGCGTATGGCGCCCCGGCGACGACATCTACCTGACCTTCGCGCTGCAGGATCTCGACCACTCGATCCCGCCCGAGCATCCGGTGACGATGGAGCTGTACAACCCGAAGGGCCAGCTGATCGAGACGCTTTCCAGCAACAAGCCGGTGGGCGGCTTTTACCCGTTCACCTTGAAGACCGCCGATGACGCCCTGACCGGCAACTGGACGGCGAAGGCGATCCTCGGCGGCTCGACCTTCACCAAGCAGATCAAGATCGAGACGGTCGTCCCCAATCGCCTGAAGATCGAGCTCAATCTCGGCGGCAAGCCGCTCAAGGCGAGCGCGCCCGTCGAGGGGCGGCTGTTCAGCGAGTGGCTGCAAGGCGCCAAGGCCTCGGGCCTGAAGGCCGACGTCCAGGTCCGGCTGCGCTCGGTGCCGACGAAGTTCAGCCGTTTCGAGGACTACGCCTTCGACGATCCGGCGCGGGAATTCCACGGCGCGCCGAGAAAGCTGTTCGAAGGCAAGCTCGACGCCGACGGCTACGCCAGCTTCGACGCCAAGCTGACGCCGGCGAGCCCGCCGCCGGGCGATCTCGCCGCCGATTTCACCCTGCGCGTGTTCGAGGGCACCGGCGCCTTCAGCATCAGCGAGAAGACGGCGCCGGTGCGCGCCTACGATCGCTACATCGGCATCAAGCTTCCCAAGGGCGGGGTCGCCCGCAACATCCTGCTGACCGACGTGAAGCACGCCGCGCTGCTGGCGGCGGTGGACGCCGACGGCAAGCCCGTGGACGCGGCGCGCGTGCGCGTCACGATGTACAAGATCGACTGGAAATGGTGGTGGGACAAGTCGGGCGAGTCGCTGGCCAAGTACGCCAGCGCCCGCGACACGAAGCCGATCAAGGAGTCGGTGGTCAGCATCAAGAACGGGCAGGGCAAGTGGGACTTCGAGGTCAAGTACCCCGCCTGGGGCCGCTATCTGATCCGGGCCTGCGACGAGGATTCGGGGCACTGCACCGGCAAGACCCTGTACATCGACTGGCCGGGCTGGGCCGGACGCCCGCAGGGCAGCGGCTCCAGCGCCGCGATGCTCAACCTGCAGACCGACAAGTCCAGCTTCAACGTCGGCGATACGGCGATCGTGCAGCTCCCCGCCGCCTCGAAAGGGCGGGCCCTGCTGACGGTGGAGAGCGGCTCCAAGATCCTCGAGCAGCGCTGGCTCCAGATCGGCAAGGGGCGCACCCAGTTCAAGCTCCCCATCACCGCCCGGATGAGCCCGAACGTCTACGTCAGCGTCGATCTGCTGCAGCCGCACAAGGACAAGAAGAACGACCGACCGATCCGGCTGTGGGGGATCGTCCCCCTCATCGTCCACGACGCCCAGACGGTGCTCACGCCGGTCATCGCCGCGCCCGACACCTGGCGTCCGCAGCGCAAGGTAGCGTTCACGGTGAGCGAGAAGAACGGGCGCGCCATGGACTACACCGTGGCCGTGGTCGACGAGGGACTGCTGGGGCTCACCGCCTACCGCACGCCCGACCTGCACGACGTGTTCTATCGCCGCGAGTCGCTCGGCGTCAGGACCTGGGATCTGTTCGACGACGTGGTCGGCGCCTATGGCGGCGAGCTCGAGCGCCTGCTCGCCCTGGGCGGCAGCGACGAGGCCGCCGCCCGCGCCGGCAAGAAGCGCCAGTCGCGCTTCCCGCCCCTGGTCAGGTTCCTCGGCGCGTTCCACCTCAAGGCCGGCGCCAAGGCCCGGCACGAGATCACGCTGCCGCAGTACATGGGCGCGGTGCGCATCATGGTGGTCGCCGGCAAGGACGGCGCTTACGGCGAGGCGCACCAGACGGTGCGCGTCAAGGATCCGCTCGG
>Ga0210077_1000646_pt1 | contig 11983 bp, 14 predicted proteins | sample RushMan_CattailN_5_FD_185556 | JGI IMG/M metagenome (GOLD analysis project Ga0210077, IMG submission 185556) | Wetland microbial communities from San Francisco Bay, California, USA, that impact long-term carbon sequestration -... | ecosystem: Environmental > Aquatic > Marine > Wetlands ... | reverse complement strand
TCACCAAGTCCATATGGTAGATGTGGCAGCGGTAGGAGCATTATATGCCGACTGGACAACCTACGGCTCGGGGGTCACCAATTACCTCAGTGTTCCAACCATGCCCTTAGATCCTGCCGGCACTAAATTTGCGCTACCGGGGGGATATATTCCCGGAGACATTTCCAAATTTAAGGCGATAACCTCTTTTAAAGATGAATATTTTAAAAAGAATGTAAAAGAAAGCATTAAACACTCCTGGTATAAAGGAGACTGGGATCGCCATCCCTATGAGGAAGAGACGGTTCCGGCTTATTCGGAGTTTGATGAGAAGGGGAAATATTCTTGGATTAAGGCTCCGACATTTGAAGGCAAACATGCTCAGGTAGGTCCACTTTCAAATGTCTTGTGCATGTACGCTGCCGGTCATAAGCCAACACAAAAGTATACCAAAATGTTGCTTGATAAGGCAAACGCCGTCCTGTCGCTTGTGGGGTCAAAAACAAGGGTTTCTGTAAACTCTCTTCATTCCACCATTGGCCGCATTGCCGGCAGGGCGGTCCGCTGCGCAGTTTTGCATGATGAACTTGTCAATCAGTGGCAACTTCTCGTGGACAATATCGGAAAAGGGGACTATAAGACTTTCAACAAGCCTGTTTTTCCAAAAGGTGAACAAAGAGGATTCGGATTTCATGAAGCCCCCAGAGGGACACTTTCTCACTGGGTGGTAATCGAGGACGGCAAAATTAAAAATTACCAATGTGTTGTGCCGTCCACATGGAATGCCGGCCCCCGTGACAGTAAAGATGATCGCGGGCCCTACGAAGCTTCCCTTGTCGGGAATCCCATCGCTGATCCGGAAAGGCCGCTGGAAGTGTTGAGAACAGTCCACTCATTTGATCCGTGCATAGCCTGTGCCGTTCATATGGTCGACGCCGACAGTAAAAAAATCATTAAAGTCAGGGCATTTTGAATTTAAATCGAACCGAATCGAATCACAACTGCCCGGAGTCTAAAAAAGATCAGCCGTTAAAAGACTCCGGGCAGTCTTTTTTGAATGTATTGGTATTGGGTATCGGGAATATCCTGCTTTCTGATGAAGGTGTCGGCGTTAAGGCCGTCGAAGAACTGCAAAACCGATATGATTGTTCTGATGCTGTTGAAATCGTCGATGGCGGAACATCAGGATACGAACTTCTGTCATTCTTTGAAGATCGCAGTCATGTTTTAATCATCGATGCCGTCAACACCGGCAACGAGCCGGGTACTATTGTAAGGATTGAGGACCCTCCTGTTTTTTTCCAAAACAAAGTATCGCCTCACCAGATCGGTCTGGCCGATGTCCTGGTCATTGCCGCCATTACCGAAAATCTGCCCCGATACGTTACCCTGTTCGGAATCGAACCCAAACAGCTTTCCACGGGGTTGGATTTATCCGATGAAGTTGCCGGAAAGTTAAGTCAACTGGTTGACACGGTGGTTGACGAATTAAAGAATATCGGTGTTGATGTTCAGCCCAGAAATCGATAAGCCTTAATTTGAAGAATCTAAAGGTCAAACAGAGGTTTTTAAAGAATGTGCCTTGCAATACCATCAAAAATCGTAAAAATCGAAAATAACATGGCCACCATCGATGTTGACGGTGTTCGTAGAGAAGCCAGCCTGCTTATGATTGAAAATCCAAAGATTGGCGATTATGTCATCGTGCATGCAGGCTTTGCCATCAACAAACTCAACGAAGAAGATGCGCTGGAATCCTTGAAAGCGCTCAGGGAAGCAGTATCTTTGATCTTCGATGATCACAAACAGAAGTAAAGATGTCCATCAAACATTTGCATGAATACCGGGATCCTGAACTTTCCCGCGACATCATCGAGCAGATAAAAAAAGAAAGTCAAAAACAAATCCGCCTGATGGAGGTCTGCGGCACCCATACCGTGTCGATTTTCAGAAACGGCATTCGGTCCCTTTTGCCGGAGACCATTTCTCTGCTTTCCGGACCCGGATGTCCGGTTTGCGTTACGGCTCAAAGCGAAATCGACGCCTTTGTCGAACTGGCCAAACGCGACGACGTCATCATCGCGACATTCGGAGACCTCATCAGGGTTCCGGGCGCTGATTCATCCCTTCAAAGCCAACAGGCAAGCGGCAGAGACGTCCGCATCGTGTATTCGACATCCGACGCCCTTGAAATTGCCAAAAAAAATCCGGATAAAAACGTTGTTTTTCTGGGTATCGGTTTTGAAACCACAGCCCCCACCATCGCCGCTTCAATACAAGCGGCCCACGACTTGAATTTGAAAAACTATTTTGTCGTGAGTGCTCACAAACTTCTGCCGCCGGCCCTTTCCACCCTTGCAGAAAACCAGCAGATAAATATTGATGGATTTATCCTTCCCGGCCATGTTTCCGTGGTCATCGGTGTTAAAGCGTATATTCCTTTTTTTGAAAAATATAACATCCCTTGCGTCATCGCCGGGTTTGAACCCATCGATATTTTGCAGACGATCCATATGCTGGTCCGCCAGATTGAAGGCAACACCCCAATGCTCGAAAACGGATACAAAAGAGCGGTTTCTTTTGAAGGCAATCCAAAGGCGCAGTCGATTTTGGATACGGTTTTTGAACCCGTCGATGCTGCCTGGCGGGGCCTTGGGGTCATCCCCCTAAGCGGTCTCAAAATAAGAAAGGAATTTGAAGCATTCGATGCACAAAAAGTCTTTGATGTCCAACTCACGGAAAAGGAAGAACCCAAAGGCTGCGCCTGTGGTGAAATCCTCACAGGCTATAAAATTCCTCCCCAATGCCCGCTCTATCAAAAAAAATGTACGCCCATTCACCCCATCGGTCCGTGCATGGTCTCCAGCGAAGGTACCTGCGCCGCCTACTATCGATACCATGATACCCAATAATTGGTAATAAATTACTATTTATATCATTACACTTGGCTTGTCATTTAACTGGTAATATATTACTGATTAACATTCCCAATTGAGGTTAATCAGCAAAAAATGCCTTATAAAATCGATTTCTCATTAGCAACGAGTGGGCAGATCGAAGCCGCCCTCTGCAAGCGCTTGGAAAGCATAAGGCTTTCCCGTAATATAACCCAAGCACAACTCGCTGAGGAAGCCGGCGTCTCGCCAAGAACCATCGGTCGGCTTGAGAAGGGCCAAGGCGTTTCCATGGATACATTCATTCGGATTATGATGGCGCTTAACATACAACAAAACCTTGAAGCCCTAATGCCGGATCCGACTGTGAGACCAATCGAACGGGTCGGCATTGGCGCCGGAGAGCGCAAGCGCGCACGTCCTGCTAAATCTATTGATGAACTCCCGACTTGGTCGTGGGGTGACGGCGAGGACGATGATGAATATTGAATCACTTAATTATTTTTATTGATTTTGATCTTAATATGGTGGTTGACAATTCAATCCATCCATATTAGACTAGTCTCAAACTAGTCTAAGGAGCTATTTTATGGATACAGTAGGTGCTTATGAAGCCAAAACCCATCTGCCCAAGTTGCTGGAACGTGTTCTAAAAGGTGAGCGTATAACCATTACCAAACATGGTGTCCCAGTAGCTGTATTACAACCCCCTGATCCTTCAAAAAAAGTCGATATCCGATCCGTTGTTGTTGAACTTAGAAAATTTCGTGACAAACATCGTCTTGGTGCTACCTCAATTCGGGACATGATTGAAGAAGGAAGGCGGTAAATGATCGAACAATTCGTTGTCGATAACTCTGTTGTAATGTCATGGTGCTTCAAAGATGAAACAAATAATTACGCCGATACCGTGCTGGACAGGCTCACAGAATTAGTTGCCGTAGTTCCATCGATCTGGCCCCTTGAGGTCGTGAATGTTTTGTTGGTGGCCGAACGACAAAAGCGGCTCAGCGAATCAGATAGTATTCGGTTCCTAACTTTATTATCCCAACTTCCGATCTTTGTGGAATATGAACGTCCAGAGATGATGAAGGCACTTTTGGCATTGGCAAGGTCAAACAATTTATCGAGTTATGATGCATCATACCTGGACCTTGCAATGAGGAAAGGCATTCCAATTGCCACGCTGGACAACAAGCTGATCGAAGCAGCTAAAAGGATTGATGTCCCAATTCTTACAGCTTGATCTAATTTTTAAATCAGTAGAAAAAAGATTGCAGAACATGGTTTTGAATAAAAACTGACATTACGTTGCTCCGCTATCGCTTTGCAGCTCCATGCCAGCCCGTTAAGGCCGTCGTTATGCCTATTCTTGATGAAGAAAAAGTGGTCAAAGTTATAAGAATTTGGACTCATTATGAATAACTATGCATAACATTTCGCTTGCAATCGGACGCGTCTTAAGCCGTGTCGCTGAAGCGCTCTTTCGAATCCATCACAGCTCAAGCGAAAAAATGTATTTTTTTGCACGAAGAGGTATTTTTTCTCTTGACCTGCCATTTAATGGGCGACCCCCATTCCAATGACACAAACAAAAAATTATAACGAATTTTTTCAAAAGCAGTGTTTTACGAAAATAACTTGCCAATCAAATGATGAAGTATTAAATGTCATGTTCTACAAAAATTAGGTATCGAAATTAAACGAAAATATGAAATACAGCATATCGTCTTAAGGAGGATGTCTTGTCTAAAGCTGAAATACATTCGGGAATTTGTGGTTTCACAACGGAGGTCGAGGCGGCGATGAACGGTAAGGCCTGCAACCTGGTCATCCGTAGTGATTGCAAGTCCATTCAAAAGCTGGCGCAAAATCTGAAGCAGGTCAATCCGTTCCGGGAAATCTCATTCCGCCAGTCAATACCTCAAACAATCGAGCTGAGCATGCAACATTGCCCACATGCGGCGTGTCCTGTCCCGGTGGGGATCATCAAGGCCGTCGAAGTGGAGGCCAAGTTGGCGGTACCTGCCGATGTGTCCATCAAACTGTCCAGGTCATAAGCGAAGCGAGGAGAGCCGGGAAAACCGCAACCCCTAAATTATTTAAGGCACAGGAGCGCTCCGCATTCCCCATTCCAGACAAAAAAGCCCGCATAGATGTTTCCGGCGCCTTTAATTTCCTGCCATGCAGGACGACGATTCAGCAGGATCAATGAAGCTATGACAGACAAGGTGTCGGGGGAAAAAGAATTGTTTATTTCATTTCAGGGCGTTACCCTGCGCGCCTATGACCGCATCGTTTTTCCCAAGACCGACTGGGCGTTTTGCGCCCATCAACACTGGGCGCTATGCGGTGCCAACGGCTCCGGCAAATCAATTCTTGCCAGGGCCATTTACGGACAAGTTCCGGCTGTTGAAGGCCGGATCGTCCATCATTTTTTGGAAAAAAGCGCCGCGGATCCTGCTTCGACTCCAAACAAAAGGTCTCAGGATCTTATCGCGCTGGTCGGTTTTGAGCAGCAAAAAGCAATTCTGAAACGCCAGACGCAATTCTATCAGGCCCGCTGGCACAGCAGCGAGAGCGCTGCGTCCCTGTCGGTTTCAGATTACCTGTTGTCACAACATGTCAAGAGGATCGATAACTTTCGGACCGATGACAGGGCCACGAATGTGGACAAATTTTTAGCAAGGCAAGCGGACATTGCCGATCTGCTGTCCATTGGGCCGCTTTTGGAGAAAAAAATCGTCCAGCTTTCCAACGGAGAAATTCGAAAAGTCGTCTTGGCAAGGGCTTTGTTGAAACGCCCCCGTCTTCTCATACTGGAAAATCCGCTCACGGGTCTGGACACCCGCTTCAGGGAGCGTATGAAGGCGGTCATCGAACGTCTCACGGCGCGCGACATCCGGATCCTCGTGGTGACCTCCCGTCAGGATGAAATCCTGCCCGGCATTACTCACGTTCTGGCGGTGAAGGACAAAACGATTGTCGAGCAGGGGGCCAGAGAAAAAATCCTGAACTCATCTGCTGTCCGATTCGAAGAGAAGCGCTTCCGGCCGCTTCGACTCGATGAAAGCGTTGCCAAACCAATAAAAACAAATCGGCGCCGGAGGCAAGGCGATGTGCTGGTACGGATGAAGAATGTCAACATCACCTACCATCGCGTAAAGGTGCTTCAGCACATCGATTGGACGATAAAGCGCAAGGAGAACTGGGCAGTGCTGGGGCCGAACGGATCGGGTAAAACCACTTTGCTGAGCTTGATCCTCGGCGACAATCCCCAGGCCTATGCCAACGACATCGTACTGTTCGGTCGCCGGAAGGGAACCGGTGAAAGCATTTGGGAAATAAAGGAGAGAATAGGGTTTATTTCACCGGAATTGCACGTCCACTATCCGTATCGATTTTCCGCCTTTGACGTGATCTGCTCGGGGTTTTTCGCTTCCATCGGCCTTTATCGGAAGTGTTCCGACAAAATGAAGCATGCGGCCAGATCGTGGCTGAAACAACTGGGCATGTCGTCCTATGCCGAAACCCGCTTCGGCACACTTTCCGACGGAATACAGCGCATGATCCTGGTTGCCAGGGCTTTGGTAAAAAATCCGCAGCTTCTGGTTTTGGACGAGCCCTGCCAGGGGCTGGATGAGCGCAACCGCCGTCAAATCATCGGGCTTGTCGAAGCCGTCGGACGCCGCATGGATACCGGCATCATTTACGTCACTCATGACATCGACGAACTGCCCGGCATCATCACCCATGTATTGCGGCTGGAAGACGGAAAGGCGGTTGAAATCATCACCCGGCCGGGGGCGCACACGGTGTAATTAAATAATAAAGGAGGAGTTTGAGAAAATGGCTGTAAAAGGAAAATATACTCTGATTGAACCCGGAAATGTAAGGTTTGAGATTTTTCGACAGGGTTCTCCTTCTGAGATTGTTAACGGAACATATTCCTTACAAGGGGATGTACTGACCTTTACATCTGTGGACGGTAAAGGAATTGAAAGATATAAACGGGAAAAGTGATAGAAAATAAAACATAATATCACAACTCAGGTAAAAATTGTGTCTAAGGCAAGTAATCACGCGGTTCGGCCCCATCAGTTTTTATGAGATAAGCATAGCGTAATTGCCTGGTCATTAAAATTATTGCCACCGTTCCGAACAAATGAAGCTATCATATGTGAACGATTGAAATAGGAGTTGACTGAAATGAAAATTAATGTTACTTGAAAAGAATTATTATTTAGAACAAGGAGACTTCAGTTGGCAGACCCTAATAAAAGATTTGAAATCATCATCCAAAAATTAAGGGATAATGGCCACAAGATAACGCCTCAGCGGCTGGCTATCGTTAAAATTCTTGCCAAAAGTGAAGCCCATCCCAGTGTTGAAAATATCCATGTCCAGATAAAAAAAGACTTTCCGACAATGAGTCTTGCCACTGTATACAGAAATATTGTATTAATTAAGTCTCTTGGTGAAGTTCTGGAGTTAGGGTTCCCGGATGGGAGCAACCGATATGATGGAAGCAAGCCTTATCCCCATCCACACGTCATCTGTATCAAGTGTAAAAAAATTGTCGACCCAGACCTGGATAGTCTGGATGAAATGAAAAAAGAGGTCGCATTAGAGACTAATTTTAAAATTCTGAATCATAGGTTGGACTTTTTCGGTATATGCAGCAATTGTATGGCAGAGAAAGTTTAATATATTTTTTTGCTATTAATTGATAGTCGTTATCATATAATATTTAATTTCTATAATCAAACGAATGATGAGGTCAACGCGTCTGAAAAGAAAAAACTGACCAATAATATTGGTGCCCCTTTCGCTGATAATCAGAATGTAATGACAGCCGGTCCCAGATTTTGCGATCAAAAAATGGTGAGACGTTCTTCTAACGATCCTTCAAGTCTCCTGTTGTTACCAAAATCAATCGATACGTCCGCTAATGGTAATTCGAAGTGGTTTCAAAACTTTCATTCGGGCCCAAAATCAAGGCGGATGGCAGCTTTAAACCGGAGGAATAGTCTGCTATTTCGAGGATTTAATCTGACGCCCAACACAGAGTCTGGGCTCGAAGGGAGGTTTTGAAACCACTTATAGATAGATGGGCACCGAAGCAAGATATTCATAGCAGCTTGGTGCATAAATTCAGACAACGAAAGGAGGAAACCTTATGAATGAAGATAGCAAGTGCCCGGTAACGGGCAGGACAAGCAAACCCATTTCCGGCGGTGGCACGTCGAACCGGGACTGGTGGCCGAACCAGTTGAACCTCAAGATTCTTCATCAGAACTCGCACATGAGCAATCCGATGGGCGAGGCGTTCAACTACGCTGAGCAATTCAAGAAACTCGACCTGGAGGCTCTGAAGAATGACCTCTATGCGCTGATGACCGACTCGCAGGACTGGTGGCCGGCCGATTATGGTCACTACGGGGGGCTCTTCATCCGGATGGCCTGGCACAGCGCAGGCACATACCGCATGGGCGACGGCCGTGGAGGCGCGGGACGCGGCACCCAACGTTTTGCGCCCCTAAGCAGTTGGCCGGACAACGTGAATCTGGACAAGGCTCGCCGTCTGCTCTGGCCGATCAAGCAGAAATACGGCAGGAAAATCTCCTGGGCCGACCTCATGATCCTCGCCGGTAACTGCGCCCTCGAGTCGATGGGATTCAAGACCTTCGGCTTCGGCGGCGGGCGCGAGGATGTCTGGGAACCGCAAGAGGACATCTACTGGGGTGCCGAAGAGGAATGGCTGGCTACGAGCGACAAGCCCAAGAGCCGTTACACCGGTGATCGCGATCTCGAAAACCCCCTTGCCGCCGTGCAGATGGGTCTGATTTACGTGAACCCGGAAGGCCCGGACGGCAACCCGGACCCGGTCGCCTCCGGCCGTGACGTCCGCGAAACCTTCGCGCGCATGGCCATGAACGACGATGAGACCGTCGCACTGGTCGCCGGCGGGCACACTTTCGGTAAATGTCACGGCGCGGGCCCTGCGACCCATGTGGGTCCTGAGCCCGAAGCCGCCGGCATCGAGGAGCAAGGCCTCGGCTGGAGGAGCAGCTTCGGCAGCGGCAAAGGCGGCGATACGATCGGCAGCGGCATCGAGGGTGCCTGGAAGCCGAACCCGACCAAATGGGACATGGCCTATCTGCGCGTGCTGTTCAAATACGAGTGGGAGCTGGTCAAGAGCCCGGCCGGCGCGAATCAGTGGCTGGCCAAGGACGTGGCCGAAAAGGACATGGTGGTTGACGCGCACGACCCGTCGAAGAAGCATCGGCCGATGATGACCACGGCGGACCTCTCTCTTCGCTTCGACCCGACCTACGAGCCGATCGCGCGGCATTACCTGAAAAACCCCAAGGAATTTGCGGACGCGTTTGCCCGGGCCTGGTTCAAGCTGACGCACCGCGACATGGGCCCCCGCTCGCGCTATCTCGGCGCGGAGGTCCCGGCAGAGGAACTGATCTGGCAAGACCCGATGCCCGCAGTCGATCATGCGCTGATCAACGCACAGGACATCGCAGACCTCAAGGGCAAGATCCTTGCCTCGGGCCTGTCGATCCCGGAGCTGGTCTCGACCGCCTGGGCGTCGGCGTCTACATTCCGTGGCTCCGACATGCGCGGCGGTGCAAACGGGGCGCGCATTCGTCTTGCGCCGCAGAAGGATTGGGAAGTCAACCAGCCGGCCCAACTGAAGACGGTGCTGAAGACCCTTGAGGGAATCCAAAAAGAGTTCAACAGCGCGCAGTCAGGCGGAAAGATGGTTTCGCTCGCCGACTTGATTGTTCTGGGTGGATGCGCAGGTGTCGAGCAAGCTGTGAAGAACGCCGGTCACGATGTGACCGTTCCCTTCACGCCGGGACGCACGGATGCGTCGCAGGAGCAAACCGACGAGGTGTCATTCGCCGTACTCAAACCGGCTGCAGACGGATTCCGTAACTATCTCAAAACCAAATACGCCGTATCGGCAGAGGAACTGCTGGTTGATCGGGCGCAACTGCTGACACTGACCGCTCCTGAGATGACGGTTCTCGTTGGCGGCATGCGCGTATTGAATGCCAACTTCGGACAGTCCAAGCACGGCGTCTTCACCAAGCGGCCGGAGACGCTCACCAATGACTTCTTCGTGAATCTGCTCGACATGAGCACGACGTGGAAGGCAACCTCAAAAGACGAAGACGTGTTCGAGGGTCGTGATCGCGCAACGGGCGAACTCAAGTGGACCGGCACCCGTGTCGACCTCATTTTCGGTTCGAACTCCCAACTCCGGGCCTTGGCGGAAGTCTATGGCAGTGAGGACTCCCAGGAGAAGTTCCTGCACGACTTTGTCGCGGTGTGGAACAAGGTAATGAACCTTGACCGCTTCGATCTCGCCTGATCGTAGCATAAACGTCTTCTATGGCTTTTACGGGTGTTTTGAACGCTCACGGAAGCTATTAGCAACATATGAGCGCGGCGTTTCAATACAATCTGAAACGCCGCCCTTTCTTTAGGCCCTAACAGTCTGCCGGCCACAGAATCGGAGCCAAAAACACATAACAAGCGCCTCACCTTCCGCGTTGCTCCAGACGCACCCCCCAATTGTAGAACCCTAACTGCGAAAGTCGAGGCTTGCCCGCCTCTGGCTGTGATGCCCCAGATCCCCCCGATAACGGGATCTTCGTTATACTGCGAAACGCGACCGAGGGTGAAGCTGTTTCGCCGTTGGCGGGACCGCGAATCTTCGGCAACGAAGGAGAAGGGTATCATCGGATTGTGACCTTAAATTTAGGCGATAAAAAGGAGAATTTCAAAATGTTCTGAAATATATCCCGGATTATTGATTGGGGGTTTAAAGCACGTTCAGCATCAACATCCCCAAAAAACTATGTCATCAAGATTCATGCTCTCAATTAATACATCAATATTGATGTTGACTTATTATGGAATTTACTATAGAGTTTTATGAAACCGGTTCAGGACGATGTCCTGTACGGGATTTTTTCGACGATCTTAAGGAATCGGATCCAAACGATTTTGCCGCGGTCATGGCCGGTCTTGCTAAGCTTCGAAACAGACTCTATCACAAGCCACCCCTTTCAAAGACTATTGGAGATGGTCTTTTCGAACTCCGCCATGTGGGCAAACTAAATACAAGAATATTATACTTTTTTTTAAAGGGACAAAGGATTATTATCGTGCACGGAATTAGAAGCAAGGCAACAAAAATTGCGGCCAGAGATCGTAAGTCCGCTTTGGATAGAAAGCGTGATTGGTTGGAAAGGTTTCGAGTATGAATAAACAAACAAATTTCGATAAATACCTTGAAAAACAGTTGAAAGATTCTGATTTTGCAAAACGTTTCAAAAAAGCCGGCCAAGCATGGGATGTGGCGCTGCAATTGGCCTCTTTGCGCAAAGATGCCGGTTTGTCTCAAAAAGAATTGGCCCGAAAAGTGGGAACGTCCCAGCAACAAATTAGTCGGCTCGAATCCCCATCTTACGAGGGGCATTCCCTGAGCATGCTGCGTCGAGTCGCCGAAGTTCTTGGCGCAACTCTCAGTGTGGAGATTAAACGCAAAAAGCGTATAAAACAGGCTGCTGTTGCTGAAAGCAAAGCCGATTATGAAGCTAAACAATAGATATTGCATCAGCCGAGCAAAATGGAGGGCCATTTCTGTGCGGATGCGGATATGGCTTAAAAGATCATTTTTGGTGCCAGAAGACGGAGGACGGATGACAGATGACAGAAAACGGAAGGTGGAAAACAGACGTCAGAAGTCCCCGGTTAAATTCGCTGCGCTCGTCTTCTTCGAAGCCCTGGTTAAACAAAAGCAAAAGATTGGTTGAACTGGGTAAAAATTTAACCCCGATGAAACAAATAAAAAGGTTTCATTGGGCAGGCAGAGGTCCGAAGTCAGAAGGTAAGCGATAGATCGAGGAGTCGGGAGGGATATATCATCTTCGTGAAACACAAAATAGAGATTCCTTACAATGGATTAATATGATAGCGTGGTCCGACCCCGTTTCCCACAAAGGACCACTCCTTCCGATGAACTTTGCACGAAACATAAGGAGACTTTGAAATGATCGAAAAGATACCTGATCTGCCAGATAACG
>Ga0210077_1000645_pt1 | contig 12005 bp, 9 predicted proteins | sample RushMan_CattailN_5_FD_185556 | JGI IMG/M metagenome (GOLD analysis project Ga0210077, IMG submission 185556) | Wetland microbial communities from San Francisco Bay, California, USA, that impact long-term carbon sequestration -... | ecosystem: Environmental > Aquatic > Marine > Wetlands ... | reverse complement strand
ATCCGGGCGCATTATCCCGACCCAATTTTTAATCGCCATGGTGTAATGAGACCAGACATGAGTCGAAAGGCGAAAGACGTTGATGATGTGGTCCACTTTGTCCAAAAGATTTGGCACGTACAACCCCGGTGTGGACTTTTTGAATCTTTGATCGAACAGGCGCGGCATGTACTTTCGCCGCGCCTTGCCACCGGCATACTTATCAGCCCCTTTCAATTGCCAACGGACCCATTTGTTGTACAGAGTGGACCCGTTTGAGAAGTTTTCGTCAGCTCCGGCTGTAAATTCATGCCGGCGCCAGCCTTCCTCCCGAAATGTCGTGATGTGAATGCGATCCCTGGCGTTCAACTCATCGCCTGAACTGATCACCCTGTCATAAACACCGGTTGTTTTGAATGATTTGATAGTATGGTCTTTATCAAACCCTGCAAACTTTCCGGTTTTCCAGTGTTTCGTCATCGTGTGCTCAAAACCCATTTCGTCTGCCACGTACACCTTGGCTGCGCCGCGTTCGAGGCACATTCGGACCAGCTCGGAGCAGGATATTGGACTTGCAGTAAACGGAAATTGCCCGGCGGAATTGAGGGAAGGCTTGATTAGCACGGTTTGTCCCGGCTCAAGCCAATCCATGCCTCCGATCAGTTCGACCACCCGGCGGATTGCTTCTCTGGTCCTGGATGGATCTGCATTTTCTGCAATTGCTGCCTTGCCTTTGGTCTCAGCTTTTTCACCCAACGGATTCATAACTACCCTCCCAAACAGAAAATGATCCCTGTTTTGGTTTACTCTTTGCTTTTTATTTAAAGATCAGCTCTGGGCCATTTGCATGCGAAAACTCCCCAAAACGCAAATGCAGCTCTACTAGTCTCAAGATCCGTGCCAGCAGAATCGATTTCTAGCTAATGAGGCTAATGTATTGTTATCTATTTTTATTTTACAGCAGGCAGAGGCGGGAGATGTCTCGCAGATGTGCCCATATATTGCCAATTGCCCATATATGGGCACAAATAGATGCAAAAAGATTGGCTTGATAAACAAGGGGGGACGATGGAGATTTACGCCTTGTGGATGCTCGATAACCCACGTCGATGCAAACGGTGGGCTTGGTTTCTGGACAGAAACATACTAGCACGCTTTTCCGCCCAACCGTCCACCAATACAGAAGATCCTTGAGAGGTTAGGTGCGGATACTTCAACATCTCGGCTTCTCCGAGCCTTTCGGCAGGTACTTAAGCTGATGTTGAAGACATTCACGGATTTGATGAAGAGCTTTTCAAAATGATGGATTCGATCTGCTCGATGTCTTCGAAATGTCTGTCCCTGGTGAGCAGCGTTCCACCGATTTCCATACAGCATGCGGCGATCCAGACATCATTTAGTGGTATTTTTCTCCCCTTTTTTACCAGGGATGTGTAGATGATCGCATATTTACGGGCAACAAGCTGATCCACGTTGATAATTTCAATTCCAAGTCGGCTTATGACCTCGCGGAGCTTTCTCTCATTAAACTCCTGGCGACTGCCTTTCATGAACCCATAGTTGAGCTCCCCTAGAACGATAGAGGGGATGAAGAGGAGTTCTCCCAGGGTTGCGAGCGCATCAACTGCATCAGGTAGTCCCTCCGCGAAACCGCTGTAGATGTTTGTGTCCAGGACCAGCTTCAAGGCCAGTCACCTTCATGGATCTCGCCGAATACATCGAGGGAATGCCTCAGCTCTTCGGCTTCCTCATGGGACATCCATCCGGCGAACTCTCGCACGGTCTGTTCACGGCTTTCCGAAATCCCAAGCTTCTCGTCGATCGCCTCTATGATATAAGCCGTCTTAGACATTCCGGCCCTTTCCGCCGCTTTACTGATCATCTCTTCCTTGTCCGGGGGAATCCTGAGACTGACAGGCATGGCATACACCTCCTCGTATCGCAATTTAATGAATTGTATCGCTGGAGCTATTGCCTGTCAATAGCAGGGCCCCGGCTAATTTGTTCTGTAGCGATCCAATTATCATCACGCTGGGTTAGGGTATATTCCCGTCATCCATGATGAGAACCTGCTCCAAAAGGGCAAAATGCCATAGCCCTGGGACCGAGGCTGAAATTTACGACTTTTGGATACCCAGTTTCTTCATGCGCGCAAGCAACGTATTGCGCTTCAGCCCGAGAATCTCGGCGGCCCCGTCTTTGCCACTGACTTTCCAATTGGTCTGCTGAAGCACACCGACAATGTGGTCGAACTCAACTTCTTGCATGGTTTTAGGTATCGACGGCAAATCTTTAGAATCTTTAGGCAACGGCTTCAATTCATCCGCTAGCCGCAGCCTGGGACCGGAGGAGGCAATCACCGCTCGCTCGATAACGTTTTCCAATTCCCGGACATTGCCGGGCCACTGGTAATCCTGCAGGGTTTTCATAACGCTCGCCGGGATCTGTTCAATGGACTTGCCCAACCTTCTGGACACGTTTTGTGTGAAGGACTTGGCGAGCAAAGGTATATCTTCGATCCTTTCCCGCAGAGGGGGCACCGTGATTGGGAAAACATTGAGACGATAGAAGAGATCTTCCCTGAACTGGCCTTTGCGCACTTCCTCCTGCAGATTACGGTTGGTGGCGGCAACGACCCGCACATTGACCTGGATCGTCCGGGAGCTGCCCAACCGCTGGAACTCCCCGTCCTGGAGCGCCCCCAGCAGCTTGACTTGCAGGTCAAGCGGCAATTCGCCGATCTCGTCCAGAAAGAGAGTGCTGCCATCAGCTACTTCAAACCGACCCAACCGGGCCTGAGCGCCCGTGAAAGCACCTCGCTCGTGCCCGAACAGCTCGCTTTCGATGAGGTTTGCGGGCAAAGCGGCGCAGTTCACTTTCACCAGGGGGCGTTTCTCACGCAGACTGGTATTATGGATAGCCCGGGCGACCAATTCCTTACCGGTGCCTGTTTCACCAAGAATCAGAACAGTGGCATCTGCAGCCGCAACTTGCTGCACCTTAAAGAGCACGTATTGGATGGCGGCACTACTGCCTATGATATTGTCAAAATTGTGCTCCAGCTTGATTTCTTCCTGCAGGTAGTTGCTCTCGGCTTCCAATTGATTTTTAAGATGCTCGATCTCTGTATAGGCATCCCGCAGCGCCAGATCCGCCTGTTTTCGTTCAGAGATGTCGATGTGGGTGATGATAACTCCACCTTCGGGCGTCCTAAATGGAATCACTCTCATCCAGAACCAACGTTTTTCATCCGGCGAATCACAAGGATATTCCAGCTCGAATTGCTCGATGGTTCCCTCAAGCACGGAGTGTACTCCTTCCAGCGCGGTTTGGGCCAGCTCAGCACCATCGGCAGCAGCCCGGCGGCAAACCTCGAAGTAATTGTTGCCGACCCCGATCCGCTCCAGACATTTCGCATCATTTTCGCGCGCAAATTGCATCCAGCTTTGATTCACATCCACGATATTCCCTTCGGGATCCACGACGGCAAGGTGGTATTTGAGGGAGTCCAGAATAGACCGTTTGAATATTTTAGTCTGAATGAGAGCTTCATCGGATTGTTTGCGCGCCATTGCATTGGCGAAGACCTCGGCCACCAGTTTAAAGCGACGCGTCAAGCCGCCCGGCCATTCTCTGCGGTGCTTCAGCATCGCCATGCCCAATAATCCCAGGTTTGACTCACCCGCCATAAGGGGAAGGATGACTGCTGACTGGATGCCCTGAGAACGAAAGTAGTCTCTGTCGGCCGCAGCTTCAGCGGGCAATTCGTCGAGGTGGGAAAACATCACCATCTCCCCATTGAGGATCTTTTGTCTGCTCCAGGTAAACCGGCCCAAGTCTATCTCTGAGGGTGGCGCTGCGATACCAGGGTCTGTGAATGAATGAAAAGCGACAAGCATTTGAGTGTCTGCTGACATTCCAAACAGACTGACCCGATCCACTTCGAGCAGTCTCGCGATGGTTTCCAACTCCCGCCTTATTTCGAAATCCACCTGGTCCGGGGGCAGGTTCACAAAACTGGCCGACAGTGCAGACAGCATTTCCTCGAAGCGCAACTCTCGCTCGAGCTCGGATTCGGACCGCCGAAGGCGCCTGCGTTGCACCAGCAGCACCGAGGCAAAGCCGTATCCGAACAATATGAGCAGAACAGCCGAAATGATGTACCGATGGTAGAGTTCCCAAGGTGTCGGGGTTTTAAATCGCACGATGCTTCCGGCAGGCAAAAGATCTTCGCTGATCCCCCAACGCTGCATCTGGCGCCAGTCGAACATCACGCTATTGAGCACTCTTGAAGGATAAATGTCAGCCGGGAGTTCCCCTTTCAGAATGCGAACGGCAATGTCTGCGCATCTTCTTCCCTCCTCTTCGGCGCTTAGCAGGCTTCCACCCACAATTCCCCGCCCGAGATAAGAATCAAGAGCACCGAATACAGGAGCGTTGGCTTTCTCGGAAATGACACCTACAAAATTTCGCGAAATGAAGGAGGCTCCTGTAGCATCACTAGAGAAGACTGTATAGAAAATTGCCGAGTTTTCCGGCAATCGGGCGACTTTTTCAAGCAGGTCTTGTTTGCTGATATTGCTGACATAGTTGATTTCAAGAGGTCCCTTGTAGTGCTGCAACTCCTTTCGCACTAGTTTTTCGCCTGCATGGTCGGTCTCGGAAGAACCCGAAATCACATAAAGATGTTTAGCCTTAGGGATCAACTCCTCAATCAATTGGATGTTGCCCTTGATGTCAGCCTCCCATACAAGTGACGTCATATTGGGTTGCAAAAAATCCCGTTGCAATCTTTTCGGGTTAACCGAGACGATGACCTTCGGTATTTTCCCGAACAAATCTTCGCCGTATGCGATCAAAAAGTCGGCTTCTTCATCCCCCATGCCGATGACGAGGTCCATTTGAGGGCGAGAATATTTGTAGCGATACAAATCAATCAGTTTTTGGCGGTAAGCTTCGTCATTGTAGTACACAAGATCCGCGAACTCGATGTGCAGTTCGATGGGATAGGGCGACTCTGACTCAAGGTTGGTGCGCAGACTTTCGGCCACATGATTCGCCCACGGTACACCTGCATTGAAAAAGGAAATCACCAAAACCCGCTTGGGCAGAGTATTTTCGGCGCCTGAGGCATAGGCAGGCAAGCTAACCGCCAGCCACGCTAAACACAAAAGAAGAGATATTATTTGGACTCGTCGCACGTTCAAGATTCACCCAGTAAGATAAGCTAGTAAAGCTGGGCGGAAGTTTCTAGTCAGTAAAAGAGCAATTCAAAGTCCCCCTTTTTTAAAGGGGGATTTAGGGGGATTTTAGTACCAAGCGCACTTTTCAAATCCCCCCTAACCCCCCTTTGGAAAAGGGGGGAACTCAAACCGGGTAGTTACTTCCGCCAGGCAGTTCCAGGGGAACAATCTTCGCCAAACCATTACCGCACTGCCACGATTTGAAGCTCACGGCGGTCGCCTGGCCGGAAAAGGAATCTGGCATTGCAAACGTAGCAAAAACAACTTCATGGCAACCGCCTAATGATTTAGGTTGCTGGTCACATTATGAGGGATATGGGAATTGTTTTCAATGACTTTGCTGGTTCTCTTTTCTGCATCGGCCGCGAGCTTCATCTCAACACGATAGGAACGCGTTTTGCCAATATTCAAGCTATGACGACATACAGCCAAATCACCGCTCTCGCTCTAGCCGTGCAGGTAGCTCAGCAAATACAGTCGATTGGCGCCACTCAGCTCGTACGCAAAGATGGAATCATTCAGCACCTTTTTCCAAGTGAGGTCCTTGGGTTTGATCGGTTGCCGCACCGGCCGCAGGCGTTTCTTCTTCGGGCACGGGCTTCTCAGGCACTTCCGGACCGAGCAGGATGGCAATCGGCCGGGTCTGAGGGCTGGAGTCCAAGGCAATAATCAGCGCCATGGTAAGCGGCACTGCCAGGAATACCCCCACTGTTCCCAGCACCCAGCCCCAAAACAGCAGCGAAAGGAACACCGCCAGCGTAGAGATGCCAAGCCCACGGCCCATGATCCTGGGTTCCAGGACGCTGCCGATTACTGTGTTGGCGACAAGATAGCCCAGCGCGACCAGGACAGTTGTCAGCAGATCGGTCTGTACCAGTGCCATCAGGACGGCCGGAATCATCATCAGGATGGCGCCCACAAAGGGTATGAAGTTCAGCAAGAAGGCCAGGACCGCCCAGAGGACGGCGAAGTCGATACCGAGAATCCACAGCCATGCCCAGATAAAGAACGCGGTGGCCAAGCTGGCGAGCCCCTTGATCATTATGTATTGGTTGATAGCGCTCGATAGACGTCCAAGTCGTTCCTCGGCCTCCTCAGTGAGGTTAAATGCCATCCTCAGCTTTGCGGGAAGGCCGCCCGCTTCGAGCAGCATAAAGACGACGGCCAGGAGGACCAGAAGCCCGCTGCCAAAGGTGCCGCTCACTTTGGCCAGGGCTATGCGCACCAGGGTGATTGGTATAGCCGGGTCAAGAATGTCTTTGACACTTTCGCGGGCGTTATCCACGCCGATATTTTCCAACCAGCCGCCGAATTGATCGCTCAACACGATCAGCCGCTCCTGATAACCGGGCAGACCGTGCCTGAATCCCTCCAATTGTCCGGTAAACACCAATGCCAAAAGACTTCCACCCTCAAAGATTACGAATATAATAACCACCAGGGCGAGCCATTTCGGCACCCGTTTACGCCGCATCCACTGCAATGGAGAAGTGACGATGACAGCAATGAAGGCGGCAAGCAGAATGGGCGCGACGATGGATGCGGCCGCGTGCAGGAAGATCACCGCAATGGCAATGGCCGCTATGACGATCAAGGCGCGCGAAATGGGGGAAAAACTTTTAAACTCATTCATTTTTTGATCTCCGGCACAGGCTCGCTCATGCAAAAGCGGCTGCCAAGAAAGAATTGTTCCTTGGGAATGAAACCCGGAAGTACAATCATCTCATCGTCAAAATTTGTGCCAGCAGAAGCGATTTACGAACCATTAGGATAAGACATTGCTATATATTATAATTTTATGGCAATTAAAACTCCGAAAATGTCACACGGATGTGCCCATATATGGGCGCTGATTGGCGCGAAGAGATTGGTTTTGCAAAGATCCGACCCCCAATCATAGGGGCTTTGGATTAAGCCCGGAGGTGTGCAGCATGACGAAGTTCGACAAGCCATAAGGGAGACCTACGGGGCGTTCTCAACATTTAAATATTTCGGCTTTGATCCATAACCAAATGCCCAAAAGTTGAGAACGTCCCCATTCCATAACAAATGCAGCGGCGGGTGAAATTTTCTTTTGTGGTTGAAGGCTCCCATGGAGAATGTAACATCTGATTTATCTGGTGTGTTGAACATGCTATATTTGTTTAACAATCCAACGCATTACGTTTCCATGTGACATATATGACGGGCCGGTTCATCGAAACCGATATCACCGATTTGATCAGCGAGACGATTGCGCAAGAATCAGAAGCGGGATGAGTACCTAGAACGCAAAATCAGCCGGGCACAGGCTGAAATCGAGAGGTCGTAACACTTCTTGCCAGCTGAATCATCGGGGGCGAGCTTGCTCCGGTAAGCTGTGCAGAAGCAGATGAAGTATTTCTTTTGAAGCGTTGCAGAAGGAAAAGAATGATGAGTGACTGCTATACAACTCCTATCGAGGTCAGGTTCCGTGACCTCGATGCCATGGGGCATGTTAACAACGCGGTATTTTTCACCTATTTCGAAGAGGGAAGAAAGAAACTGTTCTATAGCTTCTCTAAAATTGAAGACCCATCTGCCTTCGAATTCATACTGGCTCATGTAGAGTGTGATTTTGTGCAGCCAATCAAGCTGAATACAAAGGCAATCCTTCAGATGCGGGTCAAAGAGGTTGGGAGGAAAAGCTTTAAACTGGCTTACAAGATAGTGGATGCCATCAGCGAGAATAACATCTATGCAAGAGGAGAATCTGTTCAGGTCTGTTTCAACTACAAAGAGGGCAAATCTACGGAAGTCCCTGAAGCATTAAAGGAGTGGCTGAGTACTTACATTCCTGGTTGATGCGGGCTCGCTGTTCTGTAATGAAGAGGGTAGCTTTCTGAGCTATCCAAACTTTGTACATCGGGTTTGGAACCGTGGAAATTGGGGGCCGCCCTTAACTTGTTAACTTAAGCCAAACCTACCTCATGCATTCTCCTCCATAGTAATCATAGCGTTGTACCGCCGTCCACTTGATTGCCTCGTTAGAAAAATGTCCAATGTCAAGGGCTGACCCCACAGGCTCACAGAAACGTCTACAAAGTTAATAAGTTAAGGGCGTCCCCAATTACAATAGCTATTTTTGACGCTGCATCGAATATATGTGGCACACGATAGATTTTATCTTGTGCAAGTGAGAGCAGAGCGGTATGAATTTGTGGTCATTTTCAGGTAATCGAAGCATTGGCTGCACAGCTAACATCATAGTGCACCACGGGAATTCGTCAAGAGAGCCGTGGACTTCGCCGGCGGGCACCCCGTGACGATTAGACTCGCTTGAGCAGGCCTTTTTTCGACCCGCTATCAACCCATTTTTCCCACGTATTTCAACGATAAGAAGGAGTCGTCTATGAGCATTACTCGAAGGGAGCTTCTCATCACACTCGGTGCTATCGGTGCCGGTCTTGCCCCGGCGTCTTTAGGGCTCAACCTGGGACCGGTAAAGGCTCATGCCAAAGTAAAAACAGCCGGCGATGAGGATGCAATCCTATTCACCAACGGGACGATCTACATAGATGCTGACAAAAAGGCGCAGAATCTCCTTGTGGAAAACGGTCAAGTCGCTGGTTGGAATGTTCCTCCGGAAAAGCACCCTGCCGCGGTTACCGTAGATCTCAAAGGCGCAGCGGCGTACCCCGGTTTTATAGACAGCCACGTTCACTTGATGGAGGCTGGGACCTTTTTTCGACTCGGGGCTGACCTGATGGGTTGCAAGGATGCCGAGTCAATGGCGAAAGAACTGACAAAGAAAGTGCAAACAACTCCGGAGAACGGGGTTGTGCTCGGTGTTGGCTTCTCACTGAGAGATTACGACAAATGGTCGCTTGCGGACCTTGCAAAGATAGACAAAGTCACGGGAGATAGGCCGGCTTTCCTGGTTGATCAGCTCGGTCACAATGCCGTCATGAATACCGCCACCATGAAACTGGCGGGACTTACCCCGGCAACCCCCGTGCCTCTCGGGGGAAAGGCGGTAGTTGAAAACGGCAAGCTTACCGGCATGGTTCGCGAAAGCGCCATGACCTTGCCATGGGATGCAGTGTTTCGTCGCCTGGATTCGCAAGGGATCAAAGAAGGTGCGCTGCAGATGCTCAGGCATTGGGCATCGATAGGTTATACGGGAGCAGTGGATCTGATGGGCGCTCCAGGCCTGAGGTTTATGAGGCCGGACCTTTTTGTGGAGTTGGAAAAAGAGGGTACCCTCCCCATGCGGATCAATTACTGCTACACGATCTTTGGCCTGAGCGATGTAGATAAAGCGGCCGAGTATCGGGGGCGCGACACTGACCTGGTCAGGTTCCTCGGCTGCAAGATCTTCGTGGACGGCGCTTATGCCGGGGGCGAGGCCTGGACTAGTTGGAAAAACTTGCAGGGCAATCACGGCCTGCAAGAGGTATATACCAACGACTCTCATGGAAAGGAGCACGATCTCAACACCATTGTCGCCAAAGTCGACGATTATGGGATGAATATGCACTACCACGTTCAAGGAGACATGGCTATCGGTGCTGTACTGGGAGCACTGGAGAAGGTTTGGACCCAAAAAGGCAAGCTTTCCGGGACCCATACCTTGATACACTTGGCATTCCCCACCCACCAACAGATCCGGAAAATGAAGCAGTTCGACGGTCGAGTGGTTACCACGGTGCAGCCTGGCTTCTGGCCTGTGGAGAGTGATACCGTGCATTACTACGGTGAGCGAGCCAAAGGGTGCTATCCGATCAAACACCTTGTTGATAGTGGCCTTTCCGTAGGTATGAGCACCGACTTCAGTGTGTCGCCGCTTGCCTATGCGCCTGCCACAATTGTCATGGGGGTGGCGGCTGCAGGCGGGGGAGACCTCGAGTCCCATCCGCCGGTCAGCATACGAGACGTGATTCACGGGCTGACGGTTGGCAGCACCAGAACGACCGGGAAGAAAGATACCGGCAAACTGGACAAGGGATATAAAGCCGACATGGTGGTCTATGAGGAGGACCTGTATGAGGTGGCTCCGGAAAAATTCACCAAGGAGAGTCCGAAACTACTCTCAACCTGGGTAGGTGGGAAGAAGACGTACGAAGCGACCAAGTGAGCACAGGTCCCGATGGTCCACATGCAGATCTTTTCGAAATTCGATCAGGCATGAAACCAAAACAGAAAAGGAATGCGCCATGAAAATCGGTTTGATGAACAACCCGTTAAAACCGATAATCGACGAGGCTACAGGCTGCGGCAAGGCGGGCTTTGATTTTTTCGATCTGACCATTGAAGGTCCGCAGGCCACCACCGTGGATGTAGGCCAACTCCGTTCGATTCTTGACGCTTATGGGCTATCGATCACCGGGCACACCGACCCGTGCCTGCCCTATGCGTATCCTCTGCAAGCCGTCCGGGACGCCTGCTTTCAGGAGCTCAAACGTTGTGCCGGTATCTTTTCAGCACTTAAGGCAACGGTGATGAATATCCATCCCTGCTATTATTGCCCACCGGGCATGAAAAGGGATCTGGTTGCTTCCAATATCGAATCGCTGAAGCCTATTGTCAAGATGGCCGAATCCCATGGCCTTACCTTGGTGTTCGAAAATTACAAAGCTCCCTTTGACCAGGTTGCAACTTTTAAAAGGCTTCTGGCGGAGGTTCCCGGATTAAAGCTCCACCTGGATTTCGGCCACACCAATTTCGGCCAGGACGGCTACGAGGTGTTCTGCCAAGAGCTCGGGGGGCATATCCGGCACGTTCATTTTTCCGACAACCGGTCGAAAGCCGACGATCATATGCCGCTAGGCGTCGGTGCCGTCAACTGGAAAAAGGCTGTGCAAACCCTGAAGGCCACCGGCTACGACGGCACCATCACCCTGGAGATCTTCTGCAACGACCCGCTCATGCAATACAAATACCTGGATATGAGCCGGAAAATGGTTGCGGAGCACTGGGGCAAGGATTAACGGCTTTTCCCGAATTTCCGTGAAAACGATTTATCACGTCCGCATTGGAGCTTGACATCTAAAAGCCCACATAGTTATAACTTTGGTGTCAACATGGAGGTAATTACGATGCAGACACTAAAGATTCGGAAAGTCGGAAACTCGCTCGGGTTGGTACTCCCCAAAGAAGTCGTGGCGCGACTCAAAGTCGAGGAAGGTGATACAGTGTATCTGACCGATGCCCAAGACGGGTACCGGATTACGCCACTGGATCCCGACTTTGCCCAACAGATGGCGACAGCTGAGGCCATTATGCGTGAGGATCGGGACATTCTGCGCGAGTTGGCCAAGCGATGAACTGGACATGGATTGATCCGGCAGTTGTGTTGGCCATCCACGACGATCAACTTGCCGAGCACGGGGGCATGAGCGGTGTCAGGGATATGGGGCTTTTGGAAAGTGCTCTGGCCCGCCCGGCGCAACTTGAGGCATACGGCGATCCGGATGTTTTTGATTTGGCCGCAGCCTACGCTCATGGAATAGCGCGGAACCATCCGTTTGTGGACGGAAACAAGCGGACGGCCTATGTGGTTTGCATGCTCTTCCTGCGGATCCATGGCTTCCGCGTCAAAGCCCCCGCCTCGGATCGCGTCATCCTCTTTGAACGTCTCGGAAAGGGTGAGGTTCAGCAAGAGGAGCTAGCAGAGTGGCTCCGGGAGCATGGAATTTTGCCGAAAACGTGATGAGTCGAGAGTTTTGCCGACTTCAGATTCACCAATAGCATCTGATCAACTGCAGGGTCAACAATCGCGCACTGCAGAGCGGTCTGCCCTTCTCACCCAATACGCAGAATCCC
>Ga0210077_1000644_pt1 | contig 12006 bp, 5 predicted proteins | sample RushMan_CattailN_5_FD_185556 | JGI IMG/M metagenome (GOLD analysis project Ga0210077, IMG submission 185556) | Wetland microbial communities from San Francisco Bay, California, USA, that impact long-term carbon sequestration -... | ecosystem: Environmental > Aquatic > Marine > Wetlands ... | reverse complement strand
CCTGAAGCCGGAATTCCAGGACTTGCTGACTAGGTTCTTGACGGCATGGAGAGGGGCAGCGGCGAGCTCAGACTGATGCCTTCAGGGGAAATTAAAGCTTGATAGGGCCATGCCTCTACTCCGGCATCTAATGCTTGCCAAAACAAATCAGAAAAGGTCCGGTCGATGAAATCCGCAGGCGCAAAACAGCGGGCATCAGGCCTCTGTATCAGGTAAAAGCAGGCGACCCGGTTACCGGACCGAGCCAACTGGATCAATTCCAGCAAATGTTTTTGCCCTCTTTGTGTTACCGCATCTGGAAAATAGGCCACCTCATCTTCCACCAGAGTCACATTTTTAGCCTCAACCCAAAGAGTCCGATCGGATCCTGTCAAACGGGCGTCAAGTCGGCTCGAGCCGATCTTGGCTTCGCTCTTGTAATCTGTATAGGCAGCCATTTCAGGGAGGAGGGACAATTCCCAGGCCTTTCGAAGAATCCGATTGGGGGTGAGGGTATTTACACCTACCCATTCATCCTCGAGTTTTATTAGTTCGAGGGTGTGCGACAGTCGGCGGCCGGGCCGTTGAGCCGGTGAAATCAATACCTCGGCTCCGGGTTTGAGCAATCCGAGCATAGTGCCCGAATTGTTACAATGAACCCAGAATCTTTGGTCGGTGGTTTCAACCTCGACCAGGAACCGTTTTTCCCTTCGACAAAATCTTGCCGTCAAGCACTTTTCTGGGAATTTTATCAAAGGATCGTTGGACTTTTGAAGAACCATTCGACTCATTCTAAATTCATCATAGAAGAATTTCTATTTTGCTGATGTTGTGTTGGATGGTTGATATAGGTTGCTTTGTGCGAGATGGGTAATCCAAAATCCAATATCGGCAAGATCGCAGCAGAAACCGCTGGCGTCACCCCATATTGTTTGCCCGAGTTTTTCGAGAATGTACAGCAAAAGCTGTTATAGGTGGGGAAAATTAAAAGACTGGAATCCACGACGGGATTTTACCCCGTCGTGGAAAACAAGAATGGTAGATGCTTTAACGAAAGTCTGCCGCTTCGAACGGGCGCCAATCAACTTTACCAGTTAAAGACCTGATCGAGCTCTTCGTCCTTCACTCCGAAGGTGACGTTGTGTGGAGCAAGTTTTTCGTTGGTAAAGAACCGCGGCAGTCTGTCTTGCTGAGCGGTAAAGCCGGCTCGCGCATTAAAATCCCGTTCCATGGAGAGGATCTTCTTGCCCAGATCCGTTACCCCGTCCGCCGTCAAATCAAACCCATAAAATGCGTTGAGCATATCCAGCAGCGCCTGAAAGGTATCCGGCTGGTCCAGCAGAGCAAAAGCGATGAAAAGACACATCCCGGTTGCATCCACCGCAGCGGTCGCAATCTGCAGGTTTCTCGAAAGCTCGATCTGCCCTTCGGGCTTTAGCGGATCGACTTCTCCTCCTACTTTGAGGATGTTGGCCGTTACCGCGTAGCCGGCGGTGTGATCGGCTCCCATGGGGCTGGTGGCATAGGTTACACCGATTCCCTGCACAGCTCTTGGGTCATAAGCGGGAAGCGCCTGGCCCTTCACTACGGGCACCCGCTCCACTCCGAATACCTTGCCGGTCACGGCGGCTCCATTGCCCAATATGCGCCCAAGCGGCGTACCCTTGCCCACTTCATGCATCAGGTTGATCGCCCCTTCGGCGTCTCCGAATTTGAGCAGCCCGGCTTCCATGGCAACACCTATGGTCGCACCCATTTCGATGGTGTCCAGACCGTAGTTGTCATCCAGAAAGTCCAGTTTGGCAATAGCGTCCAGATCGCAAATGCCGCAGTTTCCGCCATGGGCCCAGACCGTCTCGTATTCGGGCTGCTTGGTCAGGAAGTGTCCGTCCTTGTCGTGATAGATTCCCGAGCAGCGGATCACACAGCCCCGATGACATCCATGAGTGGCCAGCCCGCCGCGGGCTGTTTCGGTTTCCGCCTGAGTTTCGCCGCTGATCAGATGGGCTTCGTCGTAGCGGCCTTGCTTGAAGTTGTAAGTGGGATAGCCGCCGGCTTCATTGATGATGTTGGTCAAAACATTGGTGCCGTATGCGGGGAGCCCCTGCCCGGTGACCGGATGGGTGCGGAGTCCCTCGACAAAACGCTTGTTGGCTTCCTTGAATTTTTCCGGGTCTTTGGGAGATCGCATCTTCTTGCCGGTATCATCCAGCGCAATCGCCTTCACCCCCTTGGCTCCCATCACCGCTCCCACGCCCCCACGGCCGGCGTGCCGGGTCGGCCTCATTTCCATGTCGGTGCAGGCAATGGATGCAGCGCTCATCTTCATCTCCCCCGCAGGACCGATCGAGATGCAGGCTGCCTTGTCCCCGAACTCGCCCTTGATCTTTTCAACCAGATCGTAGTTGGGAAGCATCTTCAAACTGTTATCAACGCTTATTTTGGCTCCGTCCTGATTGATAACCACCTTGTAGAGGTCATCCGTTTTCGGCTTGCCCTCCAGCACGATGGCTGCATAACCCAGCCTTGCCAGCACCTGGGAAGCCTGGCCGCCGGAGTTGGCCTCTTTGATGCCGCCGGTGAGAGGACTTTTACACCCCACCGAGAGCCTGCCAGACATAGCTCCAGTGGTGCCGCTGAGAAGTCCCGGGGCGATCACCAGTTTGTTTTCCGCTCCCAACGGATGGCATGTGGGGGGGACTTCCTTGGAAACGATTGCAGACGTCATCCCCCTGCCGCCCATTCCCGCATAGTCTCCCAAGGGAGTTTCGGTGATCTTTGGGCCGCCTTCTGCGCCCATATCTATCCGAAGTATCTTATCCATGTATTGTTCTCCTTTCTGTGTCTGAAACCAGAAAACCAAATAAGCCACGCAATGAAGTTCACTCCATGCATCAAACGAAACATCGAGTTAAGGTTAAGAAAACCGCCAGATCATCCTTCTACAAGGAATCTAAAACATATCTATAACAGCTTGTAAACATATCAATTTTGGCATAACGGCTTACTTGGCGAGGCTGGGCGTATACTGAGTAATTACAGCAGTACTGCAGCGATACTTCCTATAATGATGCTGCCCCACGGGGAAAGATGTGAACCTGCCGCGGCGTGCAGTGCATGGCGGCGAAGGTCTTTACTCAAATTCCAAGTGCGGCTGCCTTTTTGGTAAACGTGAGATAGGCAATCATCGATAATAAAAACTGTACAGCTTGTTCTCATTGACGCCCATTAGGTAGAGCAGCATGGTCAGGTGATTTTCAAGAGATGCCCGAAGAATTCCTTTGCCAAGGTATCTTTGAGGTGAGGTGTGCACCGTTTCAGGAATGACCAACAGTTTGCCGATTTGCTTCGAGCGGCGCACGAAGTCGACGTCTTCCATTATATATCGGTGCCGATATCCACCCAGTTGCCAAAATACATCAGATCGGCAGAAGAGCCCCTGGTCGCCGTAAGGGAGCCACAGGCGCTGCGTTCTAAAGTTCGCCCAGCGGGCAATCAGATCCATGGAACGGTTGGAAGGGGCGTAGCCCAGCAAGAAACTGCCCAGACTGTATTGCAAATCCACAGAGATCTTACGCACGTAATAGCCAAACTGGTCAGGCGGGACACTGTCGTCGTGCAGGAACCAGAATAAATTGCCTTTCGCTTCCCGCGCTCCACGGTTGAGCTGAAGTCCTCTGCCCGCAGGAGAACGAATCAGGCGAATTCGCGGATCGAGTACGTTAAGTGTATCGATACATGGATCCTTGCCGGAAAAACTGATAATGATTTCATCACCCGGCCATGACTGAGCCTCCAAAGTGTCGAGCATTGGCCGAAGCTTTTCAAAGTCTCGTCTTGTGGGAATAATAATTGAAATACGATTTTGCAAGAGAGGCTGTTCGCGCAAATGAGCGATATCTTCAGGTCGATCGACATCCTGCCTCTCTCTGTTGATTTTAACCCTGAAACCGGCTTTCTCCAGCAGTTCTTTCGTCCTTTTGAATACCGTCGCGGTGCTCCACTCTCTTGACGCGAAAGCAGAAGGGCAGGGGCGATCCAATCCAATGAGATAAAAGCCCCCGTCTGAGGCGGGGTTTAGAACGGTAAAACCTTGTTTCAGGGAATAGAACGCTTCCTCGAAATCCGATGCCGCAAGATTGGCAATATCCGTTCCGACCAGCACGACCTGCCTGTAGCCTGCGGAAAAAGTCTGCCGAATAGCCAGATTCATGCGGTCTCCAATGTGGGAGCCGCTTTGAGCGACGAATCTCCATGGGCCCGGGTACGAACTTTCCAGCTGGAGTCTTTGGTCGGCGGGGGTGAAGTATGCCAATATGTCTACGTCGCCTCTGGACCGCTTGAAGTCAGTTGCTACCCCAAACGTTCTACGCACAAGCTTTTGATATATTTCACAGGCCTCGCGATCGCCCAGTCCAGCTGCAAGTCTCGATTTGACTTTACCGGGCTGAGGATAACGGAGAAATATTATTAGTGCCTTATTGGGGAGGGTCATTTCATCTCTGCAATGATTTGTTGGGCACGCGGCCAACAGGGCCGCAACCAAATTCGAATATCGAAATTCGAAGCAAATTCAAAATTCGAAAGATTGTGTTCAAATGTTCAAAACAGGGCACAATCATTTGCGACCCTATATGTTTCACAGATACAACTGTGAGCATCTCGTTTCGGTCTCTGTCCTTAGAATTTCGACATACGGATTTCGGATTTAAAAATCTGCGCGAATAGACAAGAAACTCGGAATTAGTAGCATTGAGGAGGGGCCGTATTGAATAATGAATCATTATTCAATACGGCAGACTTCTGAGGGACCGCATAATGAGGGTAAAGCCCATGGCAAGCATGCCCATGAGACCCATGCCGCAAGAGAATCCGGCCAGCAAAACCGGTGCGTACTGCCGCCAGGACAAACCATATTTTTTGATAAAATAGTAGCGCCCCAGGAAGGCTCCGATGAGTTCCAGAAAGATGCTGTGCGGAGTCGACTGCCCCAGCCCGCGAACCACACCATAGATCAGCATGATGGGTAGTTTCAGGTAGGCCAGTGCGGCATAGGTTATACTACCGAGAGCCAGGCCGATTCCCACGTAGTCCAATTTTAACGCCTGGAAAAATGGCGAATCTCCTTCCAATGTTGCGCTTTGCAGGAGCAAAGTGTTCAAGGCCTGCAGATGCCACAATTGCTGGGCGTACGGGTATTGACTGGAGGGGACGGGGGCCAACCTCCAGATGTATTGGGAGAAGAGCAGGCTGGCTATCAGGACGATGGGAATGACAAGGATTTCCGCCTTGATGATGCTCCGAAAACTCGTGCCGGTCAGTTCTATTTCACGCCATCTTACAGTTGCTTTGCCGTAGTTATGAAATGGGATCGGGGCGTACCAGATGCCGATCCCCGAGTAGCCGAAAAACCTCGCGGCCATGATAAAACTGGCCTCCCGAACCATGGGAAGAGTTACGAACTGACCCGCAATTCCCTCCATTCTGGCGGAGATGTAGGAGATGATGGGAGTATAGATAAATCCGTAAGCTACCAAAAAAATCCATGGGAATCCCGGTACAAGGTACGAGGAGAGAAGCACATAGGCGGTTGTGGACGCGACGTATATGCCGATAGCCAACCATATGCTGAAATCTCCGCGTCCGGGGGGAGGCGTAAAAAGCGCTTTCAGCCGTTCGCGGAAAGTTCCCATGTGTTCTCGACTGAAACTGTAGATCACGTGCAGAATTCCGATAAGCGCGATAGCCAGCCCGAGACCGATTCCGAAACTCATGTAAAAATCAAAATTGTTGGCAAAAATGGTGTCGACGGTACCCATCCCTTTATGCCACCGATGCAGGATACCGTAATGATGGAGGATGGGGTTGGCGATAAACGTCAAAATGAGCCCAATGCCACCGCCGATCACTGCCCAAAAAGGAAGAACCATCCCTAGGAACAAGAGTCCCAGGTCCAGGTTGATTCCAGTCGCGACAGCGGGCAGTAGATCCTCGGTGACGTCGGTGAGTTCTATCCATGGGATGGGCAGCAGATGCACCGGTTCATTCAAGATGACGCCAGAGGCGGCCGGCAGCAAAACATAGACCGCCCCAAAACAGAGACCGATCATTCCTCCGATGGAAAAGACCCGCCATTTCCAGCCGTCCTCCTTTCGTTGGGTGGATTCTGCAAGGGCCATGTTTCCCAGAGCTCCGACCGGGGCCATGGGAAAAGGGAGTTTTTCAACATCCGAGGTCAGCCGGTACAGGGCATATCCCAAGCCGAAGTGATCGACAGCCGAAATGATTTCAAATCCCACCATGAGAAGAATGGGGATCAGCCAATCGCGGTGGAAGAAGCTGCGCTCTACAAAGGATTCAGACCCGGGTTGAGGGGCAACCCACTGAGGAATAAATTGTGTCAGTCCAAGCATTCTTGCGGCTTCGGACTGAACGAGATATTGATTCCAGAGGAGACCGGAAAAAGGCGAAGCCATAGCCGCGCCGGCCATGTAGTAGAGGACAAATACCTCTTGCTGGCGCAAGCGGGTGTAGGCGCGTTTGGCTACCTCAGCGAACAGGATGACCGTTACCCAGCGCGCTGCCGGACCGATGCCGGTTCCGACTACCAGCCCTAGATACATCGATCCCGGCATCATCAGGAATCCAATGAGGATAGCCCCGATGATAGACTTCCAGCCGAACCCCTCTTCAAATTCCTCCGGTGGCTTTAATAGGTCTCGATATTCCTTAAGTTCCTTATCTTGATCCTCGTACATTGCAAATCCCCGCTGATGGCGCAGAATAAGAACTGTAGACTAAGACCCACTTGTTTCGATGTTCAATGCAGAATCCAGAACTGGATAGATACTACAACGGCAGCACGTGGTAGCTGATCGGGGTGAATATCCCCACGATCAACCACACTACGGCCATCACCATGTCTCCCACCACCAGGCCGATGAAAAGACGCCTCACTTCTTTATATAGGGTGACGCCCCCATATCGCAGGGTCAGCGCGTTATTGACCCATCCGATAAAGAAGCTGAACCACAAAATGTCCATTGCAGAACTGTAGGTGGTCAAATAGCCGATCGGATGCAGCGGCCACCACAGAAAATGATGGTAACCCAACACCAGAAAAGTCATTACTCCAGCGCCGACCATGGTGAATGTGATGCTCCATTCCTTGGGTTGCTCTGGATACTCCAAAAGCTGACCGACATTTTCGTGGACTCTGCGGGCGGTCTCTATAGCCCAGTCGTCGGGCAAGGTGGAAATTCCGAATTTGTAGTAAAGGGCCATCATGGCAACGAAGGAAACAACCAATCCGAGGCCGATAGCCCATACAATGCCCCACAGGAAACGATTTCTGGGACGACTCCCGTCCGAGAGCTTGGAAGCGTGGAACAAAGAAGGCGCCAGGGATTCGCGCATATCCAGAAAAGTGACCTTTTGCACCACCATAGCCAGATACAGGGTAAGAGGGCCAATCGTATGCGTATTCATGAAGGCGAGGAAGCCGTCCGATGGAGCGGCGGTCAAAGTGAAATATGGCAGCCCGCCCTGGCAGATCAAGCGTGCAGCGACCAATTGCAGCATGAAACATACCGCCAAAAAGACGATGGCCGCCAGAGGATCCATGCCGAAGAAACTCATCCAGACGACGATACCCACAAAGCCACCGGCAAAGAGGTATAATGACAGGCGGGGCGACATGAGGCCGTGGTAGTCGGGTAAATATCTACGGCTAAAAAGTGATCGAAAGACCAGCAAGAGATGATGCCTGGCGAGCCACAAAATGAACAGGAAAAATATCCCGAAGGCCCCTACCATTTGCATCTCTTCGACTCGGGAGAGCACGGGGCCGAATGTCGTTCCAAGAGCGGCTGCCGGAAGACGCCATCCTAAGAATTCCAGAATACCCGGCAGAAACCCCCCGAGCACGAAAAAAAACCACAAGCTGAACGACACTTGGTTGGAGGTGAGGAAGGCAAATCCAATAAAAGCCGGATATATAAAGATCTTCATCTTGTAGAACCCCGAAAGTATGCCTTCTTTGGGGATATAGCCCTGGGTCAGAATGATGGTTGGTATTTCCGGGACCTGAGGGAAATATGTATGCAGTCCGTTGAATGTATGTAAAAAAAGAGGAATGCAGAAGCCAATGATAAAGTATCGATGCAGCAAGAACTTGAATAAAGTGTTGCTTTCCGACTCCTCACACAAGATTTGAGGGACACGGAGCAGAGGAAAGTTCATTTTCTCGTTTTCGATCCACTGGTGTGAGAATACCCCGGTCATGCCCAGCAGAGCCGCATAAACGAATACGATAAAAATGCCCCACCAAAGCATCGGCAATACCCATATATTCCAGGGAATGTGGGTGATGATCTCCCACCATCCCATGTCCAGTCCGCCTTTTAACCCATAATAAAGCGGTTGGATAATGTCGGGGTTCTTCGGAAATAAGGCGGAAGGAAGCAGGGGAAGAAGCAATTTGCCAAGATCGCCGGCCGAAGTTGCAAACCAGGCGGGAGTAGTGAGATTGATGATGAATGTGCGCAGTAAGCCGGTATAGGCAATACCTGTGGCCACGGTTATCATGGCCCAGATAAGGAGCACCTCGAACATATGGAAGCGCCAACTCTTTCTGATCAAGGATAGTACCGGGTTAATGACAACCACCAGAAGCAGCAGGCAAGCGAAGGATATTAAAGGGAAATGACCCCCTGCAAGGGGACTGTTCTGCAATTTGATATTGTTGTATGGAGTGAATGCGCAGGATAAAAAAACCAAAACAAGCCCAATCACAACAGCCGATAGCCGGATTTTCGGTTCTCTCATGATTGGGATTCCTCCAACTGCCCGGCGTAATCCACCGGCACCAGTTGTTGGTATTGCCCTTTCGCTTTTGGATCCATAAGGCGCCACAGGAGCATCTGCTTGCGCAGTGCCTTAATAAAGTTCTTGTTGGCTCTCTCCCAGGCGGAACGTTCTCCGGACAGTCTGATCATGCGAAGAGCAACTTCCAGATATCCCGGGTTATCGGGCGACGGGCAGCAGTGCAGCTGAAGTCTTTGCTTGATTCCGAAATCAAAGGGGGCTAGCCAGACGTTCATTCGGAGAAGTAAGCACACGGGTGACGGCATCTGGCCCCCAGCAAGTTCGGGGGCATCTACATTCATCTCGGTCTCGTCAACGATGAAGGAGCCCTGGCTGACATCCTGGTGTGAACTGTAGAAGGCGTGCAGAAATCCCATGATCCCTTTTTCTTCTTCGTATTTAAGTAGAAAGGGAAGGTGCATGACTATTTCTTCTCCTTCGGCTTCAGGCAAAGACCAGGATCGGTTAATGTCCGGCATGGCGATTTCTGCGGCGAGCCTTGCGGGGTAAAGCGCCGCCAGAAAAACTACCGAAAAAACCAAAAACATGCAAGCCACGCTTGCCAGAGACGAGTAATTGAATGTGAGTTGAGAAAAAAGACCTGTATTCCCCAGGTAGTTGGCGCTCAGCTGCGCCAGAATGTAGCCGATCACAGTCGATATGACCGCCATTGACATGGCTTCTACGATAAACAGAAACCCTACGTGAGTAGGTGCGAGTCCAACTGAGGTATACGTTCCGATCTCCCTTTGCCGTTCATGGACGTGCCCGATCAAAGTGTTCAGACAGATAAAGATGACGATCAGAATCGGTACGATCAGATTGGCTACACCTTGATAGCGTACGGTGGTGCTTGCACTGTGATACCATATCCCATCTTGCCCGACAAACAACGGGTATGCCAGCCAGGTCGAAAGGCCGTCGGCTATCTGGAGGGGTTCTTGCTTCGGGCCGGGAAGAACGGAAATGGCCATAAATTTGCCGCCATACTGGATGCAGGTTGAAAAAGGAATAATGGCGGTGGCTTTGGCATTTGCGAAGCGGAATTTTTGCGAGCTGGGTGCCATTTGTTCACCTGATTGCATCGCTTCGATTTCAGCTTCCGACAGATCCTGACTGTGAAGCATTTCCTCGTATGCCGGCGTGATCGGGGTTTGGTCGAGGTCCTTCGATGCTTCCATGAGCTTGCCTTCGAAGTACCCTACTACTTTAAAAGGATCTCCCATCAAAGTTACGGCTGCACCCAAATCGGTCTTCGGATCGAGCCCCAGCTGATCTGCCATAGCAATGGGCAGCAGAATGGCATTCTTCTCATCCGGATTGAACCAGCGGCCATACTTGACGATTTTCGTAAAATACTCCGGCGGGTTCGATCCCGTGCCCAACACTCCCTCCGCGGGGGCGCTTTTTCCCAAGCGACGCACGCTGGTGATCGCTTGATTGCGAGTTTCGCCCGGCATGATCCAGCTCCTGGGCCAAATCGAGGACTCGTTGTCGAATCGTGCACGCATATCGTTGAACAGCATCATTGTTAGCGGAAACCAGAACTGGTGCCTTATCAGGATGCCCCGGTAAGGGTTCTTCTCAGCCAGGTTGGTGCGGGTGGTTTTGTGCAGACTCTTGACATTGGTGAAAGACATGACGGTAAAGGTTAGAATGACCAGGGTAATACAGGTAAGAGCCGTACGAAGTTTCCTTCGGTTGAGATTGGATACCCCGATGGCAAATCCGGCGCCAAAGGCCTGCCATTTGCTCACTTGGTCCGTCTTTCGGTTGGAAACGGAAAAAGTGTCATGCAACTCGTCCATTTCTCTTTCAAATCGCATGAAAATGATCCAGGCAACCAACAGGGACAGTCCTACAATGAAGAAGGCGATGATCACCACCATGGGGCTGTAGGTCAACTGAAAAGCGGGATGCAGTGCCCGAATGGTGAAAATGGTAATCAGTAGAATGACAATAAATGCTACAATCTGTCTGTATATATCCCGAAAACTGAAAAGGTATCTTTCCATGCAGTAGGCAAACGGAACAAAGAGGGCGATAAAGAACATCACTCCCGTCAAAACGTCTCTTTCCGTGCTTTCGATTTGGCTGTAGACGACATTCATTTGCGCCCACGCCGACACGGTATTTTTCCAGAATTTATCGTAGACTCTGGCCGCAAGGCTTTGGCTGGACGAACCCAATTCCTGGTCAGATGTATGGTAAAGCACCTTAAGATAGCGGTTGGCTATGCCGTGTTTAAACAGGTTGTTGAGTCGTCTTCCCACCAAATATTGCAGGTCGTTGGCTACTTGCTGGGGAACCAGAGGAATGGTCGGCGGGTTGCCGATGAGGAAGCCCTTGCCGGTAGGGATTTCATCCGTACTGTTAAGCAGAAATAATTCTTTGCTGACCATCGATTGAGACAAAATCAGCTTGAACCAGGTGCCGCGCTCCAAAAATATCGATATGGCGTTCGTGTTGCGGCCGTCAATTCTGCTGTACCAGTAGCGCACGGGTTTTGTTTCCGTCGCGGCGTTGAGCAGTTCAACCTTGGTCAAATGGCCCATGTCTTGAGGGTCGAAGATGCCCACCACATCTGTCTGTTTGCAATGGAACATGATCAACGAAGTACTTGCCAGGTCGGTTTTGACTTTGATCCGGTAGTTTACTTTGCCGGTCTGGTTCTTGTCGGCGGTCCATTTAACCAGGCCGGTTTTCGGATCTAAGCCGTACGGCTCGACAATCAATTTCTGAAAAGATGCTCTTTTGTTGGCCAGGCCGGGAATAAAAAAGGTGCCATCCTGGAGGGACATGCCGCGGAAGATGGAATCGCCCTGGATGACGTTGACGATGGTGTTGGGCGCGGGTTGATCTGCGAAAAGCTCTCCCTGGCGAATGAACTTGGTTGTGCCCTCGAGGCTTGCTAAACCTCGAAGCTGACCGGTAATGCCGGAAGCAAGATCTTCATGGGAAAAGACCTTGCTCAAAAACGCCGGGAAGAACATTTGCAGCTTCTGGATATTATCGGTATCTACCCGGTCCAGAGTGTCGTTTGGCGTAGACCAGAACGAACGGTTATCGTCCAGCGTGACCAGCGAGACCGCCGGAAGCCCTCCTATAGCTGCAATATCGCAGCACAAGCAGTTTTCAGTATGACATTGCCCAAAATTCCCC
>Ga0210077_1000643_pt1 | contig 12040 bp, 15 predicted proteins | sample RushMan_CattailN_5_FD_185556 | JGI IMG/M metagenome (GOLD analysis project Ga0210077, IMG submission 185556) | Wetland microbial communities from San Francisco Bay, California, USA, that impact long-term carbon sequestration -... | ecosystem: Environmental > Aquatic > Marine > Wetlands ... | reverse complement strand
GCGCCGCGCGCGAGGAGTCCGGCGGGCGCGGCATGATCGCGGTCAACGTCATGCGCGCGGTGTCGCAGTACGCGGCCTACGTGCGCCAGGCCTGCGAGAGCGGCGCCGACGCGATCGTGGTCGGCGCGGGGCTGGCGATGGACCTGCCGGAGCTCGCGCGCGATTTCGCCCGCGTCGCGCTGGTGCCGATCGTGTCCGAGGCGCGCGCCGCGACACTGATCCTGCGGCGCTGGCTCAAGCGCGGGCGCGTCCCCGATGCGATCGTGATCGAGCACCCCCGCTACGCCGGGGGGCATCTCGGCGCCGCGCGCGCCGAGGAGGTGGCCGAGGCGCGCTTCGACTTCGAGCGCGTCGTGCCCGAGATCCGCGCCGCGCTGCACGCGCAGGGCGTGGACGCCGACAGCGTGCCGCTGATCGCCGCCGGCGGCGTCAACTCGGCCGCGCGCGTCGAGGCGGCGCTCGCCGCCGGTGCCGACGCGGTGCAGGCGGGCACTCCGTTCGCTGTGACCGAGGAATGCGACGCGCACCCGAACTTCAAGCGCGTGCTGGCCGAAGCGAGGCCCGAGGACATCGTCGTGTTCATGAGCGTGGCCGGGCTGCCGGCGCGCGCGGTGCGCACGCCCTGGCTGGCGAACTACCTGGAGAAGCTCGAGACGCTCAAGCGCCGCGCGCGCGCGCGCAGCTGCACGCTGGCCTGGGAATGCCTCGCGCATTGCGGGCTGCGCGACGGCAACGCGAACATGGGCCAGTTCTGCATCGACCACCATCTCGCCGCCGCGTTGCGCGGCGACGTCGACCACGGGCTGTTCTTCCGCGGCTCCGAGAGCGTGCCCTTCGGCGCCGCGATCAGGCCGGTGCGAGCGCTGGCCGACCTGTTGCTCGCGCGCCGGCCCTCAGTCGGCGTAGGCGATGCACTGCTCGCAGACGGTGCCGCGCACGTTCTCGTCTAGGTTCGCGCGCCGCAGCGCCTGAAAGCGCTCGCCCTGCCAGGCCTCGAGGAAGGTCTGGCGGTTGAGGTCACCCATGCCGAAGCGGCCGTCGTGGTCGAAGCAGCAGGCCGACAGGCGTCCGTCGTAGGTGATGTGCCCCTCGGTGAACAGCGACCAGCACGGCAGCGGCTTTCTCAGCGCGCCGATGCGGCCCTGGTTGCCGGCGCTCGGCACGGTGCCGTGCGCGCCGCTGGTGAGGCCGGCCTGGCCGTACAGCGGCAGCCAGTAGTGCTCGTCCACATGCGGCGCGATGCGCGCCACCGCGGCTTCCATCTTCACCTGCTGCGCGTCGTCGTAGCGGATGCTGGAGGCGAACAGCCCGCAGCGGTGGCCGGTCGCGGCCTCGACCTCGTCCCTCACCTTTCTCGCGCTCTTCAGGTTGTGCTCGACCACCGCGAAGTCCGAGGCGCGTACCCGCGTCACGTCGTGGAACTGCTCGGCGTCGGCGAAGTTGAAGCTGAACTTGAGGCTGTCCAGGCCTGCCTCGATGCACTCGCGCACGCGCTCGGGCGTGGCCAGGCGGCCGTTGGTGGTGAGGAACACGTAGGGGTAGCCGCAGTCCTGCTTTGCGTAGCGGATCGCCTCCGGCAGCCAGCTGCAGGTGAACGACTCGCCGAGGTAGAACAGGCCGATCTCCTCCACTCCGAGCGAGCGCATCTCGGCCAGCACGCGGCGGAAGAACGTCGGATCGATCTCGTCCTTCTCGCGCAGGCGCATGTGGCTGGCGCAGAAGAAGCACTTGAAGTCGCAGCGCGCCGTGAGCTCGATCTTGACGCTCTTGGGTGTCGGCGGCGCGGCCGAGCGGCGTTCGTCGGTGAGCAGCGTGATGCGGTCGATGCGGTCGGTGATCGTTCCCATGTTGGTGTCCGTGGTATTCGACCGCCGCAGTGTCGGAGCGCGCGTCATCGCGGTCAACGCGAGGATTTCCTCCTTTTGCATACGCTTGCGCGAATAATTGACTCAAGTCAACGCCGCACGCGGAGGAATGCCGAGAATGTCGGCATGTCGGCTTTCATGTGGGTCAAGTTCGTCCACGTCGGCAGCGTCGTGCTGAGCGTCGCAGGCTTCATCGCGCGCGGCACGCTGATGCTGCGCGGCTCGCCGCTGCTGCAGGCGCGCTTCGTGCGCGTGGCGCCGCACGTGGTCGACACCGTGCTGCTCGCGAGCGCGGTCTGGCTTGCCTGGCTGATGCACCAGTATCCCTTCGTCGACGGCTGGATCACCGCCAAGGTGCTGGGCCTCGTCGCCTACATCGTGCTCGGCACGATCGCGCTCAGGCGCGGGCCGACCCTGCGCGTGCGCGCCGCCGCCTTCGCCGCGGCGCTGGCGACGGTCGCCTACATCGTGACGGTGGCGTTCACGCACGACCCGCGCGGGCCACTCGCGCTGTTCGGGGGCGCCTGAGATGGCGAGCCTGCCGGGGTTCGGCGCGCCGGCGCCCGGGTTCGACGAGCCGCTGGAGATGCTGAACGCGTGCCACGGCCGGATCCGGGACCAGCTCGCGACGCTGGAGAAGCTGGTGCCGCACCTTGCGCGCGAGGGCTGCGACGCGGCGGCGCAGGAGGCCGCGCGCGCGGTGATGCGCTACTTCGACCTCGCCGGGGTCCAGCACCACCAGGACGAGGAGCAGGACTTGTTCCCGCTGCTGCGCCGCTACGCGGCCGAGCGCGGCCGCGGCGACGTGGGGGCCGCGCTCGGGGAACTGGAGCGCGAGCACCGCACCATGGACGAGGTGTACGCGCGCATCCGCGGCCGTCTGGCCGACGTTGCCGAGGCGCGCTCGGCGCGGCTGGACATCGAGCAGGTGGCGCATTTTGCCTGGATCTACCGAAGCCATATCATGCGGGAAGAGGCGGCGGCGTTCGGCTTCGCCGCCGAGGTGCTGACGGAAGAGGATCGCGCCGGGCTGGGCGCGCGCATGGCACAACGGCGAGGGGTGGGCAGGCAATGAAGATTCTGCTGGCGGTCGACGGATCGAAGAGCGCGCTGCAAGCGGTGGACAGCCTGATCGAGCACGCCGAGTGGTACCGCGACAGGCCGACGGTCGAGCTGGTGACGGTGCACCCGCCGGTGCCGCGCCTGCCGGGGCTGTCGAATCTCGTCAGCAAGGCTCAGCTCCAGCAGTACTACAAGGAAGAGGGCGAGGCGCAGCTTGCCGAGGCGAAGACGATGCTCGAGGACGCCGGCATCGACTACGAGGCCAGGGTGCTGGTCGGGCCGGTGGCCGAGATCCTGGTCGCGCAGGCGAAGGCGAAGCGCTGCGACATGATCTTCATCGGCAGCCGCGGCATGGGCGCCGCGCGCAACCTGCTGCTGGGTTCCACCGTCGCCAAGGTGCTGCACCTGTCGGGGGTGCCGGTGCTGGTGGCGCGTTGATCTACAATAGGCGCCGGCGAAAACTTGCGGACATCAGCGATGGAAACCCTCGAATTCAAGGTTGAAGGCATGGACTGCGACGGCTGCGTGAAGAGCGTGACGCGCATGCTGACCGGCATCTCGGGCGTGCAGAAGGTCGAAGTCTCGCTCGCCGAAGGCAAGGCGAGCGTGGGCTACGACCCGGCGCGCGCGGGCCTGGCCGACTTCAAGCGCGCGGTCGAGCGCGCGGGGTTCAAGGCGCCCTGAGTCCGCGCGACGTAGAGCGCTGGCGCGAGGGCTGGACGCTCGCCGACGGCGCGCGCGTCGCCTGCCGCCCGATCCGCCCCGACGACGCCGCGATCGAGCAGGCGTTCGTGCGAGGGCTGTCGCCCGAGTCGCGCCACAACCGCTTCATGGCGGAGATCCGCGAGCTCTCGCCAGAGATGCTCGCGCGCTTCACCCGCATCAACTACCCGCACGACCTAGCGCTGATCGTCACCTGCGACAACGGCGGGCGCGAGCAGGAAATCGCGGTCGCGCGCTACGTCGCGCTCAGCGTGCCGCGGCAGTGCGAGTTCGCGCTTGCGGTGGCCGACGGCTGGCAGGGGCGCGGCGTCGGCTACCGGCTGATGCAGACCCTGATCGGCTTCGCGCGCGAGGCCGGCTTCGAGCGCATGGACGGCTTCGTGCTCGCCGCCAACCACAAGATGCTCGAGCTGATGCAGTCGCTCGGCTTCGTGATCCGCCCGAGCGACGAGGGGCCGCAGGTGCGGCTGGCGACGCGCTCCCTTCGAGTAGAATCCGGCGCATGACGAGGAGCTACCGGGTAAGGCAGAGCGAGGTCGCGCCGTACTCGCCGGCCAACCACACCGGAACCCGGAACTACCGCCTGATCGGCCCCGAGACCGTGGGCGCGAAGCAGGTCGAAGTGCTGGTCGGCGAGATCGAGCGCGGCAAGGGCGCGCTGCCGCACGCGCACCCCGGCATCGAGCAGGTCTGCTACCTGCTCGAAGGCGCGGCGCACGTCGAGGTCGCGGGCGAGAAGTTCGAGCTCGCGCCGGGCGAGGCCTGCTTCTTCCCCTCCGGGGCGCAGCACCTGTTCATCGTCACCAGCGAGCGCGCCAGGGTGATGGTCATCTATGCCCCGCCCTACGGCGAGGACCCGGCCAAGACGGTGCGCAATGGCTGAGACCTGGCAGCCGCTCGCCGGCGTCAGGGTGGTCGACTTCTCGATGTTCGTGCCGGGGCCGTTCGCGGCGTCGGTGTTCGCCGACCTCGGCGCCGAGGTGCTGAAGATCGAGCCGCCCGCGGGCGATCCCTGCCGCAGCTACCTGCCGCTGCAGTTTCGCACCGAGAACCGCAACAAGCGCAGCCTAGCGCTCGACCTCAAGCGTGAAGAATCGAAGCAGGTGGTCGAGCGGCTCGCCGCCCGCGCCGACATCGTGATCGAGGGCTATCGTCCCGGCGTCGCCGAGCGCCTGGGGATCGACTACGCGACGCTTTCGCATTTGAATGCCAGGCTGATCTACTGCGCGATCTCGGGCTACGGCCAGAACGGGCCCTGGCGCGAGCGTCCCGGGCACGACCTCAACTACCTCGCCGCCGGCGGCGGGCTCGCGTTTCCGGGGCAGTGGCTGGCGCCGCCGACGCGCTCGTCGCTGCCGGTCGCCGACCTGGCGGGCGGCTCCTGCGCCGCGATCGCGCTGCTCGCCGCACTGGCCGAGAGGAATCGCAGCGGGCGCGGCGCGCAGCTCGACCTGTCGCTGTTCGAGGCGGGCTTCTTCTGGGCCGCGATGCGGCACGGCCTGGCGCCGGGGGGCGATGCGCGCGCGCACCTGTTCCCGGTCAACGACGTGTTCGAGTGCGCCGACGGCGCGCGCCTCGCGCTCGGCATCCTGGAGGAGCACTTCTGGCGCAAGTTCACCGCCTGCGTGCCCGGCTTCGACGGCGAGGAATATTCGAGCGACGCGAAGCGGCGCGCGAACGGGGACGCGCTCTCACGAAAATTACGTGAAGTGATGAAATCAAAGACCGCGGATGAATGGGCGGCGCTGCTGGAGGCGAACGACGTCCCGGTCGACCGCTGCCTGACCCCGGCCGAGGCGGCGGCGCTGCCGCAGATCCGCGCGCGCGAGACGATTGCGCGCGCCGGGGGCGAGGACTTCGCCGCCTTTCCGGGCTGGGCCGACGGGCGCCGCGGCGCGAGCCTGCGGCGCGGCGTGCCGCGCGTGGGCGAGCACAGCCGCGAGGTGCTGGTCGAGCTCGGCTTCGACGACGCCGAGATCGCGCACCTGGTGCGCTCCGGCGCGACAATGGTCAACTGAGGGCGCGTCGAACGATGGACTTTGCCTTCACCCCGGAGCAGGACGCGATCCGCGAGGCGATCGACCGAATCTGCGCGCGCTTTCCGGACGAGTACTGGCTGAAGAAGGACAAGGAAGGCGGCTTTCCAACCGAGCTGCACCAGGCGCTCGCCCAGGACGGCTGGCTCGGCATCGCGATGCCGGAGGAATACGGCGGCTCGGGGCTGGGCATCGTCGAGGCGGCGGTGATGATGCAGGCGATCGCCGAGTCGGGCGCGGGCTTCTCAGGGGCGTCGGCGGTGCACATGAACATCTTCGGCCTCAACCCGGTGGTGGTGTTCGGCACCCCCGAGCAGAAGCGCCGCATGCTGCCCGGCCTGATCGCGGGCAAGCAGCGCGCCTGCTTCGCGGTCACCGAGCCGAACACGGGCCTGAACACCACCCGCATCAAGACCCGCGCCGACAGGAAGGGCGGCAAGTACCACATCACCGGCCAGAAAGTCTGGATCTCGACCGCGCAGGTGGCCGAGAAGATCCTGCTGCTCGCGCGCACCACGCCGCTGGAAGAGGTCAAGAAGCCGACCCAGGGGCTGTCGCTCTTCTACACCGACTTCGACCGCCAATACATCGAGGTGCGCGAGATCGAGAAGATGGGCCGCAAGGCGGTCGACTCGAACCAGGTCTTCTTCGACGGCCTGCCGGTGCCGGAGGAAGACCGCCTCGGCGAGGAAGGCAGAGGCTTCGAGTACATCCTGCACGGCATGAACCCCGAGCGCATCCTGATCGGCGCCGAGTCGGTGGGGCTGGGGCGCTGCGCGCTCAAGCGCGCGGCGGAGTACGCCAAGGAGCGCGTCGTGTTCGACCGCCCGATCGGCAAGAACCAGGGCATCCAGCACCCGCTCGCGCGCAACTGGATGAACCTCGAGGCGGCCAACCTGATGGTGTTCAAGGGCGCCTGGCTCTACGACCAGGGCAAACCCTGCGGCGCGGAAGCGAATGCCGCCAAGTACCTCGGCGGCGAAGCCTGCTTCGACGCCTGCCAGCAGGCGCTCATGACCCACGGCGGCTTCGGCTACGCCAAGGAGTACCACGTCGAGCGGTATCTGCGCGAGTCGCTGGTCGGGCGCATCGCGCCGGTGACGCCGCAGCTGATCCTCAGCTTCATCGCCGAGCGCGTGCTCGGCTTACCCAAGTCTTACTAGGCGTCAACTCTCTCTCAGAAAAGCTTCACGCGCGCGTCACACGCGCCGCGTAGCTTGGCGTTTCCAAGTCACAAACCGAGAAAGGACAACGTCATGCCATCTTCATCGTCCGCGCGCTTCGTCGCGGCAGTGCTCGCGACCGCTTTCAGCGCCCTGGCTTACGCAGGCACTTCGATCACCGGCGCTGGCAGCACCTGGGTCTATCCGCTGGTCGCCAAGTGGTCGGCCAAGTACGCGACGCAGACCCACACCGAGGTCAACTACCAGTCGATCGGCTCGGGAGCCGGCATTCAGCAGATCAGGGCCGGCACGGTCGCCTTCGGCGCGAGCGACAAGCCGCTCACCTCCGAGGAGCTGGCGGCGTCGAACCTGATCCAGTTTCCGACCGCTATCGCCGGCGAGGACCTGGTCTACAACCTGCCGGGGATCAAGTCCGGGGCGATCATCCTGTCGGGACCGATCGTCGCCGACATCTATCTGGGCAAAATCACGAAGTGGAACGATCCCAGGCTGGCGAAGCTCAACCCGCACCTGAAGCTGCCGGATTTTCCGATCGCGGTGGTGCACCGCGCCGACGGCTCCGGCACCACGTTCACGTTCGCGAACTACCTGTCCAAGGTGAGCCCCGAGTGGAAGCAGAACGTCGGCGCCGACACCTCGGTGAACTGGCCCACCGGCGTCGGCGGCAAGGGCAACGAGGGCGTGTCCAACTACGTCCAGCGGCTCAAGGGCGCGATCGGCTACGTCGAGTACGCGTACATCCTCGAGAATAAGCTCAAATATGCGCGCCTGATCAATTCCGCCGGCAAGGTCGTGCGCCCGAGCCTGAAGGGCTTCCAGGCCGCGGCGGCGAACGTCGACTTCAGCAAGGCGAAGGACTTCTACGTCATCCTGACCGACCAGCCGGGCGCCAGGTCGTGGCCGATCTCGGGCTGCACCTGGCAGATCCTGCGCAAGAGCGCGCCCAAGGCGACCAACGAGGACGTGGTCAAGTTCTTCGACTGGGGTTTCGAGCACGGCCAGAAGATCGCCAAGTCGATCGCCTTCGGGCCGCTGCCGCCGAGCACCATCGCGGCGATCAAGCAGTACTGGCAGACCAACCTTGGCCTCTGAGCAGTTCCCGCGGCCGGCGCGACCGGCCGCGGCCACCGGCTAGACGTACCCGGCGCGCGCCTGCTCGAGCCGGTCGAGCGGGCTCTTCACCCCGCGCGCGCCGCGGTTGAGCACGTGCGTGTAGATCATCGTGGTCGAGACGTCCGAGTGCCCGAGCAGCTCCTGCACCGTGCGGATGTCCTGTCCGCGCTCGAGCAGATGCGTCGCGAACGAGTGGCGCAGCGTGTGGCAGCTCACCGGCTTGACGATACGCGCCGCGCGCGCGGCGCGCTTGACGGCGCGCCCGAGCGTGTCGGGGTGGACGTGGTGGCGCCGGATGACGCCGGTCTCCGGGTCGGCCGAGCGGTTCTTCGACGGGAACACGAACTGCCAGCCCCACTCGCAGCCGGCGCGCGGATACTTGCGCGCCAGCGCGTGCGGCAGCCAGACCTCGCCGCAGCCCTCGGCGAGGTCGCGCCGGTGCAGCGTGCGCACCCTGCCCAGGTGGGCCTGCAAGGGCTGCAGCACGTTTTCCGGCAGCATCGTCATCCGGTCCTTGCCGCCCTTCGCGTCGCGCACCAGGATCTGGCGGTAGGCGAAGTCGACGTCCTTCACGCGCAGCGTGAGGCACTCGATCTGCCGCAGCCCCGCGCCGTAGAGCAGCGCGCCCATCAGCCGCGCCATGCCGTGTAGCTCCGCGAGCAGCCGCCCCACCTCAGCCTCGGTCAGCACCACCGGCAGCCGCACCGGGCGCTTCGCGCGCACCAGCTCGTCCAGCCATGGCAACCGTAGCCCGAGCACCTTCTGGTAAAGGAAGAGCAGCGCCGACAACGCCTGGTTCTGCGTCGCCGCGGCGACGTTGCGCTCCGTCGCGAGCCAGGACAGGAACGCCGTCACTTCGCCCGCGCCCATCAGCGCCGGATGGCGCATGTCGTGGAAGCGGATGAACCAGCGGATCCAGTACCAGTACGATTTTTCCGTGCGGCGGCTGTAATGCCGCGACCGCATCGCCGCCCGGAACAGCTCGATCAGGCGCGGTTTAGTCCCTTTGTCCGGCGCTTTCGAAGATTCGACGGTTGAATCAGTCACTTGTCCCCCTCCAAGTCGGATATCAGCGGGGCCCTCGAGCTTTTCTTCCTCTAACGTGCTGATTCAAATGTGCGTTGACACCTACCCGAGACTCCCGCGTCTATGCTATTCAGCAGCTAATCTGACTATTTAACGTTAGGTCGAGCGCAAATGTGAACGGACGAGGTCCTGACCATGCCCTACGTTGACAATCAAGGTGTCCGGATCCACTACGAGGTCGAGGGCGAGGGTGCGCCTCTAGTTCTGCAGCACGGCTTCACGGGAAGCATAGATGCCTGGTATCGCTGTGGCTACGTTGATGCGCTGAAGCCGCACTTCCGCTTAATACTTGTTGATGCTCGTGGCCATGGCAAGAGCGACAAACCTCACGAGCGCGCAGCCTACACCTGGCCCATCGGCACCAAGGACGTCTTGGCAGTCATGGATACTCTCAACGTTGGCAACGCGTGCCTCTGGGGTTACTCGATGGGTGGCAACATTGTCTTGAGCGCATTGGCCATCGCGCCGGAACGCGTCACCGCGCTCGTTGCCGGCGGCGCTACAGGGGAAGCGGATGACATCGCGAGCCGACTGCAGCACGTGGATGGAAGCGATCCTGAGGCCTTTGTTGCCGCCTTTGAGTCGTTCATGAAGGCAACTTTCCTACCCGAAGTCCGAGCAATGGTTCTGGCGAGCGATACACGAGCCCTTGCGGCTGCGACCCAGAATCGCCCGTCGCTTATGGAGCAACTGGGGACAGTTACCGTGCCGTGCATGCTCTACGCTGGAGACCGAGATTTCAGGTTTTCCAGCACGGAAGCGACGGCACGTCGTATACCGAATGCGCGATTTGAACGCTTCCCGGGGCTTAGGCACCCAGAGGCATTCTTGAGATCAGATTTGGTGCTTCCTCACGTGCTCACATTTTTGAGGGATGCAATCGAAGCTCGCCGACCCAACAACGGCATGGAGCCGACACGCTGACGCGTGCGGCTCATGCCGAACGTTAGACGGCGGCAATTGACGATGCGGATCGCTGACTGATGTTTTTCGCGATTATCGGGGAGGTAACGCATGTCGAGACATTCGCTACCGGCTCGTCTATTCGCGAACTCGCACGGCTCCGGAAGTACTATGGCCGCGGCCGGTGGCGGAAACGCAAAGGTATAGCCCGCGTGCGCCTTTTGGACGGCGCGATCCGTCTAGCCGAGGTACACTGGTACGAAGCCCACGGCATCGGGCGTAAAGAGCTCAAGATTAAGCGCTACATCGACTGAACTCATGAAAGCCAAGCAATTTGCGGTTTGCCTGAAAAACGACGGGTACGAGGTCTCGCTGGAGCGCCGGAAGATTTATCAGGTGCTTCCGGACCCTGATGCGGCGAAGCATCGCCAAGTTCGGGTGATCGACGAGTCGGGCGAGGACTACCTTTACCCGCAGAACTTCTTCGCGCCGATTGAGCTCCCTCAGCCGATCCGCCGAGCCGTCCTGGCCGCCGTCTAACACCGCGGCCCACGCCGTCGCGCGGCACGAGCCGCGCCATGCCATTGCTCTTGTGCAGCCGCGCGCGGGTGGCCGCGAACGTTAGCCTTTAAAAGGGCCCCACTTCAATTTATGTCGAGAGGACGGCAATGTTTCTAAAATCAAATGATGCCGACTTGTTTGTAACTTCATTTGGAAGCGGTTCGCGAACGATCGTCGCGCACGGCGGCTGGGTAGGCAGCGGCGAGTTATGGCAACTGCCCTTCGAATCTCTCAGTCACCATTGGCGCACCGTCACCTTCGACCATCGCGGCACTGGCGCGACGCTGAATCGCGCAGTGACCATTACGTTTGAGATGTTGGTGAATGATCTGTTCCGGGTGCTTGACGCTCTAGAGATCAAAACCTGCGTACTGGCGGGCGAATCTGCAGGCGCCTGCGTCATACTTGAAGCGGCATTGCGGCAGCCCAATCGCTTCAGCGGGTTGGTTGTGGTGGACGGGCGATATGAGGGCACCAAGAACGAGGGCAGAACACGCCTCATCGAGGGCTGTAAAGCGGATTTCGCAGCCACTATGGAGGCGTTCGTCAATGCCTGTACGCCGGATGAACACTGCGAAGCCGAACGTCGCTGGGGCAAGCAGATTGTGATGCGGTCCAATGGCCCCGTTGCGGTGCAGTTACTAGAATGCCTTGAAGTTGTGCGACTCAAAGACCGACTGAGCGAGATCCAGCAACCTACGCTTGTGATTCACGGCGACCGTGACGTCATCGCACCCATCGCCGACTCGCAGTATCTGGCGCAAAAGCTCCCGTGCGCCAAACTTGTGACGCTCGCAGGCGCGGGCCATGTTCCTACTGTCACCCGACCCATCGAAGTCGTTAGCGCAATCGAGGAGTTTTTCGCGACTAACACGCCATGAAGACTTGTATCAGCAACGGGGCTAACCGCGCGTTGCAGCCGACGCGATGACGCGCGGCTGAACGCGAACGTTATGTTGCTTGAACGAATAATTCAGTACGGCGAAGTCCTGGGAATCTTGTTGGGACTGCTCCTCCTCTATGGGCTATTTTGCCTGCCGGGTGTCATTGCATTTTATTTTGCGAAGCGATTGACGCGACAACACAGTGTGTTCGCCAAAACGCTTATTCGTTCGGCGTTTTCCGCCGTAGCGTTTGCACCTGCAGGCTACGGGCATCTCGGCATTCTTCCTGCGATATACGTGATCTTCGTTCCAGAGCGGGAATATAGGCTTCCAGCGGGAATCTCGTTAGCGTTCGTGTGGCTTGTCTCGTTTGCAATCATGCGTTGGAGAACCCGTCCGAAACCCAGAAATGCAGACGCAACATAACAACTCGCCCAACATCGCATCACTTCGTGATGCTCGGACTGGGCGCCTTCGGCGCCCAGCCGGTTAGCTCGAACGTTGATATGGCTTAACGCTGTCAAGGGACGAAGGAGGTTCTCTGCCTCGACGCAGTGGTTGCGCTTCACATAAGGCCCGATGGGCAACGCGGCGGGGCCGCAAGTGACGACGGTCGATCAAGC
>Ga0210077_1000640_pt1 | contig 12059 bp, 11 predicted proteins | sample RushMan_CattailN_5_FD_185556 | JGI IMG/M metagenome (GOLD analysis project Ga0210077, IMG submission 185556) | Wetland microbial communities from San Francisco Bay, California, USA, that impact long-term carbon sequestration -... | ecosystem: Environmental > Aquatic > Marine > Wetlands ... | reverse complement strand
GGAGTAAGGTTTTCCTTCAACACGAATCGACAAAGGCTCTTCACCGACGAGACGGTGTCTGGAAGATGCGTGGGCATTCTGATCCCAACACAATACCGTATGCTCAAGGAATGCCTCCAACAAAATGTCTCCTTTATGGGTTCTCCGGATTGTGCTCTATACGATTCTTATTCGAGTGTTTTCCCGTTAAAAAAGAACACACGGCCTCGCCTTTTTCTCGCAGAGCGCAAAAATCATCAGAGCAGCCGGTATCACTACGCTGCTGATCTAAATATTATGTGGCTGAGGAGCGATTTTACATGATCGTCGTCCAATGTCAACACTCCATTGCGATCTTACCAGGGCAAATACATTCGATTCGGGGACAGCGAGGCAACGGCTTGAAGCGCTCTTTTCAAACGCTTAATGTTCAGCAATGCCACTCCTGAGGTTCAAGTCGAGAAAATTTTTTAAGGTGATGAACAAAATTGGGATGGGAAAGTTGAAAATAAAATTTATCTTGACAAATCATAAGGATTAGCTAAAAATAAAAAATTTATTAAATCACCGCAGAATTCAGGCGCCTCAGAAGGAGTTTAAAAATGTATGCTATCGTTAAAACCGGTGGAAAGCAATATAAAATACATGAGGGGGATATCATTCGGGTCGAAAAAATCCCGGGAGATCTCAACAATCCGATTTCACTGGACCGGGTGTTGATGTTTTCAGACGGCGAAAATATCCGGATCGGCCGGCCGGCTCTCGACGATGTGACGGTAAAGGGACACATTGTTGAACAGGGTAAAGGGAAAAAAATCATCGTTTTCAAATACAAGCGACGCAAAAGATATCGACGCAAGCAAGGCCACCGGCAACAATATACAGCGATCAAAATAGATCAAATCGAAGCTTAGAAACGGATGTCGTCACATTTTTTATGAAAGGATGCGATGACGTTAATCCTATAAATTAGGAGTTCAGAAATGGCACACAAAAAAGCAGGCGGCAGCTCTAGAAACGGGCGAGACAGTCATGGCCAGCGCCGGGGTGTCAAACGATACGGCGGCCAAACCGTAAAAGCCGGCAGTATTCTTGTCCGTCAATTGGGAACAAAAATTCATCCCGGCGAAAATGTCGGAATGGGAAAAGACTACACCCTATTTGCCAAGGCAGATGGTGTTGTCACATATGAAAGACTGGGTCGTTCTCGTAAAAGAGTAAGTGTTTATACAGAGTGAAATTTATTGATGAAGCCATGATTACCGTGCGGTCCGGCAACGGCGGCAAGGGATGTGTCAGCTTCAGGCGCGAAAAATTTGTGCCCCGCGGGGGACCGGACGGCGGCGACGGCGGCAAGGGTGGCGATGTTATTTTAGAAACAACATCCAGGAAACGCACCCTCTACCAGTTTAGATATCAGAATCATTTCAAAGCCAAAAACGGCGTCAACGGCCAGAGCAAGAAAAAAACCGGTAAAAACGGTCAAAACCTCATCATTGAGCTTCCTCCCGGAACCTTAGTGTTTGATGCAAATTCCGGACGTCTTATCAAAGATCTCGTCAACACCGGCGAAACATTTGTCCTTTTAAAAGGCGGCAGAGGCGGTCAGGGCAATACCAAATTTAAGACAGCCACACATCGAACCCCCCGATTTGCCCAGCCCGGCGAATCCGGTGAAACCCAAACCTTAAAACTCGAACTTAAGATCTTGGCCGATGTCGGGATTATCGGTCTTCCCAATGCCGGCAAATCCACGCTCATTGCCGCTATTTCATCCGCCCGACCCAAGATCGGCAATTATCCGTTTACCACCCTGACCCCAACGCTGGGTATGGTCCGACCCGATGGGGCGGAGCCTTTTGTCGTTGCCGACATCCCGGGATTAATCAAAGGGGCACATCAAGGCACCGGGCTCGGCATTAAATTTCTCAGGCACATCGAACGCACCCGAGTCCTGGTTCACCTTATCGATGTTTCCGGCATTGATCCTGACGATCCGCTTTCCGGATATGATATCATCAACCATGAACTCGCCATGTACGATGAAAAACTTGCACAAAAGCCTCAGATTGTTGTACTCAATAAGCTGGATCTGCCGGAAGCCCGCCAATGGGCCGGAGCTTTTCAATCCGCGCTAAAGGAGAAAAAAATAATCTTAATATCTGCGCTGACCCGTCAAGGACTTTCGGAATTAACCTCTCAAATTGTTCAGTGGTTGGACCGCGATGATGAATGAGAATCGAACATTGATTTTTGATACTGCCAAACGGGTGGTGGTAAAAGTCGGCAGCAATGTCTTAACCCAAGATCACGGATTGAACTTAAGTGTCATGCGATCCATCAGCCGGCAAATCTGCGGCTTGATCGACGCCGGGATCGAGATTATTCTGGTCTCTTCCGGCGCCATGGCTTCGGGAGTTAAAAAAATAGGCCTTGACAAACGACCTGAAGAAATCCCCAAACGTCAGGCCGTGGCTGCCGTGGGACAGGCCGGACTGATCATGGAATATGAAAAGGCCTTTGCCCGATATCATAAAAAGGTCGCCCAGATACTTTTGACCGGCGAAGACCTCAATAACCGCAGACGATATCTGAATGCCCGAAATACCCTATGCATGCTGTTGTCATGGCAGGTGGTTCCCATTATCAATGAAAATGACACGGTGATGGTGGAAGAAATTCAATTCGGAGACAACGACAATCTTGCGGCCATGATTACGCTGTTGATGGATGCGGATGTTCTCGTCAACCTGACCGATATCGACGGCCTTTACACGAAGAATCCCCACACGAACGCCGACGCTGACTTTATTCCCTTGGTATCCGCGATCGGAGAAGATATTAAAAAGGTTGCGGGCGGCATTCCGGGCGCTCTGGGCACCGGCGGCATGCTCAGCAAAATAAATGCCGCCAAAAAGGTTACCGCTGCGGGAATCCCGATGGTCATCGCAAACGGCGGCACAGCCGATATCTTAAAAAAACTTTTCTCAGGCAAAGCAATCGGAACGTTTTTTGCGCCAAAAAAGAAAAAGCTCAAAAGCCGGAAGTGCTGGATCGCTTTCACCTTGAAACCCAAAGGCGTTATCTTAATCGATGACGGAGCCGCTGCCGCAATCCTTAACAGAGGCAAAAGTCTCCTCCCGAGCGGCATTGTGGATGTAGAAGGTGAATTTGGCATCGGCGCTCCGGTTCAATTTAAAAAAACGGATAAAGAAATACTGGGAATCGGTCTCGTAAATTACAGTTCCGGGGATATTCGAAAAATCATGGGACTTCAATCGAACCAGATTCAAAACCGTCTGGGACATAAACCCTTTGACGATGTGATTCATCGGGATAACCTGGTGGTCACTGCGGAATGTTGTATGTGATGAGCATCAATTGAGGGTTTTTGATTCTTCGAGGAAAAATATAATGACCATCGAAACAACTATCGTAAACATGGCCAAAGCTGCCCGGGCGGCTGCCGCGGAAATGGCCAGGTGCCGTTCAAACCGGAAAAATGCCGCGCTGCTGGCCATGGCCGATAAAATAGAACACGCCGCATCGACGATCAAAAAAGCCAACCAGCAGGATCTTGACCGGGCAAAAGAAATAGGCCTTTCCCCTGCCATGATCGACCGGCTCGCGGTGTCGGATGCAACCATTAAATCCATGGCCAAAGGTCTTCGGGAAGTGGCGGGTCTCAATGACCCTGTGGGCGCTTTCGAAAAAACATGGCTAAGACCCAATGGTTTGGAAGTAACGAAAATGCGCATCCCCATCGGCGTGATCGGTATCATTTACGAATCACGGCCCAATGTCACCATCGATGCCGCCGGTCTCTGCCTCAAAGCCGGCAATGCCGTCATCTTAAGAGGCGGTTCCGAGGCCCTTTATTCGAATCAGACCCTTGCCCAAATTATCGGCCAGGCTCTCAGTGAATGCGGCCTTCCTGAAAGCGCCGTTCAAATCGTTCCTGTCAGAGATCGGGAAGCAGTCAACATTTTACTAAACCAGGAAGAATTCATTGACCTGATTATTCCTCGCGGTGGAGAAGCTTTGATCCGTTTCGTCGTAGCACATTCCACCATACCGGTACTGAAACATTACAAAGGGGTGTGTCATGTGTATGTGGACGAAGGCGCAGACCTGGATATGGCCGAAGAAATTTGCTTCAATGCAAAGGTGCAGCGCCCGGGGGTATGCAATGCCATGGAAACACTTCTTATGCATCGATCCGTTGCCCGGGAATTTTTGCCGAAAATGGCAAGACGACTGATCCGTGCAGGCGTCGAAATCAGGGGGTGTCCTGAAACATGCAGCATCCTGCCGGACATAAAAAAAGCAGACGAAGCGGACTGGCCTGAAGAATATCTCGATCTTGTCCTGGCAGTCCGGGTGGTCAAGGATATGGATCAGGCTATTTCCCACATTTCAACATATGGTTCAAAACATACGGAAGCTATTGTCACGCGCGATTATAAACGGGCCAAACGTTTTGTGCGCGAAGTCGATTCTTCGGTGGTACTGGTCAATGCCTCCACACGCTTCAACGACGGCGGTGAGCTTGGGCTCGGCGCCGAAATCGGCATCAGTACTTCAAAGCTCCATGCTTTTGGTCCTATGGGGGTAGAGGAACTCACCACCACAAAGTTTGTTGTCTTTGGGGATGGGCAGATAAGATCCTAACCCGGCTAAAAACGATCCTGATTTAAAGGACCTGGTTTTGGCTTCACCCCACAGGGAAATGATTATAATCACATTGCATATGGCTGGAATATTGGAATATTGGGAAAAACGGGAATTTTGAAGCAGATAGGACTTTTCGGAGGCACATTCAATCCGGTTCATTTAGGACATGTCCAGGTTATTCGGGAAGTGAAATCGGGTTTTAATCTGGATGAAATACTGATTATTCCTTCGGCACTGCCCCCCCATAAAAAACAGAACACCGTGGTAGATGCCGAAGATCGCCTTGAAATGATCCGGCTCGCATTTTTAAACGATCCGGATTTTGTGATTTCCGAGGTAGAACTGGAACGCACAGGGCTTTCGTATACGATCGATACGGTTCGATATTTCAGGTCGATGCTGCCCGAAAGCACGAAGCTTTATCTCATCATGGGGCTGGATGCTTTTTTGGAGATAGATACCTGGAAATCTTACAAAGATCTTTTCCTGCTGATCCCTTTTATCGTCATGTCCCGAACCGTTGGAGGAAAAAACGAAAAGACATCCCGATGGGAATTTATAGGAAATTATCTCCGGTCCAGAATTTCGAAAGGATATGCGTTTTCCGCTTCTCAATCGACCTACGTTCATAATAAAAAACAACCGATTTTTGTTTTCGATGTCTCGCCCGTGGATATTTCGTCAACAACCATTCGCGAATATATCAAAAAAGGGGTTCCGATCAAGCATCTGGTACCTGAAATTATTGAGGATTATATAAAAACCAAAGGACTTTATCTATGACGGAAACGCCCAAGTTTTCTCCGGACACCGCTCTTGATCTTTATATCCAAGCTGTTTTGGGGAAAAAAGCAATGAATCCGGTGGTTCTTGATGTCCGGGGATTAACGTCTGTTTCTGATGTTTTTATTATCTGCAGCGGCCGTTCCAACCGTCAGGTTTTAGCCATCGCGGATGACATTCAGGTAAAATTGAAAAAACATGGTATAAAGCCGCTGAGTGTCGAGGGTAAAAAAGAAGGTCACTGGGTTTTACTGGATTACGGTCATGTGGTCATTCACGTTTTTTATGAACCGGTTCGCACTTTCTACGACCTTGAAAGCCTCTGGATCGATGCAAAAAGAATAAAAATTGAAATATTTTAATATTGTCTGAAGCCATTCATTGTACAAATCTAAACGATTATATTCTGATTGTTATTTTCCTGCAACATCTTGCCCACAGTGTTTACAGATTTTTGCTCTCTTCTTTATGATTTCCGCACAAAAAGGACACTCACGGGTGAAATGCCGCTCATGAATCTTTTTCACGGACGCATCAACCTGTTCCTGAACAAGTTCATTTTCGAATTTGGCATTCTTTATGGGATCTATGGCTTCAAGCTCTCCGATATCGCCGACCATTTCTGCTGCTTTTAACCGAACCCGCTGGGGCTGGGAGCCGTCGAGAAGCAGCGTGACCACCGTAACAGAATCTTTGGATACATAGGCGTCCGCAAGAATGGAAAACCCCATCTTGGTTCTTTCTTTTAACATTTCCTGCTCGGCCAAAACCTGTTCATCAACGATTTGTCCCGTACCTCCCATCGGGCTGAATACGGGTATGCATTGAAACTGCTCTGTGCCCGGATAGTTAATACAGCGGTAAGATGCACATTGGGCATAATTTTCCTTCATATTCTTCCATCCCTGGGCATAGAGAGAACATTCGTCGTTGAAACAAACAAACAGGTAAGGAGTTCCCCAGCCAAGACCGTCGGCAAAATCAAAGGGAGGAACTTCCCATATCGTCATCACGGCACCGCAGTGGGGACACAGAGGTTTTTCCTGACTGAGTACTTTTTCCAAAACTTGCTCTTTAGTTTCAAAGGCCATTGACATTCCTTTCCAATATTCACTGAATAAAAAAAGCCGGTTTTATGCGAAACTGACCCAAATCCCGGCGCCAAAATGTCAGTTCCTTTAATATTACCATTAAATATGGATTTGCAACATTTAAGCCTAAAAACATGAGAGCCGCTTTCTTTGCCTTAACGTTACTAAAGTTAGCAAATCCCCCTTTTGCTCTGTTGTTTATGCAACGTTAAGGGTTACTTGCTGTCCATCACCCAAACTCCCTGCCAATTATCCGGCGGCGTTTCCATCATTGTCCGGCATTTTTTTGCGTAAGCTGCCGCAGGCGGATCAAGTTCTTGAACGGATGAAAATATTTCCAGCGCCCGTGAGAATTTGCCGTTGTAAAACAGTGCCAATCCTTGGGAAAATGCTTCCAATATATCTTTTCGGGCGTTATATTCCTCGGCTGTCATGGGTTCGTAAACCACGACCGGCTCCCTGCGGCCGACCACGGCTATTCGCGCAAGTTCCCTCACCGCCGGTGTGTCTCCCACCATGTCCCGTGTGAACTGGGAAATCATGGTATAGGTGCCGAACTGTTTATTTGCGCCTTCCAGCCGCGATGCCAAGTTTACGGCATCTCCGATCATGCTGTAATCGAACCTTGTATCCGATCCCAGATTGCCCACAATGGCGGGACCGGTATTGATACCGATTCGCATAAACATTTCCTTTCCGATCCGTTTCTTGAATCCCGGACGCATTTTGGCAAGAACCTCCTGACATCGTATTGCCGCACGAACCGCTCTGCCGGCGTGCTCCGGCACTTCCAAAGGCGCATTCCAAAAGGCGATAATGGCGTCTCCCTCATATTTGTCTACGGTACCGCCCTCTTCATGAATGATATTGGTCATTGCTGAAAGGTAGTCGTTTAGAAGAGAAGTCAGTTCCTTGGGGTCCAAGCCTTCGGAAATTGAGGTAAATCCCTGGAGGTCTGAAAAAAAGATTGAAAGAACTTTACGTTCACCGCCCAGCTTCAGGCGTTCCGGATGCAAAATGAGCTGCTCGATCACCGCCGGACTGAGATACTGTTGAAAGGCATTTTTAATGAACCGCTTTTGCCTTCCCTCGGTGGCATAGTTGACGACAAGGGCCAAAGCAATAGTGATTGCAACGGATATTTCTTGAACGACCAATGGGAACCATAGACCTTGAAGATAGGAACCAAAGGAGACAAAAACAGGGATAGAGAAAAAAATAAGCCCCATTGTCACGCTTCCCGCCGGGCTGCTGAAGACAGAGGCTGAGATCGCGCAGGCAAGTGCCAGAAACAAAACAATTGTTATGGTCAGCCACGCCGAGGACCGGCGCATAAAATCATTGGAAAGAAAGTTGTCCAGTAATGTGGCCTGGATTTCCACTCCGGGATAAACACCGGCAACCGGCGCGGAACGAAGATCATAAAGACCGGGAGCTGAAAAGCCGAAGAACACGTATTTGTCCTTGAAAGCATTTTTGTCGCGGATCGTCGGCGTTTCACCCCTGAGAATGCGCAATTCGGATTGAATCACAGCGGCTGCACTGTAAGTCTTGTGTGTACCGGAAATTCCCCGATAGTGTAAAACAGCATTACCGAGTTCATCAATGGGTACATTTTTTTTGTTCACCATCAGCTGACCGGGTTTAATTTGCATCTGAACATCGGGGTTCGCCGCCAGGTATGCCCCCAGCCCAAGTGTCGGCAGTATTTTATGGTCAAAAACACAAAAAAGGGTAATGCTCCGGTAGATTCCGTCCGCATCCGGTTCAAGATGGACATTGCTTAGAACGGCGGCATTCAAAGCGATCGCTTGGATGGGCATGGTCGCCCGGCGGAATATTATCGTCTCGGAATTCGATTTATCCAGCCATTTATCCAATCCGATGATGTTGAACTCAGGCGCCGGGATTCCAGCCGGCCATTTTGTGTCATTGCCGCTTTTTTCCCCCAAAAAAACAGCGCCTGCAAAATGTCCGAACCCGGAAATAGCTTTACCCAACGCGGTGTCGTCCTCGTTGCCGTAAATAGAGGGTTCTGTAAAAAGCACATCGAAAGCCACGGCTTTGGCCCCGTTTCTGCGACAATAGTCTAATATGGCGCTGTAAACCTCTCTGGGCCATGGCCAATTCCAGCCGTTTTCGTTCTTGGCCCAGTCAAGACTGTTCTGGTCCAGCAGGATCAGTCTGATATTGTCCGTGGCTTTTCCCGGCTTGGCCATGACCGAAGCCCGAAAATCCCATGTTTTGTTTTCCCAGATGTCGAGCCAGCCGAAACGCCAAAGCAATAATGCGACAACAGCCCCTGATATCCCGATGATCAGACTATGGATGGATTTTTTCCCGGATATGGATCGCCAAGCCATGGGGTTAAATATTCCTTAATGCCGCCAGGAATCTTTTCTCTCTGACGCTGGGCTCCTGAACTTTAACATATTTGCCGATGTGTTTTTGAATGTCGGCGATTCTGCTTTCCGGTGAAGGATGTGTTTTTGCAAAATCAAGACCGCCGGGTTTTAGCCTTGTCTCCATCACCTTCAGCATTTCCACCAGGCCGTTGGGATCATATCCGACGCGCTTTAATATGGTTACGGCGGAAAGATCTGCCTGACGTTCAAAGGTTCGAGAATAACCGTTATTGATCAAGGTTGAGGTGATGTCGGAAATAGAGCCCTCGAAGGTCTTTGTGAGATTGGCCAGATCCTTATTTCCAAAGGTTTTCGCACTTTCTGTACCGATGGTGAGCAAAGCTGATGTGACGCGGGATTTTTTGATGGCCTGAAGTCCGTTCTTATGCTCAACATGACCGATTTCATGGGCCAGAACTGCGGCCACAGCATCCTCACTTTGGCAGCATCTCAATAACCCCCGGGTAATAAAGATGAGCCCCCCTGGTGCGGACAATGCATTGATATCATTGGAGTCTAAAATTAAAAAGTGATAGCCGTTAAACGTATCCGGCATATCCGAGGCTTGGGCCAAGGTCTGGCCCAGCAGGTTGATATATGCGTTGGCCTTTTTATTGTTATACGGTTTGTATTTGTTGACAATAACCGCACCGACGGCACGGCCGATGTAATATTCCTGCTGCGGCGTGAAGTCTTCAAAGCTTCGTTCCACGGCTTTGGAGGTTTTGGTTATGGATTCGGCCTGGGAGTCCGTGAGCAAACCCACGGATTTACCAAAAGACGTACCGATGTTGGTCAAGGATTCCATGGTCTTGCAGCCGGACAGAAAAGTAGGAATCGCCAGCATAATGACCAGTGCTATCACCGCCGGCATCACAGCGGGATTTATAAATTGTTGTTTTCTTTCAATGGCCATCAGAAACCTCCTTCCGGAGTCAGCTTGCCTTCCTTCAGGAACTGCTTGATCTGTTTTTCAGAAACAACAAACTTTTCCATCCTGTTGACCCATGCGTAATTAATTTTTGGATTTTGTTCCTTAAATTCGTTTTCAACCTGCTTACTGAACCCCTTTCCGGCAAGGGCCAGTTCATTGCTGGAGGCTGATGTCTGCACATCTGCAGCTCCGGCGTTGAACACGATCTTCTTTACGGTAAGGGCCGAATTGTGAATCCAGCCTTCGCTGTTGTGCCCCGTCATACGGACCTTAACCCAAGGACCTTTTTCTTCCCGGACATAAACCCGGTCGCCATAGGAAACCCGGGCCACGACAACGCCGAGAAAAGAAGGTGTTGAACGAATCTCTCCTTTTTTCACCTGTATGCTCATCATTTTCTGTTCAACGGCAAAGGCAGGAAAAGCGTTCAAACCAATTAGAAGGAATATCATAAATGATGGCTTAAGCTTGATCATGACTTTTATACCTCCATCGAAAAATTACCTAGTGTCCATCCATAAATGGTCTTTTTGTCCGATATCGGCGTTATGCTCAAAAAATAATCCTCGGAATATCAACTATATGCCTGCGGTTATTTTTTTCGCATGCCTTGATCTCGAACAAAAATCCTCATTTATGGATGGACACTACCTATCATTTTTTAGTTCCCAAACCGGCCTTTAATTCTCGATAGATGTGTCGAATGAATCGCTTGATGTTGTATTCACGAAGACCCGGTGATAATATTTAAAATTTTAATCATTTTTATATAAAATAATCTCTAATTTCAACAAAACAAATAGAAGGTTCTCCGAAATTCGAATTATTGAAAAAACTTGCAGACAAGGCGGCGGGAAGAATTTAAGTCTGTACAAGCGCCCGATCACCATCTATGTGCTCAGGGATCCCGTCTTCATCCCAGCCGCGAAGCGCGTAATAATCTTTGAGCATCGTCGCCAGATTTGTTTCATTGGCCACATGACCTGTTTTTAGCATTTCTTTGAAAAAACGCCGGGGAAGACGATCATCCTCGGGCTTAAGCCCTTCCCGAAGGTTAAAGCAGCGCGTCAGCGAGGCGAGTTCGGAAGCGATTTTCTGCAATGCTGCTTTGTCCGCTTTAATACCGGTGGTCATTTCAATGATCTGCCCCAGCCGTTCCCAGGGATAGATATCTCTGAAAAATCGGCATAAAATCATCGTGTCCATAAGGATCAGGCGGTCTTCGAAATCGATCAGAAGTTCGGCTTTGCCATTTACGGCGTCCGGATCGATCATTCCTTTCAATTCGGGATTGTGAAATGTCGCTCTCAAGTGGCAAGCGCCGCGGTCCGATACGGAAAAGGCCAAGCCGCTGCCTTTGAGAACCCTGGGATCGTAACCCGGGGGTTCAAGTCCTTTCACGTGCACCGCCGTATCTTCCATATTCCAGACATTTGCCGCATGTTTAATTCCCCGGGCCAGGACATCTCCGATGCCCTGCCTGCCTGCAATTTTTTTAAGCAAATCGGCAATGGCGTCGATATCGCCGTAACCGATCTTAAGATCGATCTTTTTCTTTTTCGCGGCTTCAATGGTCAACCCGCAGAGATTCCCGGCAGAGATGGTATCCATACCCAGACGGTCGCAAACGTCGTTTAAATATGCGATCTCTTCGATACTGTCGATCATGCAAAGCCCGCCAAAGGCAAATATGGTCTCATACTCGGGGCCTTCGATTTTCAGACCGGCATGGCGCCCGTTGACCACCGTGGTCATTCGGCCGCATGCGATAAAGCACTTTGCACAGGCCCTCGGCTGAACACGGCATTGCCGGTGCAGGGCCTCGGCACTGATATTTTCCCATCGATCGAAAAAACCTTCAGACCAGTATTTCGTTGGAAATGCACGGGCCTGATTGGTGGTTTTCACCATCATGGGCGTCCCCATCTTTTTGTATGCTTGGACCACAGGATTATTTCTTGATTCAGCGGCGATTTCCCTCGAAAAGCGTTTCACCGTTTCCGCGTCGAAAAGAAGGCGCCTTTTATCGCCTTTAAACACGACGGCTTTGAGATGTTTCGATCCCATAACCGCTCCGCCCCCTGTTCTTCCCGCGGATCGCCAGTAATCGTTTTCAATGACCGCAAATCGAATTCGGTTTTCTCCGCAAGGGCCGATGACAACCGCACCTGATTTTTCCGGTCCAGAACCCAT
>Ga0210077_1000639_pt1 | contig 12068 bp, 15 predicted proteins | sample RushMan_CattailN_5_FD_185556 | JGI IMG/M metagenome (GOLD analysis project Ga0210077, IMG submission 185556) | Wetland microbial communities from San Francisco Bay, California, USA, that impact long-term carbon sequestration -... | ecosystem: Environmental > Aquatic > Marine > Wetlands ... | reverse complement strand
CATCAATCCAGATAAGCAACTCGAAATTGATGGAGGAGTCAGCGAACTCAACAAAGCGTACCGTCGGCATATGGGTTTTGTCTACAAGCGGTTCATTCTCTGCAGCCGCCAGCAGGATCTTTTCAACCTGGCGCGGGTTGGCACGGTATGAGACGCCGACCGGCAATTCGATGCGGATCAGCGGTGAAGACAGAGAATAATTCACCACGATGTTGGAAATAATATTGGAATTCGGTACCAGATACTCAATATTGTCCCTCGTTCGTACCTTCGTAGCCCGCAGGTATATGTCCGTCACTTCCCCCGTCATGGATTGGACCTGAATCCAGTCTCCCTTACGGAGTTTTCCACCGAAAATAATGGTAAAGCCGCTGATCACATTGGCGGCCATGTTCTGAAGCCCGAAGCCGACACCGACGCCGATAGCACCGGCAAATACTAAAAGAAACCGAAGATTAATCCCCACAATGTTCAGGGCAATTAAAAATCCGATACCAATAGAAACGTATTTGAAGACGGTGTTGATGGCATATCCAAGGCCGGGATCGACGCCAAAAGAAGGGTATATCTTGTAATCAAAATAAGCTTGGGCCAGCCGAGAAACATAGACAATAGCCACTAAGATCAAGAGCGCTCTTACGATTATCCAGAAGGTGATAGTGGTATCGCCGAGTTGAAGAATTGGAAAAGACATAATACGCTGGAGGGGATTTAATAACCCAAGCATATAAAGAATAATAATCAGCGTCGCCACGACGGTGGCGTATTTGAGGATTGACCGCAATGAGCCTGCGAGCATCAGGGCGGTTTCATCGGTGTGTTCCAGCCTCTGGAACCAAGTATTCAGAGATCCCATCAGGGTGTGATAGAGAAACATAATGAAAACATACATCACACCGGAAAACCAGATCTTGATCAATACCAGCCGGCCTAAAGCCCTATATCCGAAGCACCATAGCAGAGCGGCTATAAACGACACAATCAAGAGAGGAAAATAATACCTTCCCAAAAACCTCCGAAACTGCTTATAGCTCTGAACCGGCAGGTCCGGCAAAAGCGACATAAAGGCTTTCTTGTTGAGAAACAGTATCAACAGTACCAATGTTATGGAAATCGATATCGCAAAACGCAAAAGCGCCAGGATATCTTCTCGGATATCAAAAGCTTCGGCCATCCAGTAGGCCGCTATGCCGAAAAGAGCGTATAGCAGTGCCAAACGAGCCCAACGGTAAATTGTCCGGCCGTACTGTGAAGTTGCCTTGAACAGGTTGCGGGTGAGCGATTCTTTTAGCAGCCGTAATAGAAGGGCACCTGCAGCCCATAACCCAATCAGGCGACCGACGAGTTGAAACCAGGCCGCCGGATAGTTAATCATGGCGTTGATAAGCGAATATGCCGCCAGCAGCAAAAGCGGCATCAAGGCGGAAACCATCACCTTGATGCCGGATATGACGAAAGGATAAGTGGCTTCGGGAATATAGGAGGTTAGCGCTTGGACCCGGCGCTCCACCCATCCCATAACCCGATGCTGCCCCAGCACACTGTAAAAGACGGCAGCAAAAAACAGCAACAAAAGAATGGATCCGATCGCGCCGAGGACCTTGCTTTGCTCTATCACAAAACGTGTAAAGGCCGGTATTTTTCCCGGGAGTGACAATGCCAGATCGTATAAGTAGTCTAAGGAATTTAAATCCCAGCCGAGAGGGCGGCGTTCAAAAAGCGAGCGTGCTTTCTCCTTAAATTCCTCCTTGACCTTGGAGGTCTGCTGGATCATAACCTCGCCCATTTCTTTGGAAATACCAATAGAAGGCTTATTATTTTTTGCAGTGGTATTTGTTTTGTCCTGGGCCTTTGCGTATGGCACCGCCATCAAAAAACCGGCGAACAATAAAATTAAACTGATCCTAATGGATTTCATCATCTGATGCACTTTTTGTCGGCTAAAACAGATGGCCGGGGATAATTAAAAGAACGGCGGACGCAATGATAAATGGAATCAACGAGTTCATAAAATTTGGACTATGTCATTGTTTCAAGTCTTGGCGGCATAATGAATAAGGATTTTTGCCGCACGAAGGCGACCCAAAAAAATCGAGTGAAATGAGCTGCTTCCGTCTTCGGCACTGACTATGGAATTTTATATGTTTTGAATAGAATTTTCGTCTGTATCGCCCGGTTTTCAAGACTGAATATAGACAGATTTGATTTCAAATTGCAAGAATGAGGGAGAAATATCGACACGCATAGGGTATTGATGGCGCCATATAAATTTGCGAAGTTCACTGGGCTTATTATGGCGAAGCGGTCATCCCTCCGGGGCGTAGGCCCCTATGGGCCGGAGGCCTTATTCCATTGGTATTTCCAGCCCTAAATGTATTTTCAAAGCGGTTTCTATCCGGGTGATACTTTCATTATCCAGCATGCCGATAGCTTTTATTATCCTGCGCTTATCCAGAGTGCGGATTTGATCTGCTTTCACCTTTGAATCTTTCGGAAGGTTGCCGGCACTTTTGGGAAGTCTAACTTCAAAAGGATAGACCTTTCCCAAATTCTTTGAGGTAACTGGCAGAACGGTTACCGTTCCGGAGAAACGGTTATTAATATCGTTTGAAACGATAACGACAGGTCTTGTTTTTGAAATTTCGCGGCCTGCGGCCGGGTCCAATGATGCCAGATGGATTTCGCCCCTTTTAATAATCATCCCAGCCCTCCAGGTCGCCGGCTTCAAATTCAGACGCCATCTCGCGGCTTTCGTTGTAACCGGCACGATATCCCTCGACCAGTTTTTTCTCAAGAGCTTCTTTTTTGGTTTGACGCACTTTTAACTGAACGGCTTCAGCGATAAACAAACTGCGTTTCCGAGGCCCGGACATCTGATCGATGAGATGCACCAGATCTTTCGGCAGTGTTATGTTGAGACGGATGTTATCGGTGTCCATGTTTACTCCTTTATATATGTATATAATTAAGTATTAATGTACACCATCAATGTGGATTGTCAAGAGAAATCGTCTGAAGCCGCTATAAATGAAAGGCAAAACGATCCTCTCTCGGAGCTGTAAGCGCATAGGGTTGGAAGCCAACCTAACGCCGCTGGCAGCGTTTTCATTCCACTATACCTCCGGATACACTATCCGATGATCTGTTTATTTTTTTGCCATAATTTTATAACCAATAGGTAAAAAATTGTTTTTAATCTATTTTTTGTTGCTTATCCTTACCTGTTGTTATTGCCTTTAAGCCGACTTCGAATCCGTAGGCCAAAGGAGAGCTTGTCCCATATTTATTACAGGGAATCCTGTCTACGCAATGCGGGATTTTACATCAGTTATTTTAATCTAAGGTGTTCAACGCGCGTATCATTAAAATATAGGAAGGCATTGAATGATTTGAACAAGGCAAAAATTTGGGGTATAAGGTAAAATCGGAGTTGCTTGAGTAAGTGCGTAAGGCTGCCCTCGAGACCAAATGATTCACATGAACATCCGATCCCTTTGGCGATAAATCGCATAAATCATATTGAGGTTCGTTTACGGCGGATATGAATAAGAAAATATTCATCACCCTATTTATCGCCACAATCATCACGATGGCCGGACTCGGAATAATCGACCCGATCCTGCCTCTGTACGCTAAGAGCATGAAGGCGACCGGGATCCAACTGGGAATTATCTTCGCCGGCTTCGCTTTGTCGAGAAGCATATTCGCCCCAATTATAGGTCAGTACTCGGATCGACACGGTAGGAAAAACCTCATGATCGCCGGCTTGGTTCTCTTCACCGTCGTTTCTGCCTGTTTTGTTTACGCCAAATCTCCGCTGGCTTTGACGCTTATCAGGCTTGTACAGGGATTCGCGGTGGTCTTAGTCACACCGGTGGCTCAGGCCTACATCGGCGACCTGACGCCGGTCGGGAAAGAGGGAAAGTACATGAATCTATTCTTCATGTCCTTCTTTGCAGGGATGGCGATAGGTCCATACCTCGGCGGATATCTCACCGACCAGTTCAATATGAAAGCGCCTTTCTACGCCATGGGAGGGCTGTCACTCCTGGTATTGGTACTGGTGCTTTTCCTCGTGCCGGAAAGTTCCGCCATAAATAGCCATGACAAGAAGAGGGGTCCCTTCTTCAAGTCTCTGTTTCCGGTCTTCAAGGACAAACCGATGATCGGCATCATGACCTACATGGCTTCGAGAGGATTTTACAGGTGGGGCTTCAATACATTCTTCCCGCTCCTCGCCATGAAAGCAGAAAAAATGAGCCCCGCCAATATCGGTCTGGTTCTTTCTTTCTACATGCTCTTCGGATCCATAATGCAGTATCCGTTTGGATTGATGGCTGATAAATTTCCCTCGCAGAAAGTTAATCTCATTTTGATGGGAGGCACCTGCAGCGCCTTATCCATGTGTGCCGTCGCTTACTCGCATAGTATGTTGATGTTTGTGATCCTGGCGACAAGCATGGGTGCATTCAGTTCCGTTTCGCGTGCTTCTGTAGTCGCGATCAGGACTGAAAGGGGGAGAATCTACGGAATGGGATCTGCTACAGGGGCTTTCACGACTTCGCTGAGCGTCGGGCAGGTGTTGGGACCGATACTGTTTGGGGTGATCGCCGATATCTCCAGCATCCCCGTGGCATTTCTTGTGGGAGGTCTGGTTGGTCTGACGGGCACGATAGTCTCTGGTATTTTCTTCAAATCCACGACAGCTTACTGAACCGCCGTCGACACAAAATGTGTGGGAGAATTTTCGGGACATCCAAAGCAAGTAAGCAATTCATTTATGGACGGCTCCGATTATCGACCATCCAATTCCCTCTGTGGATGATTATGTAATCGATTTCGTATCCCCGGTCTGGCCACAGGTATTTCCTTGACAAATAATTTTTCAGTCATAAGGTGAATAGAGATCCCTAAAAAAGGAATTCTTCTAAAATTAAACATTACATTGTCTGACAAAAAGAGAATTCATATCAAATTATGAACAATCAAATCTTTCAAAAATTTCTGTTGGCGATCACCGCTTTCACTGTGTCGGTGTTTTTCGCACCGAACCTTTTGGCGCAGGATTACTCTGCCGTCAAAAATAGTCCCAGCGTTGCCCAGATGGCAAGGGCCGGCAAGACCGTGCCTCAATTATCCTACGGCATGCCGCAAATATTGCAACTTGCACACGCGAAAATAAGCGACAGCACGATTATTGCTTATATCCGGAATTCCGGTACGGTTTATAACTTGGACGCTTCTCAAATCGTTTATTTGAAGCAGCAAGGAGTTTCCGACGCCGTGATTGCTGCGATGATAAACCAGCGCTCACGCGTATCGGTAGCTGCAATGCAAAATACGGCACCGCCGACCAGCTCGAATGCCAACAGCGACCAAACAGCAGCCGTCGTTGCGCAGCCCGGGACCACCTATGTCCAAACCCTTCCTTCCTCAACGGCTTATGTCGTCCCGGACACGCAAAGCTACTATTACTATAGCCCTTACTATTATCCCTATTACGGGTATGATTGGTGGCCGTATCCGGTGGTCTCGTTTTCATTTGGATATGGTGGCGGCTATTGGGGCGGCTATCATGGCGGTTATCATCACGGTCGCGGTGGCGGCGGTTATCATGGGGGTGGCGGCTATCACGGTGGTGGAGGCCATCATCGCTAATGGAAATTGCCGCCATTTGTTCGCATTCGTTCAAAAAGACAAGCAAATAGCAGAGGGTGCTGAATTTTATCACAAGATTTACAGTGCGTATTCCGATGATTCAGTCCACTTGATCCGGGGGGCCGTCCACTGATTCCGGATGATCACGACCCTCAGTCTGAACGAAGCGATGCTGATTTTAATACATCTCAAATAAGGGATCTCCAGTCAAATTGGATTTCTTTCTTCTCACGGATTCTCCTTTCAAGGTTACATGATATGCATCGTGAACCTGTCGATCCCGGATGGCATCGGCCATGACAGGATCGCCGATGTTTTCATGCCGGTTTCCCAAATGAAGGTTTTCGGCTTCAAATCAAATGAATTGCCAACTATTTATATGTTTAAGCTATGGCCAAGAGTCTTCTGTCCGAATTTCAAATTCACAACATCTTCCACCTGCGAACACGTCATTGATCCTTCATCACTCGTCACCCGTATATTTACCGGCACCCAAATATTTTCAATTCGATCGCAAGAAACGGATAGCCCCACTCCTCCATAATCCTTGATATCGGTCATACGACATTTTGGGACAGCAGCCCGAGAATAACCGAGCTTTTCAACACCAGTCCATGATATTTTTGGCATGCCTTGAAAATTCCTTTGATGATTTGAAGATTTATGTTATCTAATATTTCTATAAAGGCTGAGGAGAGGGCTAATGCTGTTTAAAAAGGGAAATGATTTTGTAGAAATCACACAAGCGATATCTGTCGATACCAATGATAATGTATGGTATGTGTATACCAATCTCGATTTGGAGAATTTACCGGCTGAGTTTCGGGCCAAAATCTCTGAAACTGATCAAGAAGGACTGGAAAAACTTAAAAATGCCATAGTAAAATGGGCGGATCAAAAAGGATTTAAGCTGGTATTAAAAATATAACTATTTATCTGATATAATTATTATTATTTGTTTTTTACCCTCCCCGGATATGCCGATTGATCGCGAACACCGATTCCGATTTATTCCGAACAGCCGTTCTGACGGTAACATCTTTTATTCTCCACATATTTTCTCAGCCATTCGTATTGCTTCCTGTTCCATAGGAGCTTCCGGATAACCAATATTTATGAGCTGCAACAAATATTTTCGAAAAAATGGCAGAAAACCACCAAGCTTTTCATACTGTGAGGTATGGACCAATTCATGAACAATCAGGCAACGATCATCTGAAAAATCGGAATGAATAAAAATTCCGTATCTTGCTGTGAAGCCAACGCTATCGGGTGTAATAAATTGAGTCGATTCCGCTGCAGCTTTTAAAACAGGATGTTTTGGCAATGGGATTTGCGGAACCTTGAATATTCTCACCCTTTCCGGATGGATGACCCCCACACGTTCAGCATCTTCCATTTGTGAATTTGACAGAGGAATACCATTCTTTAAAACGACCCTTTCTTTGGCCTCAGCCCATTCAGAAGCAAGCGGCAGCACAAATATAAATTGATCTGAAGAAAGTTTTATCATAATCTGATTGTAAGTTCCTTAAGGGTATCCAAAATTCATATATCAAAAATATATTCCCTTAAAATCAAGTTTGTCAAAACCTTTGTGATTTTGGCAATCTTTGAGTTATCCACCACTACAAATAATCTACAGATATCATCCGATATGATGCACTTTAAGATTTGCAACTCGGCATCAAGCCTTTTTCTTGACATTCGCAGTTTTAATTGAGATAAATTGGTCATAATTACAACCTATTATTTAATAAGGAGCCTCATATTCATGACACTTACTAAAATTCAGATCGTAGAGTTAGTCCAGAATCAGACCGGTTTCTCTAAGAACAAATCATCAGAAATCGTAGAAACCGTCCTTGAAATTGTCAAAAACACACTGGCATCCGAAGAGGATGTTATGATCTCAGGGTTTGGAAAATTCTGTGTAAAACAAAAGAATGAACGTAAAGGCCGTAATCCGGCCACCGGTGACGATTTGTTGTTGGCACCAAGGAAGGTTGTAACGTTTAAGTGTTCCGGGAACTTGAGAGATAGGATAAATGGGCAATAATTCTATCATCAATCGGCAGCGAATTTGAAGATTGAGTTGGAGTCAAGCGAATGTCAAATCAGAAACCATTTCATGCCCTAATAGATAGCCGACTGGCCTTGTTCCAAGAATTTCTTAAGCACCCTCGTCAAATCGGATCGGTCATTTCAAGTTCTCATTTCCTTGAGTGCCGCATTGTGGAGACCGCAGGAATCGGTTCTGCCAAAACCATAGTAGAGCTGGGTCCCGGCATGGGAGGCACGACCCGGGCGATACTGAGAGCAATGGCACAGCACTCTAAGCTTCTGAGCATCGAAAAAAATCCATATTTGCACACCTTGGTGAGCCGCATCAAGGACGATCGACTTATTGCGCACCTTGGTGACGCTGGTGGCTTAAAGGAAATCCTTTCGAACTATGGACTATACGCCCCGGAGGTCTTTATTTCCGGTATTCCCTTTTCCACCATGAGCCAAGGTTCAGGATCTCAAATCGTCGAGACGATCTCGTCAGTGCTCGCCCCAGGGGGACGCTTCGTTGCATACCAGGTAAGCAAGCGTGTCGCCTTCCTGTGCCGGCCCATTCTCGGACCAGGGCAGATGGAGGTGGAACTCTTTAACATACCGCCGCTTCGAGTTTACCGATGGAAAAAGAATAGCGCCTAAAAATGTGTCAACGACAACCGGCATTCCCGTAAAATTAAAAAATAACTTGCTGCAATAACATTTTCTATATGAAAGAAAAGCCCGGCAAAAAAGCTATTGTAGGTCGCATCATAGACGGTTCTGTTACAATAGACACTGTTGCAGAAATTAAAAACCTGCTCAAGGCATTTCCAAATGATCCGTGGCTTCATCGATTCTTTGCCGATATTTTGAAACGCGACAAATCGTTTTATGCCGCCGCCGATGCATATGGCACAGCCGCCGGGCTTTTTATCAAAAATGATATGACGCTGCAGGCTATTGTATCCAAATTCCTCGAATGGAGGATCCTTAAACCGTCAGTTCGTGAGGCGCTATCTTTTTATTCATCTCTCTGTGAGCGCAAATCCGACCACACGAGGGTTCGTAATTTTTTCATCAAGATGACATATCCTGAAATGATGGCTTTTATGGATATTCTGGAGCTGCGTCATTTTCCTGCAGGCAACACGTTGAAAAGATTCGGTGAAGAAGAGAATGACCTCTATTTTGTTGTGTCCGGTGCTTTGGAAGAAACAATCTACCATCGCACACAAAAAGGGGGAAAACTCCAAAAGAAATCAACAAAAAACTTGGTTGAAAACGACTTTTTTGGTGAAATTTATCCGTTTGATAAAGAAAAGGTGTCCCACTCAACGGTGGAAACCATTACTCGCGTTGAATTTGTGAAATGTTCTAAATCAGGTCTGATGGCAGTTTGCAAAAAATATCCCAATATTAAGCTTATCATTAACATCCTTTATCAGAGCCGCTCGGCATCTGATGAAAAACATTTTTCGGGCATCCTTCGGGAAACCGTCAGACACCGGCTCCCTACACAAGTCAATATTAAAATATATGGTGAAGAACCGGACAAAGCCCCCTTAAACCTCAATGGATTCACAGAGAACATTTCTTTAGGCGGCGCTTGTATTATTTTAGGGGGTAATTATGAAACCGGTCATTTTGACACCTTGGCCGGGAAAAAAGTTCAGATTCAAATATATTTAGCGATAGCATTTGTCTCTCTCTCTATTTTGGGCACTGTTGTTTGGAGTACGGGAGTTTCACTCGAGGGGAAAAGAACCGCGGCAGTCGGTATCCAATTTGTAGGAATGACCGATGCGGATCGCAGGTTGTTGCAAAGCTTTAATTATGGATCCGAAAAAGAACAAGATATGATCTGGAGCCTATGGAATTCGATGATGGAAAAGCAGCAATTTTATGGATGAATTTTCCCTCCGCCGCGCCATGTTACAACGCTTTTAAACCCTTGATCTGACATTCTCTGTCAAATTGAATTGCAAGGCCATGAGGAGCGGAACGCACCATGCTTCCCGTACACCCCTTCAAGCTGTTTATATCCTTAAATTTTTTAAGATTATCCGTTGGAATGGTGAAATCCAAAATAAACCGTGTTCCTTCCGGAAAAGGCGTTAGTGTCGGAATAAAAGTGCCGGAATAAGATATATCTCTGGTTTCAAGATCCAAAACTTTTCTTTTATCTGATGTGATGGATTCCAGTCTCACAGGAAGTGGAATACTAAACCTTGCAAATTGACGTCTTTCTTTCATTAATGACACCTCTCTTTGTTATCGAATATCTTTTTTTAAAAGAGAGTCGATATGATTAACCCCTTGACAAAAATGAGATTAATGAAAAAAATAGATGGATTTGAGCAGGTCGCGAGTGAGCTATAGATCAACTTTCTTAGCGATAACGCTTAAAATAGGATCGGGATGTTTGGATGTCAAATAAAAAGGTAAACGCACGGGAGGATGCAACAGAACATGGGCGTACGGGTGAGTCAACTACCACCCGCAAAGCGGGTGGCTTGAATTTTCGGCCACAGGCCGAAAAGGCAAAAGCACGTTAGTGCTTTCAACGTTGAACTTGCATCCGGATGCAAAGCACCCGGTTTGTTTGGCAAGAATCACGCGCCCTGCGCCCCGTGGTTTTAACGCGTTTCCTTTCAGGGACCGAATGTCAACTGATATCCGACATACATCATCAGCTCATTGGGACCGTGAATGTCTTCGCCGATTGAAAATAACAGGTGATGCTGTTCGGTCAGATTGATAATGGCGCCGACATTGAATCCCGAGCTGTCGCCGCCATCTTCGGTATCTGCGGTAACGTAAAAGATTTCCGCACCCACAGCCAGGAATTCAGAAAGTTCGCGTTGAACCTGCCAGCCGGTGAACCAGTAATTCTTGCGGTTGTCTCCAGGGTTGATTTGGTAACCCCCGCCGGCATACGAACTCCATGGGCCCCAACTTTTTTGAAACCATAAAGGGAGAAACAGCTCGGCCCGGCCGTTACCCAAGCCGCGGTCCTCGTCGCCGGTAGGCAAAGTCAAAATGGGAAAGATACCGACCTGGGGAATCATGTCGCTTTCATGGATGAACCGGTACTTGACCCCCAATTCTACGTCCCCGAGGCCGTATTTGCTTGACGCGTCGTTAGGCTTGTCCCAGGCTAAGGGGGCAAGCGTGTGAAGCATCACATCCGGCAGAACCGCATAATTCAATTCAAAATGCGGCGCCGAAACAGATTCTCCCTCATTGTCCTTGGCGTATTGTGAGGCGATATAAAACTCCCAGTGCCGGTATTCCGGAGTTTCTGGATCGTCCGTTAAGAAAGGAGGTCCCGCCCGGAGTACGCCGGCTCCCAAGAAAAAGGATAATGCCGCGATGATCACAATTGTCACAAACCGAACGTGGCCGCCTCGCGCCTGATTTGTTTCACAAATTCCTTTGTCAAACATGTTTTGCTCCTTTCCGATGAACCCGGCTCCGGCATCGGCCCCTTTTAACTTTCTACGTCCCTCACACAGTTAACAGGTATAAGGATAGCAATTTTATTAACAAAGCAAAATACATGTTCAAATTAAAGCGTAACCGCTTTTTTATTTCGTCAGTGGTTTAAAAGCTGGAGCGGGTTTTCCACTTGGACCGAGGTATCGAATAAACCAATAAACAGCCCGAAGCTCCTCATCGTTCATTGCATTAAGGATGGCGTGCGGCATGGGTGGCTTGCTCTTTAATGTTTTTGCCATTTTTATCCATTCGTCTTCTTTAAAATTATTGATTAACAGCCGAAGATTTGTCCCGTAAGATGTCCCCATGGGCCCGCGCCATCCGATGGTATCACCCGTCAACCATTTTTTCTCCGGCACGTTTCCTTTTAATTTTAAATACTCGGCAGTGTGGCAATCATTGCACCCTAATTTTTTAACCAGACGGCGCCCTTTTTTTACCAATCCCATTTTGAAGTAAAAATCGGATTTGTTTTTCATTGGTCTGGTGGCATCAGACCGCGCTGAATTCCAAAAAAAGAACCCGAACAATATGACGCTCGTAAAGACGAGACCAATCAGTTTGAATTTCATCGGCATTATTCCCTTTAGGTGTGAAGGGTTAAAAACGGATCAGTGCAAGCAGGGGCCCTGGTCCGATGCCCAACCAGATCAGCAATATTGTCATGGCCGCAAGGACCAATCCGCCTGAAAAACCCATGGCCGGTTCCAAAAGGGAAACCGCCGGCTTGTCGCCGGGCCGGCTGAACAGAGCCACTACGATACGCAGGTAGTAAAACAGGCTGACGCCGCTGGTGATCAGCAGGGTAATGACCAGCCACCAAAGGGCGCTGTGCAGGCCTGCCGCCACAATGAAAAACTTACCCATGA
>Ga0210077_1000638_pt1 | contig 12069 bp, 13 predicted proteins | sample RushMan_CattailN_5_FD_185556 | JGI IMG/M metagenome (GOLD analysis project Ga0210077, IMG submission 185556) | Wetland microbial communities from San Francisco Bay, California, USA, that impact long-term carbon sequestration -... | ecosystem: Environmental > Aquatic > Marine > Wetlands ... | reverse complement strand
GGAATATAAAAACCATACAGCGATGTCGGTGTAGAAATGGCGATTCAGTTTGCTGCGCATGCGAGAATGCACTTGGTTCGGAGAATGGGTGATTGACGAGAGCTGAGAGGAAAAAGAAGCAATGTGTCCTGTAGATGTAGTGCTGTTGACTATGAACAGCGAGAAGGTTCTGGTGAGATGCCTCACGTCAGTTTACCAGAACGTTCCTGTTGGGCGGCTGATAGTGGTGGACGGCGGCTCGGTTGACGGCACACTCGGCATCCTAAGGCGTTTTGACGAGAAATTCCATAATGTGAAGGTCATCAGCGACTGCGGAACCAGAGCAACAGCCCGCCAGAAAGGCATAGAAGCTGTGGAGACGGAGTGGTTCATGTTCGTGGACAGCGATGTGGTTCTCTGCAAGGACTGGTACCAAAAAGCCCTCAAGTACGTGGATAAGGATGTGGGCGCGGTCTGGGGCATTGAGGTTTGGTCAACCATCAAGAGTCAGGCGACGCTGAAGGTGTTCCTGTGGATAACCCGCAAAATCTTCGAACTGCGAGGCGGAACCCACGACACACTTGTGCGCACGGAACTGGTTAAAGACATCAAAATCCCAGCGGAACTGCATGTTTTCGAGGACGCCTACATTAAGGACTGGATAAACAAGAAAGGCTGCAAGGTCGTTCCCTGCTATGACCCGTACTGCATCCACTTCAGGCCTGAAACCGTCTGGACCTTAAAGGGCAGCTTAGGCATAATCATGGACGCCATCCGTTGCGGCAGCGCTAGTTTGATTGGGAAACTGGTTCTTGCTTACGGTTTTTACACGGTGTACTCTGTTTATCAGTTGCTCTCGAACAGGAAAAACGGGTCTTAACCTCCGAGGCGTTCCGCGATTGGGTTCACATTTTTATATACTATCACCGTATCATCCAATCATAGAGCTCAGGCTTAACCGGAAATGCTGAGGAGACCATCAGGATGCAGGCAATTGACGTTGTGTTGCTCACGAAGAACAGTGAACACCTGCTTGAGAGGTGTTTAGCCTCGATTTTCGAAAACGTGCCCGTTAACAAGCTCATAGTTGTGGATGGCTTCTCAAGTGACGGCACCATGGAGATTGTAAACCGCGTCAGAAAGGAGTTCGGCAACGTCAAGGTGCTTAAGGTTGACGGGTCAAGAGCTAGGGCACGGCAGAGGGGCATGGCGCAGGTGACCACTGACTTGTTCATGTTCGTGGACAGCGACATAGTCCTAAGCCCTGGCTGGTTCAAAAACGCTGTGAAACAGTTGACCAGTGATGTGGGAGCCGTTTGGGGTGTAAACATCGATGTCATTCCCAACATCAAGGACAAACGCATCATAAAATTCCAAAGCATAATCGCGAGGCAATGCTTTGGCCTCAGGGGCGGAATGCATGATACGCTCATCCGCCGCGAAGCCGTGAAGGGTATAGAAATTCCTCAGGAGCTACACGCTTACGAGGACCGCTACATCATTAACTGGATTAAAGCCCAGGGGTACAAAACCCTCATCGGCGACAACATCTACTGCCTCCATTATAAAGCGCCCGGAAACTGGAGCCTGCAAAACGGCGTCTCCCAAGCAATCGTCGAGTTCCGCTGTGGGCTGATTTACTCGCACATGGTTGAGTACGTGTTTTACTACCCAGTTTTCATGCTCTACTGGTTCCTTCAGTTTGCGCTTCAAGGCGCCAAAATGTTCTCAACGCATTAACGCTTTCCAAAGATTGTCTGACTCAGGACGCGGCAAAACCGTCTGTTCACCGTTTCTGCGTATCAGTACTCGCTCCTTCGCGTTTTCCACAAACTCGCCGATAACCGAAGCCTGGATTCCCTCAAGCTTCAGGTTCTTAACAATCTCGTCTGCGCTTCGCGGTTCCGCCGAAATAAGCAGCGCCCCTGAACTGATGAGCTGCAACGGGTCAATCTTGAAGTGACGGCAAATCTCCGCGGTTTCAGGCTGCACGCTGATTGCGCCTTCCGAGATTCTTACGCCCAAGCTTGAGGCGTCGGCGATTTCGTGAATTCCTCCTGCTATGCCGCCTTCTGTGGGGTCGTGCATTGCGTGGATTCCGCCTGTTCGGCACGCGGTCAAGGCGTCTTTAACAACGCTTATTTGGTTCCAGAAGTCCTTGGCTTTCTCCAGCACTGCTACGCTTAGGGTTTTTCGGAGTTCTTTTTCTCTGTCAGTTGCCAAGATTGCGGTGCCTTCTATTCCTGCACTTTTGGTAAGGATGAGTTTGTCTCCTTTTTTTGCGCCGCCTGCGGTCACGTAGCCATCCTTTTTCGTTATGCCCATAATGCAGCAAACGACAATGGGGTTGGCCAAACCGGGCGTGGATTCACAGTGCCCACCCACAATAGCTACATCCAGCTCTTTTGCTGCCGCACCCATCTGGCTGCTTATGGCTTCGACAAGGCTTTTGTCCGCACCTTCGGGAAGCAACATGCATGAGAAGAGGAATGCTGGTTCAACGCCGAAGGTGGCGATGTCGTTTGCGTTTACGTTTACGGCGAGCCAGCCGATTCGCTCAACAGCGCCCGTGATTGGGTCCATTGAAACGACTATGGATTTTTCTCCTAAGTCCAGTACGGCGCCGTCGATTCCGGCTTGCGGGCCGACGGTGACTTCTTTGCGTTCGGCACCGAGGTTCTTGAATACAACTTCTTTAAGGATATCTACGGGAATTTTTCCCGGCGGCAATCGCGACATTTCCTTTTCCTCCTGCAGTGAATAAGACTGTTTGCTTGTTGAATTTATTGGTTACAGTTTATCCTCTTGTCTCAGGCGGCAGCGTCGTTTGTACCGCTCTTAAAACTGGCAAGGCGATTGTCATCCCCACAAGCATCTGACCGATGTTCGCTGGGATTTCGCCGACTGCGAAGATTTCCAAGCCTGGAAAGAGCAATGCAAGAAGATTCTCATACAGGAAGTAGCCTGCGACCATGATTGCGCCTCCCAAGATGATGCTGGTGGTCTGCCAGCCCGTTTGAGTTTGAGGCATAAAACTCAGGACGATTATGAAGGTGCCCAGGAAAAGCGCCAGGGCAGCCCACACCGCTTGGTCTAACAGGGCGTTTCCGAATATTGACATGTAGTTCGTGCCGATGTAGTAGGTGGCGGCGCCTAAACCCACGCCGAACAAGACGGATAAGCCTCTCCAGTAAGCGACTTTATTGTTTTTCGGGCGCAGTCTGTACCCTGCGTATCCTGTTATTATTCCTTCAAACAACTTTATGATGAGCGTGCCAGGTGCGAAAAGCGGGTAGCCACCTATGACATCGGCGATTGATGCACCTACTCCTCCGGCTAATCCGCCAACGAGTGGACCGAACAGCAAGGCAGCTACGTAGATTACGCTGTCGCCGACGTTGAAGTATCCTCCGGTGGCGGCTATCGGTACTTTTATTATGAATGTGGCTACGAAAACTAGGGCTGTGAAGATTGATATTCTTGTCAGTTTTTCTATGTTCATCTAGTTTTCCGCCTTCCCATAATATGGCTGGAGGTCTTTTTAAGAATGCCCACAGCCACCCCACACAGACTGAGCAGAACCAGCCTATTTGGATCCAATAGCGGTTCGTTGCAGGAACCTATAGGGGGTCTGTCAGAAAACGATAGGGGAGGGGTCCCTATTGGCGCAGAAAACAGCCAATACCATGTTAAAAAACCAAGCAATAGTCAATCAACGCAGGAGAGGGGAGGGGTTAACGCTTATAGCAGAAGAGGTAACTGTGGTGAGCGCAATTAAGAAAAATTAGAAATAAGGGGAAAAGCCCTTTGCGGTTTACTTTTTGGCTTTTGCTTCTTGGAACAGCTTTTTCACGGCGCCGATTCTGGCTTTCTGCGCCAACACATCGCTGGTAACAAGCGTCAAAGCTTCTTCGGGGCACCATTTCACGCATTGCGGTTCACCCTGCTCTTTGCACAGGTCGCACACATAGACAACTTTGCTTTCGGGATGCAGCATTATTGCGCCGTAATCGCAAGCTTCGATGCACCATCCGCAGCCGTTGCACTTGTCGGGGTCAACGATTATCGCGCCTGTTTCTTCTGACTGCGTTAAAGCGTCACGCGGGCAAGCAGCCACGCATGCGGGGTCCTCGCAGAGTCTACAGGTAACCGCCATGTTCGCTAGCTGATTCACGCGCACCACTCGGATGCGAGATTTTATCGGGTTAAACGCTTTCTCCTTCGTCCATGAGCAAGCGTACTCGCAGACTTGGCAGCCCACGCACTTGTCAGGGTCAACAGAAACAAACTTCCTCTCGTGTATCTTCACCATGTCTGTTACGCCTCCTTCTTCGCTTCAACAATGCCAAGCAAATCGTCCATGCCAAGCTCCTTAAGCTTCTCCACAGTTGGAACGCCATCAACATTCCACCCGCGAGATTCATAGTAATCATCCAAAAGCAAGTCCAACTCTTCCTGACTCACGAAGGCGCCCTTGACTGGTCCTTCGTCTGGTATCGGCATGTGCATGACTTTCCACGGCAAGGTGTCGTCTTTTCTGCTGAAACCTTCGCGGATGTTGATGAGCCTGCCAATCGTGTTTATTCTTTCGCCGGAACGCTTGAGCTCTTCAGCTGACATGTCGATTCCCGTTACAAGGTTGTAGAGTTTAGCCATGTCATCAAGCTCCTTATAGAAAGTGCCCCTTGAGAACTTGCAAATTATGAACGAGTCAATCAGCGCGTAAGTGTCCTCCATGTCCCGAACCATCTTGCCTCTTCCGCGCTCAGCCTTCAACCGGTCAACCTTACCCTTAACGTCAAAAACGTAAGCGCCATGCCTGTTATGGTCTGCGCCACGGAAGGAAACCGCGAAGCCTAACGCCGCAGTTTTGAGGCACCGCAGGTCGTAGCCTGTGACTTCCAAGCCCTTGATGTGCTGCGCCAGTTTCTCAGCGCCCTTGTCGATTTTCTGTGCTGCCATTCGCACGCCGTCTGCGAGAATGTTGCCGATGCCTTCACGCTTACCCATCTTCTCAAGAATCAGGAGAAGCGCGTCGGAGTTGCCGAATTGGGCTTCTAACCCGTCAAAATCCTTCTGCGACAAGATACCGTTCTCGTAGCAGTCCATGGCAAAACCGACGACGACGCCTGCGCCGATGGCGTCCATACCGTAATAGTTGCACAACTCCATGCCCTTGATTATGGCGTCAAGCCTGCTGATTCCACAGTAAGGTCCCAAAGCCCACAGCGTCTCATACTCCATCCGAGTCATCGTGCCCTTGTACGGTCCTTCAGGAACCACGACTTCGTGCTCGCAGCGCATGGCGCAGGAGCTGCAGCCTATGATTTTCGCCACGAACTTCTCGTTCAAGACTTCGCCGCTGACTTTTTCGGCTTCCTCAAAATGAGCGTTATTGTAATTGCGTGTTGGCATGCAGTATAAGGCGTTGTGGACCAGCACGTTTTCTGGGGTGCCAAGCGTCCTGTACTTCATGGTTGCTGGACCCTTCATGCGTTCATGGAACTCTTTCACCATGTCCATGAACTGGTCTGGTTTCGCTGGAACTATATCGTGTGTTCCCCGCACAGCAATGGCCTTGAGGTTTTTGGAGCCCATGACAGCGCCTAAACCGGTTCTTCCTGCGGCGCGGGTTTTCTCGTTTATTATGCAGGCTATCCGTGAAAGTTTTTCTCCAGCCAAGCCTATTGAGGCAACGCGGATGTAGTAGTCTCCAAGCTCCTCTTTTATCGCCTCTTCTGTCTCCGAGGGCGATTTGCCCATAAGATGGGCTGCGTCCAGCATCTGCACTGAATCGTCATCTATCCACAAGTACACAGGCTTCTCTGCTTTGCCATGAAGAATAACCGCGTCGTAACCGGCTCTTTTCATTTCTGCCCCAAACGTGCCATGTGCCACGGCTTCGCCCACTCCGAGGGTTTCGGGAGATTTGGCTACGAAGGCATGCCCGTTTCCGCCCGTTGGAAACATGGTTCCAGATATTGGACCAAGCGCTAAGACAAGCGTGTTCTCTGGGCTTAACGGGTCAACACCTGCCGCGGTGTTGTCCAGCCACAATTTCATGCCTAAACCTATTCCGCCGATGTATTTTTTGGCGTAATCTTCGGTCAAAGGCGCAACGCGGGTTTTTCCCGTGTTCAAATCAACATGAAGAATTTTTCCGGCGTAACCTAGCAAACTTTTTGCCTCCACGACGTTTTGAATATTAGTCAGTTGAAAACTATATTAACTTAATGGGTTCCGATGATAAAAGTTGATGATTTAACGTGCACTGTTTGCATTTGTATTGACGCCTTCATTCAGATGTTACTTGACAAACATGAGCAGTAATTAGCGCTCGGAACAATCTATAGCCCCCTTATTTAAAGGGGCTATTTATAGTCCTGAAAGGTTGCCTCTGCTCGGAGCGTGTACCCCCTCCCCCTATTTAAAGGAAATTGGGAGCAGCTGCTTCGTGTGGGATTTAGAATTGTTTCTATGAGTGCTGTTTTTTGTCGTTAGAAGAATTAGGAATAAAAAGCTGGAAACTAAGGCTGAACAGTCTAATGCTGAATCTACGTGAAAGAGCATCCCTTTATCGAATTCATATATCTTAGTTCCATCTATTGCCAATAAGGAGAGCGGCGAAATTGTCTGAAACGCCTGAATTGACCATTCTGACAATCGGGCACTCAACAAGAACGCTTGACGAGTTCATTGACCTGCTCAAAGCGTACCATGTGACGCTGGTGGTTGACGTGCGCAGCGTTCCGCGTTCGCGCCATAATCCCCAGTTTAACAAGGAAACCCTCCCCGACAGCCTCAAAAACGCAGGCGTAAAGTACATCCACATGCCCGACATCGGGGGACTCCGCAGACCCAAACGTGATTCCGTCAATATTGCATGGCGGAACAAGAGCTTCAGGGGCTACGCCGACTACATGCAGACGAAAGAGTTCACGGAGCAACTGTTGCACCTCATCGCGCTCGCCAAAGAAAACCGCGTCGCGATCATGTGCGCCGAAGCCCTGCCTTGGCGGTGCCATCGCTCCCTCATCGCCGACGCCCTCGTAGTCAGGCACATCCAAGTGGAACACATTTTGACCGCGCAGAACAGCATTCCGCATAAGCTGAGCGAGTGGGCGCACGTTGAAGGAACCACAATCACGTACCCGTTGTTCACGAAAGAAACGCCTCAAAGACATTTGGGCGATTTCGTCATATCCGAATAACTGCTTCTGAGAAAAAGTTAACCCAGTTTAGCCAACAAATCTAAGAGCATTGCCTCGATTTTTTCCGCTGCAGCCTGCGCCGTTGCGGTTAAGCCTTCCCCGAACTCCGTGTTCTCAGGCTCTACAAGCAGCAAAGCGATTTTGGCGCCCGTCATCTTGGTAAGGTACTCGCAGAAAATCCGCAGAGGCAACATATGCGTCGTGACAGCTGGAACATCCGCCACAACCTCAGGGTCGATAAGGCGGATAGTGCCGGGCTTCAATCCCATGACTGCCGCGTCTATCAGCAGCACATGTGTCGGGTTATACTCTATCATGGGCTCGAGGAAGCTCTCCGGAACCGTCTCGCACTCAATCAGCTGGACCCTATCTGGCACTTTGCCCATCAAGTCTTGAATTATCTTCACGCCGACAAAATCGTCCGTGCGTATGGGGTTCCCGATGCCCGCCACCACAACCTTCCCTGCGCCTGCAAACCACTCTTCCAGCTCGCAACGAACATCGCGGTTGTCTTTAGCCAAGTTGAACGCCAACTAAAAATAAGATTGGAAGAAAAGAGAAGAAAAGGTTTACCGCTGCAGGGTCTGCAACAGGTTTTTCTGGCTGTCGTAAACTTTGACGGCTAACGGCATCTGTCCGATTGCGGCGTGTGTTGCGCACGCGAAGCACGGGTCGTAAGCCCTGAAAGCCATCTCCACCTTGTTTAGCACACCTTGGTCAACCTTGCCGTTGTGTATCAAGCCTTTAGCAGCATCGCGGATGGACATGCAGATGGCCGGGTAGTTGTTAGTGGTAGCCACAATCAGGTTCAGATTCTTCACAAGCGCGTCCTTGTCCAGCACGTAATGATGGTACAGCGTACCCCGTGCAGCTTCAACCACGCCCACGCCCTCGCCGGGTTCACCTGGCTTGTTGCGTATGTTTGTGCCGGTGATTTCAGGGTCTTTGACCAGCTCGACAGCGCGTTCCGCAGCGTAAAGCAGCTCAATCAAGCGTGCCCAGTGGAACGCCAAAGTGCCGTGCACGGGGTTGCCTAAGGTTTTGTACATGACTTCGAATTCAACTTGCGCCAGCGGCGTCGCCATGCCGTCCGAGGCGTTCAGCCGTCCAAGCGGACCAACACGGTAGACGCCGTTGTCTGTGCCGTAGAATTCGCCTTTCCAGCCGATTTTCTTGAGGAACGGGAACTTCGAGTAAGTCCACGGTTCCACATGCTCGCCGATGTGCGTTAGGTAGTCTTTGGGTTCGAACTTCTGGAACTCGCTGCCGTTGGGGTCGGTTACTCGGATTTTTCCGTCGTAAAAGTTGACTTTGTTGTTGTCGTCCACTTGTCCCATGTAGTAAGTCTTCATCGTGTACGCGTCGCTCTTTATCATGTCAACGTACGCGCTGTTTCCCAGCACTATGTCGTGGAAAAGTTTTAAGCTGAACTTGGCGAACTCCACGCAGGAAGTAGCCATCTTCTCGATTTCTTGACGGTTCTCCTCGCTGAGAGCCTTTGATATGCCGCCGGGTAGTCCGCAGACGGGGTGTGTGGCTTTTCCGCCGAGAATCGCTGTTATTTTCTGTCCGTAAGCCCTGTGTTTGATGACTTCTTTGCCTACGTCTAAGCCTGCTTTTTCGATGACGCCGAGTATGTTGCGTTTTTCTGGTGGCGCGTCGGGTCCGATGATGAAGTCGGGTCCGCCCAGATAGTAGAAGTGGAGTGTGTGGTCGTAGATTATGTAGCCTTCGTACATGAGTTCGCGGAGTTTCTTGGCGGTTGACGGTGGCTCCACGTTGAAGGCGGCGTCTAAGGCTTTGACTGACGCGAAGTGGTGTGCGACGGGGCAGACTCCGCAGATTCTCGTCGTGAGCAACGGCATGAGTTCAGCGCGTCTTCCTTCGCAGAACTTCTCGAAGCCTCGGAGTTCAGGGATTTTCAGGTAGGCGTTTTCCACTTCGCCTGCGTCGTTGAGGAATATGGAGATGTTTCCGTGACCTTCAAGCCGCGTGATCGGGTTTACAGTTATTTCTTTCATTTCTTCATCACCTTTCTCCTGAGAATCGAAGCGGGTAACGAGTACATGTAAAACGTGCCGACAGGGTCTTTTATCTGGCTCATCAGCTTTTCAACATCCTCCGCAGACAAGTTCTTCTCGTCGTAGCCGAGTATGGCGGCTAAAGCGGTTATCATGCCGGCGCCGATTTCAGGCATGTTCGGACCTGGACCTTGGCAGCCAGTGCAGGGCATGTCAACCTGCAAACATTGGGCGCCGCATCCGCTGCGGGTGGCTAAGCCCATGCAGAGTATACCCTGTTCAAGCAGGCACTTTTCAGGTTCAGGAACCTTCTCGTGTACTCGGTAAATCTTATCGATTTTCTTGTTCTCACGTTTCCGCGGGCACTCGTCGCAGACAGCTTTCAACGGTGCAAGCACGGAGCCTTTAGGCGGAAGTTTGCCTGCTGCTATGGCGTCCACGGCTTCTGCAATAAGCTTGACTGGTGGTGGGCAACCGGGCACGTAGTAGTCTACGTCGACTGTTTGCGCCAGAGTTTTCACGGTGTCGTAGAATCGCGGAATCTCCAGAGTGCCTTCTTTCACTTTGGTTTCGGGTTGGGGGACGATCCCCTCAGGGTTCACAACTGACTTCTCTTTCAAATAAACGTAGTCAAGGATTTCTTTGCTGTCATGCAGGTTCGCTAAGCCTGGTACGCATCCTTCGTGGGCGCAGGAGCCGAAAGCTATAAGCGTCTTGGCTTTTTGCCGCAGCATCTTTGCCATCTGCTCTTGCTCGCTGTTGCGGATGGAGCCGTTGAAGAAGCAGATGTCGATGTACTTGTCCGCCATGGCTTCAACGTCTTTGTATTTTATGTCTAAAGCGACTGGCCAGAATACGATGTCCGCTATTTTTACTACATCAAGGATTTTCTCGTTTATGTCTAACACGGCGATTTCGCAGCCGCCGCAACTTGCAGCCCAGTAAAAGGCTAATTTCAGTTTTTCACTCATTTTTTATTTTGCACCTTCGGTGACTTGTGTTAACAGTTTTGAGGCGTTAACTCTAAGCTCGTTAAAAGCGAGTTCTTCAGGCGCCATGCCCATGGCTAAACCCAGTAGCTGCGGATAATGCAGAATGGGGATGCCATACGCTTCGTTGAACATTTTCTCGATGCGCAACTCATTCGTGTCGTACATTATGTGGCAGAACGGGCAGATTGTTATTAAAGCTTGCGCGTCAACCATTTTGACATGGTTCAGCTTGTCTCGGGCGAGTTGCAACGCCACTTTGTCGCTGACGCCGACGCTGGGTGCGCCGCAGCACTCGGTTTCATCAATGTAATCGAGGCAGGTTGCGCCAGTAGCTTCGATGAGCGTCTTGAGTGTTTGCGGGTCTTCGGGGTCGTCGAAGCCGATGTATTCTTTTGGTCGCAGTATGTGGCATCCGTTGTGCTCCGCCACCTTCAGCATAGTTAACGGTTTAACAACGCTGCTTTTAATTTTCTCTAAGCCCACGTCTTCCATCAACATCTGTATCAAATGTTTCGTCGTCACTGTCCCCTTGAACTCCAAACCAGCCTCTTTCAAGTGACCGTTAATTTGCTCCCTTAATGTTTTGTCTTCCTTTAAAATCTTGTTAACTTTCTTCAAAGTGCCCGCGCAGCCTGGGCACAGCGCGAGAATGTTCAGTCCCTGCTGTTCGGCTAACGCCAAGTTCCTAGCCGCCAAGATAAGCATCATTTCGTGGCTTACCGGGTCTAACGGCAACCCGCAGCAGTTGAATTCGGGCATCTCAACCAGTTCCACGCCGAGCCTGGCGAGGACCTTGCGCGCAGAAATCTCGTAAGATGAAACGCGGTAAGGGATGGAGCATCCGAGGAAAATCAGGTATCTGCTGCTCACTGCTGCTTGCCCTTCTTCTCAATGTTTTCCAGGAACTTCACGCCTTTGAGGATCTTTCTGACGCTCTCTGGGTTGCCTTTCGGCAGCGGCGGAAGCCCCTGAGAATCACGTTTTTTGATTCGTAAGTCGGGAATTTTGTAAGCGTAACCTGACTCAAGCACGCTTGCGGCTTGTTCTTTGAAAACGATGGGCACGCAGCCCTTCTCAGCAGCCAAGTTTCGTAGCACGCGGATGACGCTGGCTACTTCGACGTCCTGCGGGCATCGGTCGGTGCATGTGAAGCATGCGGCGCAAAGCCACAGGGTGTCACTGTTGAGTACGCGGTCTCGTAAGCCAAGCTGTGCCATGCGAATAATCGTGCGGGGCCTGTAGGTGTCGCTGTACCTTGCCACTGGGCAGTCCGAGGTGCATGTGCCGCATTGGAAGCATCTGAGAATTTTTTCGCTGCCGTGCATCCGTGAGAGTTCATACTTGAACTTCGGGTCAAGCTCCGAAGCCTTTATGGGCTCTCGGTCACGTTCTTTGGAGGTTGCGGTCTCGGTCACTGCGCTTCACCTACTGGCAGATTTCGCGTTAGCATGATACGTACATGCATAGATACTCACAAACCCCATAACAACTACATAAAGTTTCAGTAAAGACTTTGATTATTTTTCCATGTTTACATCACGGTTTTGATTGTCGATTTGAAAGGTGATTTGATGTAATCTGGGTCTCTTTGGCTGTGTTTGGCTTTGCGGAACCTCTCGCTCTAGGCTATCTCCCCTTTCCCTATTTAAAGAACCAGCCAGTAGCTGTTTTCAGCATGCTTTTGGCGTGTTTCTGCGCCAATAGTGACCCCTCCCCCTATCGTTTTCTGCAACGATTCGCTATTTGGATCCGAGAGGTGTGCGCAATTCGTTTTTGTGCTATTTTGGCTGTTTACCTGTTTTCACCGAAAAACGATTGTTTACAGAGAAAAAGCAAAAAACCTCGAAAAAACAGAATAACGCACAC
>Ga0210077_1000637_pt1 | contig 12078 bp, 9 predicted proteins | sample RushMan_CattailN_5_FD_185556 | JGI IMG/M metagenome (GOLD analysis project Ga0210077, IMG submission 185556) | Wetland microbial communities from San Francisco Bay, California, USA, that impact long-term carbon sequestration -... | ecosystem: Environmental > Aquatic > Marine > Wetlands ... | reverse complement strand
CCATCTGGCGCGTGAGCCCGACCACGCCGTGCTTGGCGGCGATGTAGGCCGCGCCGCCGCCGGTGCCGTTCAGGCCCGCGACCGAGGCCATGTTGACGATCCGCCCGCGCCCGCGCGGCAGCATCTCCGCCAGCGCGCGCTTGCAGCCGAGGAAGGTTCCGGTGAGGTCGATCTCGAGCACGCGGCGCCAGAACGACTCGTCCATGTCGTCGACATCGAAATAGCCGTCGAGCACGCCCGCGTTGTTGACCATGATCTCGAGCGGCCCGAGCGCCGCCACCGCCGCCGAGACCGCGGCGTCGAGCTCGGCGGCGCGGCTCACGTCGGCGGCGTAGCCCTCGGCCCGCCCGCCCGCGGCCGCGATCTGCTGCGCGGTCTCGCGCGCGGCGGCCGGGTCGATGTCGATCGCCGCCACTGCGGCGCCCTCGGCCGCCAGGCGCGCGGCGATCGCGCGCCCCAGTCCCGACCCGGCCCCGGTCACGGCGGCCATTCGCTTGTCGAGCTTCATTTTTCCTCCTCCGGATTAACCCGAACAGGCTTGCCTTGCGTTTAAGCTCTCACCTGACACGCAAAGGAGTTCGCATGCGACGACCCATTGTGACATTTTGCCTGCTCGCGATCCCGCTCGCCGCCTCCGCGGCGGGCGACGCGCTCACGATCTACAGCTCGGCGCAGCCGGGCGCGATCCGCCCGGAGCAGTACCGCAGCGGAGGCCAGGTGCCCGGCTATGCCGTGGTGCGCCACCTGCGCACGCTCAAGCTCGAGCGCGGCGCGAACACGGTGCGCTTTTCGGATGTCGCCGCGCTGATCGACCCGACCACGGTCAGCTTCGAGTCGCTCACCGATCCGGACGGCACCCGCGTGCTGGAGCAGAACTTCCAGTTCGATCTCGTCAACACGCAAAAGCTGCTCGAGAAGTACATTGACCGCACGATCAGCGTCGACCAGGTGCGCGGCAGCGGCGTCGAGACCTTCCGCGGCACGCTGCTGTCGACCGCGGGCGGGCTGGTGCTCAGGCGCGAGGACGGCAGCGTGCAGCTGCTGCCGCACAACGCCGGGGTGCGCCTGCCCGAGCTGCCCGGCGGGCTGATCACGCGCCCGACGCTGGTGTGGGACATCTCCGCCGCGCGCGCCGGAACCCAGAAGACGCGCGTGTCCTACCAGACGGGCGGCATCACCTGGTGGGCCGACTACAACCTCGCCTATTCGGCGGGCGCGAACGCGAACGCCTGCAAGCTCGACGTCGGCGCCTGGGTCAGCATCGTCAACCGCTCGGGCGCGAGCTACGAGCAGGCGAAGCTCAAGCTCGTCGCCGGCGACGTGCAGCGCGCGCAGCCGCCGGGCTACGCGGTCGAGCGCCTGGCGGCGCCGGCCGCGCTGATGGAAGCGAAGAACGCGGGCTTCGCCGAGAAGGCCTTCTTCGAGTACCACCTCTATACGCTGAGCCGGCCGACCACGCTGCCCGACCGCTCGACCAAGCAGATCGAGCTGTTCCCGGTCGCGCACGGCGTGCCGTGCGAGAAGAAGCTCGTCTACTACGGCCTCGCGCCGGGCTGGCGCGGCTTCAGCCCCAGCCCGATCACCGACCGCAACTACGGTGTGCAGACCAACAAGAAGGTCGACGTGTACCTCTCGTTCAGGAATTCCAAGCGGAACAACATGGGCATGCCGCTGCCGGCCGGGCGGGTGCGCGTGTCGAAGGCGGACGTCGACGGCGCGCTCGAATTCATCGGCGAGGACACGATCGACCACACGCCCAAGGACGAGCGCGTGCAGATCAAGCTCGGCTCGGCCTTCGACGTGGTCGGCGAGCGCAAACAGCTCGCCTTCCACGTCGACACCTCGCGCCGCACGATGAGCGAAGAGATCGAGGTGCGCCTGCGCAACCACAAGGACGAGCCGGTGACGGTCGAGGTGAAGGAGAACCTCTACCGCTGGGTCAACTGGGAGATCACCGAGGAGACCCAGGCCTACCGCAAGCAGGACGCCCGCACCGTCGTCTTCCCCCTGCGCGTGCCCGCCAACGGCGAGCAGGTCCTGCGCTACACCGTGCGCTACACCTGGTAGTCAAAACCGGGGACAGACCCCGATTTCCTCTCTGAACCAGGCTCGCTTGGGGACAGACCCCGATTTCCCTCCGACAGATCAAGGCGATTGGAGGGAAATCGGGGTCTGTCCCCGGTTTTCCGTCGGGGTCTGTCCCCGGTTTTCTACTTGTTGCGCTTGGCGGCGATGTTGCAGAACGACTGGTCGCTCTCGCACTTGTCGCGGCAGGCCTGCATGCCCGAGTTGTCGGTCTGGGTGCGGTTGCAGACCCGCATGCAGGACTCGAACTGGCTGCGGCAGGTGGGCCTCGCATCGCCGCCGCTGAATCCCGTGTACAGGTAGTAGCCGGCGACTGCCGCGAGGGCGAGCACGACCAGGGTGCCGAAAGCGCCCAGTCCTCGCTGCGTCAACCCGGTAGATCGAGGGGCCACGCGCGTACTGTAGGGCAAGTTGCGCTGCAGCAAGAGCCTTTGCGAGACGCCGCTGTGAAGCGACGCCAACCTGACGTAAGCTAAGCGTCCAACAATCTTCAACAGGGGGAGGGGACCCATGAACACCATCACGCGAACTCTGCGGCGCTCGCTTCTGCTCGGGGCCGGCTCGCTCGCCCTGCTGCTCGCCGGCTGCGGCACCATGTCCTCCATGATGGGCGGAAGCCGGACCGTGCACGTCGACCTGGGCGGCGGACAGGAGGTCCCGCCGGTGGTCGTCGACGGCACCGGCAGCGGCGACATCACGGTCGCCTCCGATGGCGCCGTGAGCGGCAGCGTCACCACCCAGGACGTGGCCGGAATCGCTGCGCACATTCACGAGGGCTCGATCGGGAAGAACGGTCCGGTTATCATTCCCCTCGTGAAAACCGGACCCGACGTCTGGAGCGTGCCGAAAGGCGCCAAGCTGACGGACATGCAGATGGCGGCCTTCAAGCGCGGAGACCTCTACTTGAACGTGCACACCGCCCGCCATCGCGGCGGCGAGGTGCGCGGCCAGATCATCCCCTGAGCGCAGCGCTTCCCGAAACGATCGAAGTCGAAACCGCCGCGCAGCCCGGCGCGGCGGTGATCTGGCTGCACGGCCTCGGCGCCGACGGCCACGATTTCGAGCCGCTGGTGCCGATGCTCGGGCTGCCGCGCCGGCTCGCGGTGCGCTTCGTGTTTCCGCACGCGCCCGAGCGGCCGGTGACGATCAACGGGGGCGCGCGCATGCGCGCCTGGTACGACATCGTGCGCCTCGGCGGCGGGCCGGAGGATTCGGCCGGGATCCGCGAATCGCAGGCCCTGCTCGAAGGCCTCGTCGCGCGCGAGGTCGAGCGCGGCATCGCGCCCGGGCGCATCGTGCTGGCCGGCTTTTCGCAGGGCGGGGCGATCGCGCTGCAGACGGGCCTGCGCTATCCGGCCCGGCTGGCGGGCATCCTCGCGCTGTCGACCTACCTGCCCCTGCCGGCCACGCTCGAGGCCGACCGCAGCCCCGCCAACGCCGACGTGCCGATCTTCATGGCGCACGGCCTGAGCGACGAGATGATCGGCATCGAGCGAGCGCTCGCCTCGCGCGACGCGCTCGAGTCGCTCGGCTACGCGCCCGCGTGGCACGAGTACCCGATGGGCCACGCGGTGTGTCCGGAGGAGGTCGCGGCGATCGCCGGCTGGCTCGCGCGGGTGCTCTGAGCGGTGCAATTCAGGATTTCCGAGAATTCGCTCTTCGCGGTGCTGATGCGCTCGCCCTGGTGGGTGAGCTTCCTGGTCGGCGCCGCGGTGTTCGCGCTGGTGCGCATGTTCGTGCACACCGTGTACGCCGCGTTCGCCGCCGGCCCGTTCGCCCTCATCGGCTTGGTCGCCGGCTGGCGCCAGCTGCGCGCGCCGAGCGCGGCCGAGACCGGCCGCCGGCTGCAGGCGCTGCGCGGCATGAGCTGGGAGGCGTTCGCGCCGGCCATCGAGCAGGCCTGGCGGCGCGAGGGCTACCGGGTCGAGCGCTATCCCGGCGCGGGCGCCGATTACGAGCTGGCGAAGGCGGGGCGCCGCACGCTGGTGGCCTGCAAGCGCTGGAAGGCCGCGCGCACCGGCGCCGAGCCCCTGCGCGAGCTCGCCGAGGCGGCCCGCGCGGCCCGCGCGAGCGACAGCCTTTACGTCGCTGTGGGGGAAATCACCGACAGCGCGCGCAAGTTCGCGCAGAATCACAACATCCGGCTCATGCAAGGCCCCGAACTGGCCGGCCTGGTGCCTCTCAACCCGACCAAAGGAAAGTGAACATGAAGAAAGTCCTCCTGACCGCCGTCCTCGCGCTCGCCGCCGGCAGCGCCGCGGCCGCCGGCATGACCGAACACCAGAAAGTCCTCTACGCCGTGGGCCAGGCGCTCGCGCGGCAGGTCGGTCCGTTCGACCTGAGCGCGGACGAGCTCAAGTCGGTGGAAAGCGGGCTGCACGACGGCGTGCTCGGCGCCAGGAGCAAGGTGGACCTGCACGTGTACGGGCCGAAGATCCAGCAGCTCGCGCTGGAGCGCAGGGCCGCGGCGGCGCGCAAGGCCGAGGCCGAGGGCAGCAAGCTGCTCGCCGAGGCGGCCGCCGAGAAGGGCGCGGTCAAGGAGAAGGACGGGCTCGTCTACCGCTCGCTGCGCGAAGGCAAGGGCGCCTCGCCCAAGGCGACCGACACCGTCACCGTCAACTACCGCGGCACGCTGCCGGACGGGCGCGAGTTCGACAGCTCCTACGCGCGCCATCAGCCGGCCGAGTTTCCGCTCGACCGCGTGATCAAGTGCTGGACCGAGGGCGTGCAGAAGATGAAGGTCGGCGGCAAGGCGAAGCTTACCTGCCCGCCCGAGATCGCCTACGGCGAGCGCGGCGCGGCCGGCGGCCTGATCCCGCCCAACGCGACGCTCACCTTCGAGGTCGAGCTGCTCGGGGTCAAGGGCAAGTAAGCGGCGCCGGGGCGGTCTGACGCAGGCTACGGTAGAAGGCGAGCGCGTCGGGCGACACTACCGCGCTCAGCGGCTGCCGGTGCGGGGGAAGGCGGGCATAGCTCTCGGTGACGCCCTGCCCCCCGTTTCGCGTCCATGCGTGACCCAGGTCGTGGCGCACGACGACCGCGAGCGACGCGTCGCACACCCTGCAGTGCGCAGCGGGGTGATCGCGCAGGAACCACCAGTCTTCGGCGCGCTCGACCGCCCGGAAGGGCCGCCGCTCCCACAATGCCCGGTGAAAGCATAGAGAGTTTCCGGCGAGCAGGCCGTGGCCGGAAAAGACGAGGTGTCCCGTGCGCGCGATCAGAACCAGGAAGCAATCGAGAGCGGCAAGGGCGCGGTGTGGATCCTTGCCCGCGAGGGCGCCGGCCATGCGCTGCAGGAAGGCAGGCGCGTAGTAGTCGTCGTCGTCCAGCTTCTGGATCACCTCTCCCTGCGCCTGCTCGACGGCCAGGTTGAGCTTGGTGCCAAGAGCGGTGCGGCGCGGCAGGCGCAGGTAGCGGATGCCGCAGTCGACGGGCAGCTCTCCGCGGTACGGTTCCGGCCCGTCGTCGACGATGATGAGCTCGCGGTACGCATAACTCTGCTGCTGATAGCAGCGGATCGCCTGGGCGAGGAATTGAGGCCGTCCGCCCGTCGGCAATACGCAGGTGATCATCGGTGCGTAACTCACGGCGCGGCTCAGCGTCGTCCGAGCTGCCGCGCGCCTTCGCTGTAAGCGGCGATCAATTCCGGCGGCATGCGCTCCGGCGCCGACGTCCTGGCCCAGCCGCGTGGATCGACATGCTGTCCGACCTGGAGATGCCACGCGTTGCATTCATGACGGTGGTAGGCGAACAGCCCATCGTTTGGAATGCGCACCAGCCGTCCGCCTTTTCGCTGCGCCAGACGAAGGAACGCGGCGTCCTCGGCCAGGCTGCTGTCGGGATATTGCGCGTCTGCACTCCATATCTTCTTGGCGAATGCCAGCGTCCCTCCGTGTACGTCCCCGACGAACATGCGCTGGTGCAGCGCCGGCGACAAGGCCCAGAAGGTGGCGGACGGCATGCTCATCACGAGGTTGCCTTCGATACCGGTCAGCTCCGCGCGGCCCGCGAGGATCGGTTCGACCTGGCGCGTGATTCGCTCGGGCGCATACCAGTCGTCGTCGTCCCATTGCAGGATGATGTCCCCGGCCGCCTGAGCGCACGCGAGGTTGCGCTTGTGGCCGATCGAATGCCGGCCGGCCAGCCGCAGGTAGCGCACGCCGGCGGCGCCGCCCACCAGGTCGCCCACCGGCTGCGTGCCGTCGTCGATTACGATCAGCTCTTTGCTCGGGTAGTCTTGCTCCGCGAAGACCCGCAGGCTGAGGGGCAGGAAGGGGCGGCGGTTGAAGGTCGGCATGATGCAGGTCACGAGCGGGTGCAGCGCGCCCGCCGGTGCATGGCCGCTCCGGAACGCCTCGAAATCGTCGCCGAGCATGTCGCGCACGAGCTTGCTCGGGCGCGCGTGCCAGTTCGCGCCCCCCGTATGCTTGGGACTGGTGTTGCCGTCGTGCACGCGGGCGAGATAGAAGTCGTCGCGCTCCAGCGCGACGATGCGCGCAGAAGCTGCCTCGCGTACGAAGCGCGTGTCCTCGCCGACGTTCACGTCGGCGAAGCGGTGCCGGTCCCACAGGGCGCGGCGATAGCACAAGGTGCCGCCGGCGACCCAGCGCGTGCGTCCGCCCCCGTAGCGATAGTGCCAGGCGCGGTCGGACTCGGGCTCGTAGAACCAGAGCCGGCTCAGGCCGCACAGGTCCGCCTGCTGCGCCGTGAGCTCGGCGACCTGGTAGGAGACGCGCCACGGCGCGTGCCAGTCGTCGTCGTCCCAGTGCAGCAGGATCTCGCCGCGCGCGCGTGAGCAGGCGAGATTGCGCTTGGCGCCCAGCGAGCGGCGCTGCGTCTCGCGCAGGTAGCGGATGCGCGGATCGCGCGGGACGAGATCGGCGACCGGCTCATCGCCGTCGTCTACGATCAGCAGCTCGCGCGGTTCGTAGTCCTGTCGCAGGAATGCCGCGATGGCGCCGGGGACGTAGCGCCTGCGGTTGCGCGTGGGCATGAGGCAGGAGACGAGCGGCGCCCGGGTTTCGGCGCCGCCCTCACGCGCCCGCGCCGGCTCGGGCGCGGGCGACATCCGCTCGATCGGCGCGAAATGCCTGCATGCGTCGCCCTTGCAGTGCGGCTCGTAATCATGCTTCTCGCCGCGCAGCCGCAGGCCGCAGAAGCGGTCCTGGTAGCGGCGCCGCGAGGTCTCGAACCAGGCTGCTTCCTCGGCGCGCCGCTGCGGCGTGCGCTCGGCACGCCAAACGTACGCGCCGCGCACCCACACGCCGCGAAACCCGGCCCGAGCGGCGCGGATGTTGTAGTCCATCTCCCAGCAGGGGCCTACGCCGTAGCCTTCGTCGGCGGCGCCGACCGTCTGGATCACTTCCCGCCTGACGGCATAGCAGAACTCCGCCAGACTGTGCAGCGGCTCGAGGTAGGCGATCGAGTCGCCGTAGCGCTGCGCCGCGAGGAGCGCCGTATGCTCGATTTCGTGCGCGGCACCGCCGGCGCGCGCAAACGCGCCCTGCTCGTTCCAGCAGTCGTTCGTCGAAGGACCGGCCAGGCCGTGGCGCGGATCGGCGGCGAGGGCGCCTAGCAGTCGATCGAGCCACCCGGGGCCGACCCGGGCGCCGTTTTCCAGCAGCACGTAGACGTCGGCGTCATCACTTTCCACGAGCCGGTTGAAGCACGCGGGCAGTCCGCGCGGGCGCTCCCAGCCCAGGACAAGGCACGCACGGTTCGCAGGTACCGCCGCGCGGACCGCTGAGTCCGCGCCGTCCATCAGCAGGACGACATCCGCGTCACGACATCGGCCTTCCAAAGAGTCCAGTGTGGATGCCAGCAGATCGCCGCGGTCTCGCACCGGAATGCCGATTCGGATTCTGGTCATCGTGTCTGCCTTTCCTTGCTCCTTTGGTCCCCGATCTACCGTCCGTTCTCGAGAGTGGGTTCCACCTCCGTTCTTCCGGCAATCGCGGTGCCTACTCGCTCGTAGTGCCAGTACTCCGGCGATCGCGCCGAGTCCTTTACCGGCCGATACAGTCCGAAGTAAAGGGCGATCGCGTCGATGATCGGGTCGTAGTAGTTGAAGACGAAGGGAAATGCCACGTCGATGGCCTCTCCGCCGCAGTGATTGGAGATGCCGGTGACGTCGTTCGTGTTGGGCCGGCGATCGCCTTCCTTTTCGCTCTTCGGGTAGCCCTCGGCGGCCTGCGCATTCTGGGCGCGGCCGTTGCCAACGTGCGTGGCGCGGCTCTGGCAAATGTCGACTAACTCTTCGATCAGCGCATGGACGCGTTTGCTCGCCTCGTCCTGCGCGGCGCTCTCGCGCCCGGTCTCGTTCGGCTCCGGTTCCCGCTTCGTTGCCGAGGGGGTCACGAGCAGAGAGAGGATCATTCCGAGCCATTCCAAGGGCCCCGCGTCGATGACGCGCTTGTTGCCGTCAACCGTGGCGCCGAACAGCCAGCTGGTCCTGTAGCCGGCGGGATTGTCGATCAGCCGGATCGCTTCGATCAGGGCGTCGATTCTCTCCACCGGAAGGTAGAAGATATTCGACTTGTCCGGCGCCCTGCCGAGAGACGCGAGGCGCCGCGCGAAGAGAACGCGTTTCTCGGCGGCCTTCAGGTGGCCACTCTGCGGGTTGAGCGTCCACTTCGTCGAAAGCTCGTGGGCCACGGTGCGCGCGCGGATTCCGCCGATGCTTGTAGGCGGGCCCGAAATGAGCTTCCTGTGCATGAGAAACTTGTAGAACATGCGCACGCGCCGGATCAGGTCCCGATTGAGCCGCGTGCCGTCGTCCACGCCGTGCGGGTCGTGGATGGCGCTCGGCGGGATCTCGAGCTCGGGGAGGTCCACCTTCTCCTGCTCGTTGTTCGCGACGAACGCCCTGGCTTCCTCCAGCAGACGCTGCTGGCTCTCCGTGTGGGTCTTCCCGCTCAGAACCCGGGCAGCGGACTCGAGATAGGTCGTTTCGAGGACCTTGGCCGTGAACGGCGCAATCCGATACCGGTCGTTCTCGCGGGCGGCCTGTTTCATGCGCATGACGAGCTCCAGTCGGCCGTCGGCCTGCTCCACCGCATAGCCCGCTTCCGAGCCGAGAAAGCGGATATTCGCGGGCGCCGTCCATCGCGCCTGGCCTTCACTGGTACTCGCCAATGGAAGAACCTTGACGAGCTGCCTGGTCGGCGAACCTTCCGCGAGCGTCTTGTTCTCGAGGGCGATCACGACCTCGCCGAGCGGGAGCCTCTCGTTCAGCTGGGCGCCTCTCTCATCCCGGGTGATCGCGTTGCCGCTTACGACGTGACCGACGATCCGGCCGGTCGATTTGAGCTCGCTCACGCTGATGGCCGTGTCGGCGGCGGACTCCTTCGGCTGGTTCGCTCCCACGTAGTCTCGAACTTTTTCGTTCTCGATGGCGGCCGGATCGACGCGCCCGGCGAAGGTTCTGATATTGCCGGTTCGCGTCCACCAGCCCGGGGGATCGGCGTCCGCGTCCCACTCGCCGGCATAGTCGAGAACGCGGTAACAGCTTTGCCTTTCTTCCAGGACGAGGCAGGGCGTGCCCTTGGGGAGGATATCGGACAGGTAGTTCGACAGATCGCCCGGATCGCGTTTGTTCGCATGGCTCGCGATTACGGTGCCCAGCAGGAGCGTTCCGTCCCTCTCGAACGGGAGTCGCTTCGTTTTCGGGGCCTCGGATTCCAGCCCGGCCTTGTCCTTCGAGGCAAAGCGGGTGGCGTAGGTCGGATCCCAAGTTTCGACGTGGATGTTGCGCGACGCCGTCCATCCGCGTTCGGCTCCCCACCCGACTTCGAGAAAGTCGCCCTTCTGGGCGTACTTCTCGACCTTCGTTCCGAGGGGGATCTTCACTCGAATCGGCGTCGTGTTTCCCGACTTGATCCAGCCCTCGTACGCGCCCCATTGCACCTTTTGATAGGTGGCGCCGCCATCCGTCTCCTGTTCGAGCACTTTCACGGCCGTGCTCCTCGGAACGGTGAGTCGCCCGCGTTTCATTCGGGCGCCACCGGCCGCGGCATCGGCAGCCGGCGCGCCGGCCTCGAGGTACTGGCTCAGCTTGTCCGGCCTGCGCAGATAGGCGGAGGAATTGTTGACGACGGGAGTCGACCGGATCGCGCCGGCGGACGAATCGGGCGCGTCGCGCAGGTAGGCGGTCTTGCCGGTCACGGTGTACTCGGATCGGCGGCCGGCATCGTCCTCGGGAAAGTCCGAACCGCCGGCGGATGATTCGGGGTCGGGGAGCGCGGTACCGGTCGCCTGCTTCGCTTCGGTCGCGGGCGACTGCGGCGTCGCGTCTTCCGCGTCCGCGGGCCCATGGTCCGGTCGATCCTTCCCGGCGGGCTCGCCGGCACTCAGTCGCCGTCCGTATCCCGTACCTTGCGCATAGCGTCCCGCGCCGATCGAGACGTCACCGCCGACCGGCTTGCGCCTGATCACGGCATCCTGCTGCAGGACGTGCGTCGTTTCGTGCGCCATCAGGCCGACGTCGTGTTGCGACTGGCCGGGGCCAAGGAAGACGTGATTGCGGTGCGTGAAGGCCTTCGCGCGCAGGGCTTTGGCCGCCGCTTGGGCGTTGCCGTCGGTGTGTACGCGCACGCCTCCCAGTTCCACGCCCAGGGTCGATTCGATGCGCTCGCGCACACTCGGCACCAGCGGCTCGCCCGTTCCACGGGAGCGCATGTGGCGCGCGGCGGTGGCGGTCTGGATCCTGCGCGGTTGTCCGGGATGCGAACGCGTCTGCGCCGGCTCCTCCTCGGGCCGGGGTTGCGCCGACGCGCCGTCTTCGGCCTTGGTCTGCGCGGTCTTGCATGCCTCGTGTCGTGCTCCCGCCTCGGGTTGCGCGCCGCCGCCCTCCTGCTCGGAGGACTCGTCCTTTTCCTTGGCCGGCTGGTCGAGCTTTTCTTCCGCGCAGGCCGGGGGTCCCGGGATGTTCGGCGCCGGCGGCCTGCCTTCGGCCTGCGGCGGCCCCGCGGCCGGGCCGGCGCCGGCTTCGCCGCCTTCGGCCTGCGGCGCCGCGGCGCCGCCGCAGCCGCCCGAGCCGCCGGCGCCGCCCGCCGCGCCCTCGGTCTCCGCTTCGCCGCCGCCCGCTTCGCCGCCGCCTTCGCCGCATTCCTTGCCGGCGCCGAATCTGCTGTCCCGGCCGCCGCTCCCGCGCTCTTCCGCGCCGCCTTCGCCCGTCTCGCCTCCGCCGGCCGGCCCGCATTCCGCGGCGGAAGACGCCGCCGGCGCCTCGGCGTCTTCTTCGGCGCTGGTGTCGCTCTCTTCCTCTCCGCCCTCGGCCTGCGCGCTCTCGTCTCCGCCCTCCGGCTGGCGCTGCACCGGTGCCTCTTCCTTCTCTTTGCTCTGAGCCGGCTCCTCGCCGGCAGCGCCCTCGGCCTGCTTCTGCGCGGGCTCCTCGGGCCCGCCTTCCTCCTCGCGCTGGGCGCGCTCTTCCTTCTCGCAAGCGGCGCACTTTGCCTGTGCGTCGCCTTCATCGGGAGGCTCGGAGCGCGCCTGCGCCTCGTGCTCGCGTTCCGGCGCCGCCTGCGCAGCCGGCTCGGCCTCCTTCTCTCCCCGGTCCTCGGGCTCGCGCTGCACGGCGAGCGTCTGCGCCGCCTCCTCCTCGCCGCCGCCTCCCTCAGCCTGGCGCTGCGCCTTCAGTCCGCCGGCGGGAATGCGCGAGATCTCCCCGGCCGAGCGCCCGCTCGACACCCGATCGGCGACGTGGTCGGCCTCCTGCTCGTAGCGGTCGCCGGGGGTCCCGACCGTTAGCTTGGTCTGCACAGTGGGGAGCCTGACTGCGGGGCCTAACGACTTTCGTACGCCCGAAGCGCCGCCCGCGATCATGTCGTGCGTTGCCGCGGGTCCGCCAAGCCCGTGCGGGCTACTGGCGCGCGTCCTGACGACCTTTCGGCGCGAACGTTCTAATGATGGTGTTGGCATTGCCGGTCCTTAGACGCTGCGGCCACCCGGCATCGGTGGTGGATACCGGGTCCCGACCACTTTGAACACCTTGCC
>Ga0210077_1000634_pt1 | contig 12104 bp, 10 predicted proteins | sample RushMan_CattailN_5_FD_185556 | JGI IMG/M metagenome (GOLD analysis project Ga0210077, IMG submission 185556) | Wetland microbial communities from San Francisco Bay, California, USA, that impact long-term carbon sequestration -... | ecosystem: Environmental > Aquatic > Marine > Wetlands ... | reverse complement strand
TCCAGCATAGCCGGCAACCCACCCCTTTGTTCCGGAGAGAATCCAAAAACCTGCTCCCAGATGTCTTCGCCTTCCATGCACAGATAAACGCAGATATTTGGATCTATCTCGCGCATTCGCTCGACCATCCAGGTATAAAGCTCTACGCGGATATCGCTAAAATAGCGCAACTTGCCGTCCAAGCCTCTAATAAATTCCCCATAAACGACTCTACTCTTTGGATGCCGGTCTTGAATTATAGGCTTCAATTCCGGCATAAAGCGAAACGCGCCCAAGCTTATCCAGACAATATTATTGGGATCCACGGATGAGAACAATTGATCCAGCACCTCTCTGTAGCCTTCGCGCCAGCCAGGGTGCTCAATCATCGGATCGAAATGGAACGCGAGTTTGTACCCCCATTCGGAAACTTGCCGAGCCGCCGTCAGACGCTGCTTGATCGTCGCCGCTGCGGCCTCTTCCCGTCGACGAATCGATGGCGCGTTCAGCGACCATGCCACCAGCGTATGCCCGTCATGAGCGAGGTCTTTTAAGTTAGCGATGAAATCGGTTTTGGTTTTTAACTCCAAGACCGCATTAGGCTGTTCTGCGAAGAATGGAATCAAGTCCCGTGAGAACTCCGTCCAACGATCCAACAGCAACGAATCGGTAAACTCCCCCGTGCCTATGCGGTACAGTCTTTTGGGATGTGCGCGCAACTCTTGTTCCAGCTCCGCGAAGAGATCCTCCGTGTTGCCAAAGACCCTCAAGTTTGGCTGATTGAGATAGGCCTGAAGAATGCAATAGGTACAATTCAGAGAGCACTGCACGCCGAAGTGAAGAATCTGATATCCACAGCAAAAATAGTGACGGGTGCCCGGGCAGGATTTAAGGAAACGTCCACGAAATTTGACTATTTCGAGTCGTTCAGGATCCGACTCCAGTATATCTGGAATACTCTCAACAAGTTGGAATTGCGCTGAGGGAAGATTGGACCTTAGTTTTTCAACCATTCGACTGGTTTCACACGCTTCTTCGACAACAATCTTTCGAGGTTCTCTGCACAACAAGAAGTGCAACTCCATGGATTCTTAAACATCAAGTCAAATGATTTCCAAATTTCATCTCAACCATGCATCAGTTTTGTGAACTGGGCAGACAATACAGGATTTCGCAATTTTTCCAATACTTCGAGAAGTTCATCGGGACTCGTGAAAGAGAGTTGCAGCTGCCAGTTTCGGCCCTCAAATGAAGGCGGCGGTAAGAACCTCAAGTTGTTCGGAAGATTCATTCGAGTCAAGTTTCGAACAAAGCGTTCCTCTCTGGCTCTAACCCGAGGATATCGGCGTCGGTAGAGCCATGCTCTGAGCAGTTGAGTCTTCTCACGATGATTCTTGTTCGAATCCCGGAGAATATCAACGATCCCACGATCAGAGAGCACTTGCAGTTGCTCGATTTCCTCGCGCACGGAAATTTCCTTCACTCGTTCCAAAATTTCCCACTGGATGCTCGCGCTGCATCTCAGCTCTCTCAAAGTGGCCACCATCTTGGTTTGAGACTGTTGCTCCCAGCCCGACAGCTCCAAAGCAGCTCGCTCGGAAATCTCATCCAGCGCAGTCGCAACCAGCAGTTCCCGGCTGGAATCAGCCAGCTGCTTCCAGCCCTCGACCGCCCCGGCCCGCGGCGCAACACCCAGGCGAGGTAAATACGTATTGAGAACTGTCTCCCGGGAACAAGAATGATCAAGTTTGGAAACGATCTGAGCCTTTTCGGCGGTGTTCAGTGATGATTCAAAAAGTTTTAATTCTATGCGCTCGATCATCAATTTTGCGGGATCATATCCCGGAGGAAAGACCATACACTCTATCGAGTTCAACCCTTCGCGGCGTGCCCAATCGAGCCTCTTGAATCCATCAACGATGATCTTAGACCCGTCCGCTTTCGCCCAAACCCAAGGATGGCAAAGCATGCCGAGGAGCTGCAACGAATCGTGCAGGCGGCACAGATCAACAAAACTGAAAATGGCAAAAGTTTCGTCTTGCCAATTGAGATCGCTAAGTTTTACAGAATCGTGCATATCGGTAATTTTCGGACAGAGGCTACTCAAGTTTTTGCCCGGAAAGGCGCTGCAAAGCTTCCATATAACGCGAACGGGTATTCTCAACCACCGTCGGCGGCAACTCCGGTGCGGGATCAGATACCTTCCAGCCGGACTGAACCAGGTAATCTCGCAGGTACTGCTTGTCAAAGCTTTCCGGACTGCACCCGATCCGGTATCGATCCGCCGGCCAGAACCGGCTTGAGTCAGGAGTCAGCACTTCGTCAATGAGTATCAGTCGGTTGTCCATAATGCCGAATTCGAATTTGGTATCGGCCAGAATGATACCTTGTTTTTCTGCATATGAAGCGGCCTTCTGATAGATTTCGATACATTTGTCTCTAACTTGTCTGGCAATTTCTTCACCAACCCGAGCGGCCATTTCGGAATAGGATATATTTTCGTCGTGACCCCCTTTGGCTGCTTTGGTTGATGGGGTAAAGATCGGATTCGGCAACTTTTGGGCCTCTTGCATTGCGGGCGGGAGTGATATGCCGCAGACTTTTCCCGTCTTCTGATAATCCTTCCAGCCAGAACCGACCAGGTAACCTCTCACAATGCATTCGACCGGCAGGGGTTGAGCCTTCTTGACTTGCATACTGCGGCCGGCCAGCTCAGACGAATACGGGCGACACACCTCGGGATAACGGCTCACGTCGGTACCGATAAGATGATGCTCGACCGAACCTTCAAGAAATCTGAGCCAGAATTCGGACAGCTGGGTAAGGACCTTGCCTTTATCGGGAATGGGCGTGCGCATCACAACATCGAAAGCGGAAATACGATCGGTCGCCACAATCAGCAGCGAATCGTCGAGGTCGTAAATGTCTCTTACCTTTCCTCTTGACAGCAGCTTCAATCCCGAGAAATCAGTCTCGAACAACGTCTCGTGGGACATTCATTTTCCTCCATTGAGTGATTCATCCTAGCAACTAACAAAAACCAGACCCGGACTTCGATGTCTCTATCATAATCTTTCCAGAATGCAAATCTACAAGCAGAACAAATCCGGTCAAATCCTGGTTGACCCCTCTCATTGCTCTTGTTATCTTGCTGGTACAAGGATGCAAGCGGCATTGGAAAGCTGCAAATGAGAACCTGTAGGTGGGCTCGGCCAGCTAATCATCTACTTCAGTTGCCGATGCAGTTCATCAGTTCAACAAAGGAAGCGATTCATGAAGAAATCATCGGAAACTTCAAGCCAGTCTTTGCGAGGGATTGCTGCTTTGTTCGACGATGGCGAGCGGAAGGAAATTTTTCGCAAGTATTTGTTTTTCCTTGGATGGATAGAGGTTTTTATTTTTGCCGGCTGTTTCCTTTATCAGCTCGGAGATCAAGGTTATGACAAATACGGACCCATAACAACACCCTTTCCCTGGAAAGTCTACTTTCTGCTTTCTTTCCTGACCCCTCTGGCGATTACCTTCCTTCTTGGAGTCATAATCATTGGCTTTAACAAATATTTTGGCGAACCGGAAGCAGCGACTCTATTTCACCAGGAGGACGCCCTGCCGGAAGATAAGTCAAGCCGGGCGTACAAGCTTTATGTAACGATGAGCTGGCTCCAGAGGCTCCCCTTTCTTAGCCTGCTGCTGCTCTTGGGGGTAGCCATAGGCGTTTTCTATAAGTTGGAAGCCATCCTCGATATTATCGGGGCCGTGGGAGAAAAATCGGTAAAAATTGTACTCTTGTCTGCCGGTATTCTGTTGGCTGTCGCCGTAGTTTTCGCCGTTGTGTTGATTGTCTTGAACTTCAAACTGCGCAAGAAGTCGATGGAATACAAGTACAAGACCGATGTAGCCGAACGCTTCGGCCTGATTATACTCGAAGATAACACGGTCCTTAACAGCGAAGGAAGACCTCTGATTCACGGCAGGAATTTCAAGGACGTGGTCCCGCTTTTGCCGGGATCCTCTGAATCCCGATCTGCAGCTGATCCCGCAGCAAACATGGCAACCCAAACGGTTGATCTGAAGTCAACTTGAGGTCGAAATCACTAGAAGCACGAACCTGGTCTACATGCGGAAATTCCTTCCTCTTTGTTCTTCTTGATACCAGATGATGGATACCTACATCTTTCAGAAACGAATTATTGGATTCGTCCGGCAACAGCATCTCATAGAGAGCCAAAATCACATTCTTGTGGCCGTCTCGGGAGGGCCCGATTCGGTCGCCCTTCTTCACACTCTCGTTGCCGTTCAAGATGCACTGGAAATAAAGCTGCTGACGGTTGTACATTTCAATCATCGGCTGCGCGGCGATTTTTCCGCACAAGACGAGGCTTTTGCCCATGATTTGGCGGGACGTGTCGGTCTTGGTTTTTTTTCCGGTCAGGAAGATGTAAGGGCCTATCAAGCAGCCCATGGGCTTTCTTTAGAAATGGCGGCTCGAGCTTGTCGCTACAGCTTTTTTAGGAAAGCCTTAGCCGAAACCGGAGCACAAAAACTCGCTTTAGGACACACTGCAGACGACCAGGCGGAAGAATTGCTGCTGCGACTGCTGCGTGGAACCGGTCCCTCGGGAATGGCTGGAATGGCCGCTCGAACTCAGCAGGGAATGATCCGCCCTTTGCTGGCAGTTAGAAGATCGGAGGTATTAGAGTACTTGAAGGATCTCAGGCTTGATTTCCGGCAGGATGCCTCCAATCTCGAGCCTGTTTGCCAACGAAATGCTCTGCGCCTTGAAATCCTTCCTTTGCTCAAGAAACACTTCCACCCCCAAATCACACAGACTCTTAGCCGTCATGCAAAGTTGGTGCAGGAAGAAGAAAGTTACTGGGAGCTGCAAATCGAAGCAACCTGGCCCAAGGTTTGCCTCGGAGAAACCAAGTCGCAAGCGTCATTCAGCTCGGCGAAGCTAGCCTTGCTCCACCCTGCCCTTTTGCGGCGCGTTTTTCGCCGATCCATCGAAAAACTTACTGGGAACGTGCTCGGTTTCTATGCTGTTCACTTTGAATTACTGACCGAATGGAGCTTCAAAGGCCGTTCCGGGAAGAGCATTCAACTTCCTCACCGGATCCGTGCCTACCAGGAAGGGGATAGGCTCATCATCTCCACGGAAGATCATTTTTCTTCGAAACCCTTCTGCTGGACCATCCCTGAGCTTGGAACTCATGACTTTGGCCTGTACAAGCTGAATCTTTCCCTCAAAAACCGCACTTCCTCCGATCTACCGAGGGCATCGATCAATACAGCTTGGATGGATGCAGAAAAAATCAAATGGCCACTGACAGTTCGTTCATGGCAGCCGGGGGATCGCTTCCAACCCCTGGGGCTTGATGGGAGCAAAAAGTTGCAGGATTTTTTTACGGATTCAAAGATTGAAAGGTCCAGAAGAGGGCGGATCCCTCTCCTTTGCGATACACAAAAAATCTGTTGGATCATGGGATACAGGTTGGATGAACGGGTTCGGGTCAGCCCTGAAACAAAACAAATCCTGGTTGCAGAATACCACAACCACTGACGAAAAATCGATCTGGCGCTCCCAAAGAGGTATTCAATATTTATTCGACTGTAATTAGATTTTTAATGGCATCGAATTTCTTATCGCCGATGCCTTTCACATCCTTGAGTGCTTCAATGGATTTAAATGGACCGTTTGCCTCTCGCTGATCGACGATGGCTCTGGCGGTTGAAGGACCGATGCCCGGAAGGCTCTCTAATTGGCTGACATCGGCTGAGTTGATGTTGATCTTTGCCGCTTGTCCGGCTGCCTGCTTACCCATTTCCGTGGCCGATGCGCATAAAGCCGAGTTAACCCCAAGTATAAGCAAAGCTGCAAGCATTAAAAGGGTGAGAAGCATAGGTTTTTTCATGAGAATCCCTCCTTAAGTTATAGACCTCAAGTGATAGACCTCTTTGGGAGCGAGTTGAAAGGAAAATCAACTGCCCGCAGTTTACCCAATGTTCTCGATATGTCAAGGGAAAATAATTGTATTTTGAATTGCAATGATTCCATACCCAATAGATACTACTCCTGCATATAAGGAAGCCCATCAAAAGAGGGCTGTAAATCCGTCATTATTTGCTTGATCTTCACCTCCAATTCATGCTGAGGACAAATAATCACCTCTCCCGTTTTTCTGTCTTTTATCTCCAGTTGCTCGTTTTTCAGCAGCTTCTGACTGATGACCACCCGCACTGGAATACCCAATAGATCGGCATCCTTCAACTTGACTCCCGGCGATTCGTTACGATCGTCATAGAGAACCTCGTATTCCTCACTCAACTGCAAATAAACCCTTTCAGCAGTTTCAAGGACTTCCGGCTTGTTCCCTATAGAAGTCACTATCACCTGGAAGGGAGCTATGGTGATCGGCCAGATGATTCCGGAGTTGTCGTGCCACTGTTCGGTCGCAGATGCCATCAAGCGCTCCACGCCGATCCCATAACACCCCATGATTACCCTGTTTTGCTCCCCGTTCGCGTTCAAGAAAGTCACATCCATCGTATCGGGGGCAGTGTATTTAATCCCCAGTTTGAACGTGTGTCCGAGTTCAATACCCCGGCGGATTTCAAGCTGTCCCTGCTGACACTGCGCACATCCGTCACCTTCGCGCACCTCGGCAATGTCTGTTATTTCTTTTATTCTAAAATCACGCCCATAGAGAACGTTTTTGAGGTGCTTGTCGGGTTGGTTACCTCCGGCGACAAATAGAGTTCCACTGTCCACCGAAGTATCCATTACAATACGAACATTCTTCAGACCTACGGGAGACAAGAATCCAGGATGGAGCCCCTTGTCAATGAGCAGGTTTTCAGGAGCTAAATCCAGGTGAATAGCCTTTAAGTGGTTTGTCAGCTTAGTGCTGGATACCGCAAAATCCCCACGGATGACAGCCAATACAAGTTCTCCATCGGCTTCATATGCAACAGTTTTCAGGAAATGTTCCTCGCTTATGCCGAAGAATTCCATAAGAGCAGCTATGGTCTTGATATCGGGCGTGTCCACCATCTCCACCGAATCCGGGTCATCAGGCACATCACGAACCATTGGCTTTATCCCTGCTGCCTTTTCGGTGTTGGCCCGATAATCACATTGCGTACACACCACAAATCGGTCCTCTCCGTGAGGAGAATCGAGCATGAATTCATGGGACCCGGTGCCTCCCATGATTCCCGAATCAGCCTCGATGGGTATGGCCTTCAGGCCGCAGCGGGCAAAAATCCTCAAATATGCGTTGAATATTTTCGGATAGTAGGCATCAAGGTCATCGAAGTTGGTATGAAAACTATACCCATCATTCATGAAAAATTCGCGAACTCGCAATAACCCGGCTCTAGGACGAGCTTCGTCCCTGATTTTGGTGTGAATTTGATAAAGCATGACAGGCATATCTCGGTACGAAGTCAAAAACTGCTTCGCAATGTCCGTGATGACCTCTTCATGAGTCATGGCCAGCACAAATTCCCGGTCCTTACGGTCTTTAAATCGAAAAAGTTCCGGTCCGATGTCAAAATAGCGTTTTGTTTTTTTCCAAAGCTCGGCTGGATTCAGAACCGGCATGGTGACTTCCATCCCACCGATGGCATTCAATTCTTCACGCATAACGTTTTTGACTTTTTCTGCTACTCTGTGACCCAGAGGAAGAAGCGAGTAGATTCCTGCAGCCACCGGGTGGATATAGGATCCTCTCAGTAGAAGAATATGAGACGGAATTTCGGCCTCTTTTGGGACTTCGAACAGGGTATGGATAAAGTACTTGGAATAATGCATGATTTTTTCTCCTCAAGGCTCAAATTCGAGTTGCCAGTGGTGAGCTCGACTCCGCATCGATCTTTTTGCGTTACGGAGTCGGAAGATGTTGTTGTCGCCTTTCACTCTGCTGCGGGACTCAAGGCCTGCGCTGTAAACATGGCCCGCATTTTCATTTTTTTCAGAGTCCCTCAGCCCTGCAATGCAGCCAAGCCCAAGTGATGGTCTTCTCAAAAAACCAGACCACTTTTCAAAGGTGTAAATACTAGCATGCCTTTTTTTAGATCCACAACCCTAAAGAACCCGTTTGAATTGTGGCATGATCCTGCTTGACAGCAGCTTGTGGTTTTCTTAATTTCACTTCGATATGGCCGAGGCGGCTTGGTCTGATGAGCTGATTATGCAAGTCTTCGCGCCAATGGGCATTTTTCATGCGTAGTTCATGGTTGCCTATTACGTACCGTGCCGGCCAATGAATGTTCATGATGCCGAGTTCCCTGTTGACCGGCATCTGATTAGGAACCGGTGATTTAAACCGGAACGCCCGCAGTTCTGAACTTGCAACAGCCATTGACTATTTTACCACGCTGGTAAATAATTCGAATGTATCGAAAAATCAATTGAGGAGGCGACTAAACAATGGAAAATAAATTGCGTACGACTTTACTGCTAGCCGTACTCACTGCTTTAATCATCTTCATAGGGCGTCTATTCGGTGGCTCCCAAGGAATGATCATCGCCTTTGTCCTTGCCGTTGTCATGAACCTTGGAAGTTATTGGTTCTCAGACAAAATTGTTTTAGCCATGTACCGCGCTAAACCCCTTGATGAACAGCAGGCTCCCGAAATCTACCGCATAGTAAGGGAACTGGCTTCTCAAGCGAATATCCCGATGCCTAAAGTATACTTGATACCCCAGGATACACCCAATGCTTTTGCAACCGGAAGAAATCCGCAGCATGCTGTGGTCGCAGTGACGGAAGGATTGTGGCGACTTTTGACTCCGGATGAAATTCGCGGAGTTCTGGCGCACGAGTTGGGACACGTGAAAAACAGGGACATCTTGATCAGCTCGATTGCCGCTACACTAGCCGGTGTCGTAATGATTCTTGCCAACATGGCTCGCTGGGCGGCCATCTTTGGCGGTTTCAGAGGAAGTGACGAAGACGAGGGTGGTGGAGGTATTATCGGTCTGCTGGTAACGGCCATTTTGGCCCCCATTGCTGCTATGTTGATACAGATGGCAATTTCCAGATCGCGCGAGTACCTGGCAGACGAAACGGGCGCCAAGCTATCACACAGCCCCGAATCCCTGGCAAGCGCTCTGGAGAAGCTGGCCAAAGCGTCTCAACGACTGCCCATGCAGGACGCAAGGCCTGAAACCGCTCACATGTTTATCGTGAATCCACTTTCCGGCAAGAGTCTGGCCAATCTTTTCAGCACTCACCCCCCCATCGAAGAGCGCATAAGGCGCCTCAGATCGATGCGTCAGTACTAATTCATTGTTGAGCCTTTGCCTCGCTGCAAGTTTTGAGGCAAAGGCTGAAGCCCACCTCTGGATTCAATTTCCTTTGACAGAAAAACTGTTTTTCATTAGAGGTACGATGTGCGCATTTTCACAGGTAGGCGCATTTTTTCAGATTGCTGAACAGGAGGCGTCAGTTGGTTTCAGTCCCGCCCGTAGCGGGACGAAAGCCCTGCGCTGCGTGGTTCCGGACGAGAACAGCTAAAATGAACGACCCAACATTCGGAGAAAGAGAAGATCATGGCCAACGTCGTTATCATCGGCACCCAGTGGGGTGACGAGGGAAAAGGGAAAATTGTCGATCTGTTAACGGAAAAAGCTGACTATGTCATACGCTTCCAAGGTGGAAACAATGCCGGCCATACCCTGGTGGTTGAAGGGAAAAAATTCATTTTGCATCTGATCCCGTCCGGCATTCTTCATCCCGGGAAGGTGTGTGCAATCGGCAATGGCGTTGTAATCGACCCTGCCGTGCTCATCCAGGAGATCGATCGACTTGCTGGCCATGGAGTAGCAGTGAAGCCGGAAACCTTTTTAATCAGCCGCTATGCACACATTATCATGCCTTATCACCGCGCCCTGGACGCTGCACGAGAAAACAAGAAAGGCAAATCTAAAATCGGTACCACCGGCCGCGGAATTGGACCCTGCTACGAAGACAAGGTGGCTCGCAACGGAGTTCGTGTGCACGATCTGTTTGATCACAAGATTCTGTCTGAAAAGCTTGAGAGAAATCTCGAGGAAAAAAACTTCATGCTGCAGCATTTCTTCGGTGAAAATCCTCTGGATGGCAAAGCCATTTTAGATGAATACCTGGCCTACGGACAGAGGCTTGAGCCCCTTGCCGGAAATGTTTCCGAACGACTCCAAGCGGCAGATCGGTCGGGTAAGAATCTTTTGTTTGAAGGCGCACAAGGAACACATCTCGACATAGACCATGGCACCTATCCTTTTGTCACATCTTCCAACACGGTGGCGGGGAATGCTTGCTGCGGCTCCGGTATAGGGCCGTCTCGAATCAGCGAGGTAGTTGGAGTCGTGAAGGCATACACAACCAGAGTTGGCGGGGGGCCCTTTCCAACCGAGCTCCTGGATGAGACGGGCGAGAGGATTCAGCAAGTGGGAGGGGAGTTCGGATCGACTACTGGAAGGCCTCGCCGGTGTGGATGGTTGGATATAGTGGTGGTAAAAAATTCCGCAAGGCTTAACGGACTTGCAGGTCTAGCGATCACGAAATTGGATGTTTTAACCGGTCTTTCGGTTCTCAAAATTGCTGTGGGGTACAAGTGCGGCGCGATAGATTTGGATACTGTGCCACCAGAATTGGCCGCACTGGAGGCCTGTGAACCCATCTACGAGGAATTGCCGGGATGGGATCAAGACATCCGCAATGTCCGCAGATTTTCGGATCTCCCCGAAAATACCAAAAAGTACCTCAAAGCCATTGAAGACATGGCCGGCATGCCGCTTTTCGTGGTTTCGGTCGGTCCAGGGAGAGACGAAACCATTATATTGCGCCATCCTTTTGAAAGAAGGTAGCCTCTCAGGGCGTATTGGATATTGGATATTGGATCTCAATGCCGTTGTCGGCCACCCAAAATCCAACATCTGATAGCCAATATCGGGCAAAAGAGAATTCATGCCCGGGCGGCTCTTTTGGGGCATTCCCCATGAATGCAAGCTGTTCAGAAGGAGCTCAAAAGCAGGATGGTCGGTATCATCCCCTGTTCCCACTGCCCTTTACCGGACAAGGTGGGAATCTCAGCCGCATTGAGCCGTTCGGCCATGGCTTCAAAGGAAACATCGTTCGCCTTCATCGACTTAATCCATTGAACCAGCAGGGTCCTCAGCAGGTTCTTGGCTGGTGTTCCTTCAGCCAGTTTCGTTTTGATCTCCAGAAGCAGAGGATCCAGTTCATCTGTGGTCGATTCCACGCTCGCTATCTTTTCTAGTTCGGCCATATCGCTCGGTTGGGTTGACTCCCCTAAAGCGGGCCGTGGTTCCTCAGCAGAGACGTCAAGTTCGGCAACTAAATGTTGGGATTCCGAAGCGAGTCCGGATTCTCCATTCTCATCCTGACCGGTAGCCTCGTAAAGGTTTGCGATTGCTCTAGCCACCAATGGAGCCGCAGTTTCACCATAATAGTTTAGTAGGTAATCCATCATACGAACCGTTTCAGGCTCCAGCCAAGTTGAGAGGCTCCGGCCTCCCTTTTTAGCCTTCCTCTCTCTCCACCTTCGAACTCTCTCTCTCGACGGTTTAGCCATTTTGGATCTAACTCCATCGTTCAAGTATCAGTTATGCAACCTGTAGCAATAACTCTGTTGACGGTTAATGGATTTTGTCCGAGTAGTTTTTATTCTATATAGTATTCAAAAGCTTGATGCAACGGTTGGCGACAGGTAATTCTTTTGCACTCCAACCTTTGTATTTGCGCTGAAAACCTTGACAAGCAAAGTCAAGAAGGTAATGATTAACGGCAATTAGTAGAAATGTTTAAACCTATCCAATTTATCTGACAGGTTTGGCATTATTTTGAATACACCTTTTCAACTTTCGGGAGATTCATAAACAACCTTGATAATATCCTTCATTCAGAACGTTTACGGGAAACTTCGAAGTTTCAGACATTGCTCGGATCAACCTACCTCAGAAGACAATACGGCAGTTCGAAAGAAGCGCGGCACAGATGCAACAAATGCAGAGCCGGAGGGGGAACCTCCTTTTGATCGGCGGATTGACTCCAATGAAACCTGCAAATCTTCAGAAACGTGGGACGTCTCAAAATTCAGTGTATCACCGACTGAGG
>Ga0210077_1000633_pt1 | contig 12106 bp, 9 predicted proteins | sample RushMan_CattailN_5_FD_185556 | JGI IMG/M metagenome (GOLD analysis project Ga0210077, IMG submission 185556) | Wetland microbial communities from San Francisco Bay, California, USA, that impact long-term carbon sequestration -... | ecosystem: Environmental > Aquatic > Marine > Wetlands ... | reverse complement strand
CCTCTTCACGTTGCGCTTCAGCTCGGCGTCCTCGGGCTTGATCTTCTCGAAATAGCCGAGCTGATTCAGGCGCAGAATGCTGAGATCCCAGAGGCGCTTGTTGAAGATCTGGCCTTCGTCGAGGAGTAACTCGCGGCGGATGACTTTATCGCGCGTGGTCGTGTTGCCGACGAACTCAATGCGCCTCACAAAGTACTGCTTTCCCTGATCGAGCTGAAGGGTGAGATTAACGATCTTCTTCCCATCGTTCACGTCGAAGAGCGGTTCGGGCGTGAAGTCGATATAGCCGTACTCGCCGTAGAGCTTCCGGTAGGTGTCGAGAGATTTACGGATCTTGTCGGCATCGAAGATGTCGCCTTGCTTCAGCGGAAAAATCGCTTTCAGATACGCCTGCTTAAAGATGAGGCCCTCGTCGGGGTCGGAGCTGCGGAAGGAGAGCTTGCCCATGCGGTACTGCGGGCCTTCGTCGATGGTGATGGTGATGTTCGTGGCTTTGCCGTGCTTGGCGCCCACCAGAGGCCATGGCCCTGGGATTCCGGCGCGGTCTACGTTCACCGTCTTGAGGCCGGTTACGTTGACGTTGACCCTGAAATAGCCGTGATTTTGATACAGGCCGCGGATGCCCACCTCGAGATCCTCGTTTAGCTTGTCCTGGTCATACGTCTTGCTCATGACGGGAATGAACGTGATACCCAGCGGGATCGCGTATGGGCGGTCGTTGTGCATGGCCCAGATGAGCTTTTCATCCGAGAAAGCTTTGTTGCCGACAAACTTGATCGCGCCGACCTTCACTTTCGGGCCTTCGTTGATGATGAACGTCAGCTTGACGGCATTCGTGGCGGCGATGCGCTCGTAAGTGGCCTTGACGGTGGCGAACTGGCGGCCGTGAGCGGCGAGAAGCTCCTTGATCACCACTTCGGCGCGCTTGATCCGGGTCGGGTCGAACTGGCTCTCGACGGTCATATCCACGTGTTTCTGCTTGTAGGCGTCGAGAATATCGGACTCGGTGATCGATTTGTTTCCCTTGTACTCGATGCGGCGAATGATGGGCCGCTCCTGCACGTGGAAAATGACGATCTTCCCGTACGGATTGTCGGGATCGGTTTGCACTTCCAGGGTGATGTTTTCAAAAAATTGCGTATTCCACAGGGCGCGGAAATCGCGCCGCAGCGCTTCGACGCTGTACGGGTCGCCGGGGCGCGAGAAGATGCGCGCGAGCAGCGTGTCACGCTGGATCCGGCGATTCCCTTCGAAAAATATCTTGGTGATGATGTACTGCTTATTTGTGCTTGCCGACTGGCTGGCCTGGCGGGCCCAAACCGGGCTCGCGACCGCAGAGAAAAGCAGGAACGCGATCACCAAGGACCTAGGTGTGCACGGAAATATAGATCTGGTCGCGGCCATAGACCTGATCAAGGCCGCAGTCCCCGCCCCAAAGTGGTGTGCTCCCCTGTGCCGGCTCTGTTTGATCCGGCTCGCGCGAGTAGGATTCTTAGTGGGCCACCGGGGTTGCTTCCGCCACGGGACGGAAGGCCAGGCCATCGGCGGAGAGATAAATCTCCAGCGACGCCGGCCTCTGCAGTCCGCCCTGGATGAGAGCTTCCGACAGTGGGTCTTCGACGTATTTCTGCAATGCGCGCCGTAACGGCCGCGCACCGTAGTTGCGATCGGTGCAGGTTTTTTCCAGAATCCACTGACGCGCCTCGGGCGTTAAGACGATCTGCACTTGCCGGTGGACCAGCGTGTCGTTGATCTGGCTCACCAGCAAATCGATAATGCGCAACAGGTCGTCGTCTGTGAGCGAATTGAACAGGATCACTTCGTCCAACCGGTTCAAAAACTCCGGATTAAACGCTCGCTTGACCTCGCCCATCACCATTTCGTCCTGACTCTTCGCCACGGTCGAGGTCTCGGCGGACTGGAAGCCCAGACCAGACTGCTTCTGCAACTGCCTCGCCCCAAGGTTCGAGGTTAGGATGATAATGGTGTTGCGGAAGTCTACAGTATTGCCCAGGCCATCTGTCAATTGTCCGTCTTCAAAAACTTGCAGCAGGATGTTGTACACGTCCGGGTGAGCCTTCTCGATTTCGTCCAGAAGGATCACGCAGTACGGCGTACGGCGGACGCGCTCGGTGAGCTGCCCGCCCTCTTCGTATCCCACGTATCCCGGAGGCGCGCCGATCAGCTTCGACACGGAGTGCTTTTCCATGTATTCCGACATATCGAAGCGGATCAGCGACTTCTCGCTGCCGAACAGGAACTCCGCAAGCCGCCGTGCGACCTCGGTCTTGCCAACGCCGGTCGGCCCGAGGAACAGGAAGCAGCCAACCGGGCGGCCGGGCGCCTTGAGTCCCGCGCGGCTGCGGCGAATCGCCCGCGCCAGCGCGGTGATCGCGCGCTCTTGGCTAATGACGCGCTTGTGCAGCTCTTCCTCGATGCGAAGAAGCTTTTGCTGCTCGTCTTCCTTGATCGAGGTAACGGCGATTCCGGTCCAGCGCGCCACCACTTCCTCGATATCCTCGCGCGTGACAACGCCGGTGGATGAATCGTCGATCTTCAGTTTCTCGCGCAGCGTGCGAAGATGCTCCTTCTCCTTGCGCTCTTCTTCGGAGTAGAAACGCGCTTTTTCGAACTCATGGTTGGCGATGGCCGTTTCCATGCGATGAGTGATGAATTTCACCCGCTTCTGCACTTCGGACACTTCGTCCGGCAGCATGGCCTGGCGCAGCTTCACGCGTGAGCCGGCCTCGTCCAGCAGGTCGATGGCCTTGTCCGGCAGGAAACGGTCCGGAATGTAGCGGTTCGAAAGATAAACCGCATAGCGGATGGCCTCTTCCGTGTAGGTGACGGCGTGGAATTTCTCGTAGCGGTCCCGCACGCCTTGCAGCACGCTAATGGCGTCATCTTCTCCGGGCGCCGGAACTTTCACCGCCTGGAAGCGGCGCTCGAGGGAACGGTCCTTTTCGACGGACTTCCGGTATTCGCCGGGCGTGGTGGCGCCGATGCACTGGATCTCGCCGCGGCTGAGCGCGGGCTTCAGGATGTTGGCGGCGTCGAGAGAGCCTTCGGCCGATCCCGCGCCCACCAGCGTGTGCAGTTCGTCGATGAACACGATGGCGTTCTGGCTCTCCATCAGTTCCTTCATGATGGTTTTCAACCGCTCTTCGAACTGGCCGCGGTACTTGGTTCCGGCGACGATCAGCGAGAGATCGAGCGACAGGATGCGCTTATCGGCCAGGAATGGAGGCACGTCGCCATCGGCGATGCGCTGCGCCAAACCTTCGACGATAGCCGTCTTGCCGACCCCGGGCTCGCCGATCAGGACAGGATTGTTCTTCGTGCGGCGGCACAGGATCTGGATGGCGCGCTCCAGCTCGCGATCCCTGCCGACGAGCGGATCGAGCTGGCCCTCCATGGCCGCTTGCGTCAAATCGCGGCTGAATTCGGCAAGTAGGGATGCTTCTTTTGGCCGGTTCACAGGCACCTTCTCTCCCGCACTGCGCGCCAACTCCTCGCGCACGGTGGAAAGCCGCAATCCCCGTTCCTGCAGGATTTCGGCGCCAAAGGATTTCTCTTCACGCAACACGCCCAGAAGCAGGTGTTCCGTTCCCACGTGCTTATGGCCGAGGCGCTCCGCTTCTTCCGCCGAGTAGTTCAGTATCCGCTTGCATTCCTGGCTGAGAGGCACTTCTACAGAGGTGGAAATCCGCTCGCGCACGGTGATGCGCGATTCGATCTCCTTGCGAATCGATTCGATGGAGCCGTGAGTCCGCAGAAAGCGGTTTGCCAGCGCCTTGTCTTCCCGCAGCAAACCCAGCAGCAGATGCTCCGTCTCGATATACGGGCTGCCATACTGGCTCGCCTCGTACCGAGCGAAGAAGATCACACGCCGCGCTTTTTCTGTATAGCGTTCAAACACGGTTCACCCGAGCCCTCCTGGAGCATTCGCCCCGGCGCCCGCCGCCTGCGGGATGGAAACCGCCGCGTCCGCAAGCGCTTCGGCGCCCGGCGCAAGCTTGCCGTGATGCAAGCCGAGTATACGGTCCGCTCGCCGCGCCAGTATGAGATTATGAGTTGCTAATATCGTGGTAAGTCGGTGCGATCGGTGCAGCCGCTCGATCAAATCGAAGACCCCCGCCGCATTCCGCTCGTCCAAGTCGCCGGTGGGCTCATCGGCCAGCAGCAACACGGGGTCGTTCACCAGCGCGCGCGCGATGGCCACGCGCTGCTGTTCGCCTCCCGAGAGTTCCCCGGCACGTTGTCCCGCGCGACTGGCCAACCCCACTTCCCCCAACCAGGTCTCCGCCGTTCGCAACGCCTCTCCCTCAGGCTTGCCATGCACCAGCAGCGGCATCGCAACGTTTTCGGCGGCGGTGAAATCCGGCAGCAGGTGATGCCGCTGCCACACAAAACCCACCGAGCGATTGCGAAAATCTGCCAGTTCCGATTCAGCGAGTGAGAGAAGCGATTTTCCGGCGAAGTATACTGCACCGCTTGTTGGAGTGTCCAGCGCGGCCAGCAGATGCAAAAAGGTGCTTTTCCCCGAGCCGGACGGGCCCACGATAGCGATCAATTCGCCCCGTTCGGCCGAGAAGTCGATTCCATCGAGGGGGACGATCTCCTGCTGCCCGGAGCGGAACTCCTTGCGCAGAGATTCTGTCCTGAGGATGGCGCGCTCCGATTCAGGCGCGGCAGTGTGCCTATCCGCAACTGCGAGCACCGTGCTGGCCATCCTATTCATATCTCAAATCTCTTCCACACTTTAAATGCCGAACTCGGTCCTGCCTATCTCCTTGTCTTACAGAAACCTAATCTGGACCGGTACGGCTCTGATCCCAATCTCTTTCCCAGTTATGCCCCAAATTTCCCTTTTCCCGTCACCACCCATTGCCACTTTTCGGCACTATCCCCGGCTACACAAAGATTTTACCACGCGAGCCACATTGAGAACGAATCGAAACACCTATGCGATAGCACTGATTTGCTGATCGAATCGCCGTCGTCCGAACTTCGAAATACCCTGCCGAGCGGCCGATGCCGGAGCCATTTCGTTCTCATTCAAAGCGGAGAATCTCCACGGGCAAAATGCGCGACGCCGAGCGCGCCGGCAAAATCGTGGCCGCGACGCTGACGGCGAGCGCGGCCGCCGCAATCCAGAGCGCATCGAAACCATTGGCGTGAAACGGCACGTACGGAATCGCATACACTTCCGGATTCAGCGGAATCAAGCGCCAATGATTCGCCGTCCACGCGATTCCGTATCCCGCGATCAATCCGGCCAGCGTTCCCACGGCGCTGACCGCCAGCCCCTGCAAAACGAAAATCAGCCGAATCTGCGCGCGCCGCGCGCCCACGGCCATCAGCACGGCGATGTCGCGGGCGCGATCGCTGACGGTCATCGTCAAAACCACCAGAATGTTCAGGCCGGCGACAAAGGTGATCAGTCCGATGAACAGCGCCGTCACCAGCTTTTCCAGGCTGAGCGCGCGGAAGAGCGCGCGGTTTTCCTGCATCCACGTGGTGGACGTGAAACCCGGACCGGCGCGGCGGACCAATTCGTTCGCCACGCTCTGCGCCTCGTCGAGATTCTTCACGCGCACTTCCAGCAAGCTGGCCACGTCGCCGACTCCGGCGAGCTGCTGCGCGGAATGAAGCGTGACGAAAACCCAGTTCGCGTCGTAATCGTAAAATCCGGAATCGAAAATTCCAGTCACGCGAAATCGCCGCGCGACCGGCGCCATGCCGAACGGCGTCAGGCTTCCCCGCGGGCCGGTCAGCGTCACGTAATCCCCAACGGATACATTCAAATCCTCGGCCATCAGGCGGCCCACGATCACCGCCGGCACGCCGCTCGCATCCGCGGCGAAACTCGCCGACCCGGCCGCCAGATGCTTCAGCGCGCCGTCCACGCGGCGCTCCAGTTCCGGATCGACGCCCTTCAGCACCACGCCGCGCGCCCGCCCGCCGATCGAAAGCAGCACCGTGTCGTAGACCGCGGGAACGATCGATTTCACCCCGGGGGCCTTGGACAGCCGCGCCATCAGAGCTTGATAGTCTTGAATGCCCTCGCGGCTGACCGGCTTCAAGTTCACGTGCGCGGTGACGCTCAGCAGGCGATTGCGAATCGCTTCGCGGAAGCCGGTGTTCATCGAAAGCGCGATCACCAGCGTCATCACGCCCGCAGCCACGCCGATGCTGGCAAAAATCGTCACCAGCCGTAACACGGGAGGCCGGTTCGGCGACCGCAAATACCGCTTCGCCACCAGCCATTCGAATGTCATTTGGATTTCTCGTGCGGCGGCACAGCGGACGCGGAGTGTTGCGATGGTTGCGGCGCGGAGACTTCGACCGGCTCTTCCGGAACTTCGGCGCGCAACAGCGGAAAGAGAATCACTTCGCGGATGGCGTGGGAGTTCGTCAGCAGCATCACGATGCGATCGATTCCAATTCCCTCGCCCGCGGTGGGCGGCAGGCCATGACTGAGCGCGCGAATGTAGTCGATATCCACTTCTTTCGGCATCTCGTGCCCGCCCTTTTCCACCTGCTCGCGAAAGCGGCGCTCTTGATCGTCGGGATCGTTGAGCTCGGAGAAGCCGTTGGCGATTTCCATGCCCGCGATGAAAAGCTCGAACCGCTCTGCCAGCGACGGGTCGTCTTCGCGGCGCTTGGCCAGCGGCGATATTTCCACGGGGAAATCGTAGATGAACGTCGGCTGAATCAGATGCCGTTCGGCAATCGCCTCAAACAAGCCGCCCACCAATTCACCGGCGGACGTATTCGCGTCGAATAGAATCGCATCGGTGCCCTGCGAGCGCGCGAATTCGTTGTAGCGCTCCGCTATTTTGCGCGTGCCTTCATTGGTGGCAAACTCGCCCAGGGCCGGAGGAGCGCCGGTTTCCGCGGGCCAGAACTTGCAGATCGCTTCGCGCATCGATAGCCGCTCGAAACGGCTGAAATCCAGTTCCCGCTCGCCGAAAGGCACTTTCGCGCTGCCGCATACTTTTTCCGCTAATCCGCGCAGAAGCTCTTCCGTCAGATTCATCAGCGCGGGCCCGTCGCTGTAAGCCTGGTAGAACTCCAGCATCGTGAATTCGGGCTGGTGAATCGCGTCGATTCCCTCGTTGCGGAAGTTGCGATTGATCTCGTAGACCCGGTCGAACCCGCCCACCACGAGCCTTTTCAAATAAAGTTCCGGCGCAATGCGCAAATACAAATCCATGTCGAACGTATTGTGATGCGTCACGAAGGGCCGCGCCGTGGCGCCGCCTAAAATCGGATGCATCATCGGCGTTTCCACTTCCACGTAGCCGCGATCGTCGAAAAATCGCCGCAGTTCGCGGATGATCTGCGCGCGGCGAACAAAAATTTCGCGCGCCCGCTCGTTGCCGATCAGATCGAGGTACCGGCGGCGATAACGCATCTCCACATCGGCAAGCCCGTGCCACTTCTCCGGCAAAGGCAGCAGCGCCTTGGTCAGAAGCTGGAGCTTTTCCACCTTCACCGTAAGCTCGTTCGTTTTGGTGCGGAAAATATGGCCGGAAACGCCGATGATGTCGCCTAAGTCCAGCAGTTGAAACAGCTTGAAAGCCTGCTCGCCAACCGTATCGAGCCGCACGTAGATTTGCAGACGGCCCCCATCACCGGCCAGGTGCGCGAACCCGGCTTTTCCGTGCGGGCGCAACGCCACGATGCGGCCCGCCACACGCACCTCGATATTTTGCGCGGAAAGTTCGTCGGCCGTGCGGGCGCCAAACCCTTCCACCACCTGCTTGGGACTGTGGGTCCAATCGAATTTGTGCGGATGGGACGGGTAACCCAGGGCTTCGATTTCGGTCAGTTTCTTGCGGCGCTGCTGGTACTGATCGAGCGGTTCAAATTCCAAGGTTAGCCTTTCGTTGCAAGAGGACGGGTTTCCGCGAGCCGTTGGCCAGTATATCGGTCGGATTCACGGAGCGTCAAGAAACCCCGCGGGGCTTGAAACCAGTGGTATAATGCCGCAGCTTTTCGGGGGCAGTGGTGTTTCCTAGGCGAAAGGCCCGGTCCATATCCGCGCGTCACACTGTTTCGGACGATTGGGTCACAGTGCTGCCCCGAGACAAGAGCGAACTTTTCGACACCGTCGTCGGCCGCTGGGAATGCGCGTACGCGATGATGAGCGTGGCTCTCGATGATGCCCTTTCGCTGCGCTCTCGCGGGGAACTGGTTTGCGCCCGGCAGCAGGTCGCCGTGGCAGCCGACTTAATGGAAGAGCTGGCCGCTTCCCTCACGTCGTTTTGCGGCACGCTCCAGCGCCGGGCCCGTTCCATCGCCGAGGTTCCCGCCGTTACGCCGCTGAACTCGACTTTCTTTCGCGGCGATAGGGCGCAAAGCGCTGCCTCATGGAATGAAATTCTCCATCACATCCTGTTTCGCGGGCGTTCGCGATTTTGTCATAAGCTGCGAATCCTCTCCGACATGCTCAAGGACCTGGAATTCGAGTTCCAGGACGCCGCCGGAGATATCGCCAAAGGCATGGATACGCAGCCGATCGCGTCCTGGCTCAAGCTCGATGACCTGCATTACGACTTCAACACCTGCCTGCGCGAGACCGAGGTCGTGCTGAAGTCGTTTTTGCGGGCGCTGCCCGCGGAGCAACTGCCGGGACTGGCCAGAGACTTGGGCGCCGTGCCCGCCGCCGCACTGCGTGGAAAGCCTCGGCTTTCGAGCGCGACGGCATAGCGTTTCGACTTATTTTCGCCCGTCCCCACGCTCGCCTTGTATGGCCCGGCGCCAGCAGTCATGCCGTTTTCGCTGCCGACTGGACGAATGCGGAAATTCCGACGAAAATAAGACGACATCCTGGCAGTCTCTTGCATCTTAGGGAGTTCCAGTTTCCGAGGAACCGCAACCGCGACCCAGAGGCAAGAGGACTGTGCTGCAACAAGGGGAAGTACAACTCTTGGAAAGACCACCGCATCGCAATGATCGATGCGTCCCGGCGGGTAGCGTGACCCGAGCGAGACGAGTAGAGGCTGGGGAAATACCCGAGCCGGAACTGATCCGGCTGGCCCAGCAGGGAGACGCGGCGGCCTTCGAGTCGTTGTACCAACTCCACAACCGCCGTGTGTATTCCTTATGTCTCCGGATGGTGGGAAACACGGCCGAAGCGGAAGACCTCACACAAGAGGCGTTCCTGCAGCTCTTTCGGAAGATCTCCACGTTCCGTGGCGAGTCCGCGTTTTCCACCTGGTTGCACCGGCTGGCGGTCAACGTCGTGCTGATGAAGTTGCGCAAGAAGTCGGGCAAGGAGACTTCGCTCGAGCAGGTGACCGACGGCGACGAGGAATCCGGGACGCCGCGGCGCGACTTCGGAGCTCCGGACGTGCGGTTGAGCGGCTCCCTTGACCGGGTGAATTTGCAGCGGGCCGTGGAGCAGTTGCCGCCGGGATATAAAGCGGTGTTCGTGCTGCACGACGTAGAGGGATTCGAGCACAATGAAATCGCCGACATTATGGGATGTTCGATCGGAAATTCGAAGTCGCAATTGCACAAAGCGCGCATGCGGCTGCGGGATTTGCTCCATGAAACCGTTCGCGAAAAAGCACGGGAAGAGCGCCGCGCGGCGGGCAGCGGCACAAGCAGCGAGGATTGAAACCAATGAGTACGATGGACTGTAGTGAATTCGCGGATCAACTTGACGACTGGCTGGGCGGGCAGCGTTCGGCGGCGGCGCGCGTACATTCCCGGGAATGCCGCGAATGCCGCGCCTTGGCCGAAGACGTCGGCGCAATCGTAAAGACAGCCGAGGAATGGTCCATCGAAGAAGCGGTACCGTCTCCCCGATTGTGGAATTCGCTCCGCGCGCAACTTCAGGAAGAAGGGCTCATTCGCGAAGCGGCGCGCCCCGCCGCGCCGGCCCGCGCGCGCGTGCAACCTCAAATCGAATCTCCGAGATCGACCGGCTGGTTTGCCAAATGGTTCCCGCCGACGCTTCGCCCGGCGCTGGCCAGCGGATACGTCGCGGCGCTGATTGCCCTTTCGTTTCTTTTCATCGGTCCGAGCGGCAAGCAGATCGACGATTCGCAATGGCTCTCGCGCACACAGGTGTCCATCAGGCCGATCACCGCCCAGCTGAATGCGGCGGAACGGAACGTCCTTTCGAGTCTGGCGAGCGCCAATCCGGTTCTATCCGCTTCGTTGCACCAGAATCTGGCCATTGTTGACAACGATATCGCGCTGTGTGAAAAGAGCGTGCGCGAACAGCCCGAGAATGAACTGGCGCGGGATTTTCTGTACCAGGCGTACGAGCAAAAAGCCGACCTGCTGGCCGAGATATCCGAGCGTGGGGTGGATAACCAATGAGCTCTCAAGGGTCACAGTCTGTTTCGTCCCTCTGGAAATTCGCCGGCCTGGTGGTGCCCGGTTTGTTGCTGATGAGCGCGGCGCCCGCTTCGGCGGATCGCATCGTGCAACGGTTCAAGGTGGACTCCCGCCCGGTGATCACGCTGCATAATCCGAATGGCAAAGTCACCATCAAGGCGTGGACGAAATCGGAAGTCATGATTGTGGCGGACCGGGCGAGCAACCAGGTGGCCGTGGATGCGGAAAAGACGGGCAATCGAGTGGACATCACCACGCGCCAGGTCTCGGACGCGGTGTCGCCGTCGCAATTGCGCGCCGATTACGAAATCGACGTCCCGGAGGACTCCGAACTCCAGATTCATGACGACTCGGGAGCGGTGAGCGTCAGCAGCGTGCTGGGCGACATGAACGTCGATACCATCGGTGCGGGCGTGGAACTGGAAGACACCGCCGGATATCTGACCGTCAAGACGGTCGGCGGATCGTTTCAATGCCTGCGCTGCGCGGGAAGACTCGAAGTCTCGTCCATCAGCGGTAATTTCCGCTTCATCGATACCCGCAGCTACCACATCAACGCGCACACCTCCACGGGCAACATCCTTTTCGACGGCGAATTCCTTCCCAACGGAATCTACCGGCTCCGGAATTACAGTGGGAACATCGAGGTACGCTTCTCGCCGGGCGATTCCTTCGATCTGAGCGCCACTTCGCTCAAGGGCAAGGTCCACAACCAAGCAAAGCTCGTGCCGCCCGCCCATCCCGATCCTCTCGCGGCGCGCTACGGCAACAGCCTTTTCGGCACCTTCAACACCGGAAGAGCCAAAGTCGATCTGACCTCCTTCAATGGTACAATCGACATCGTAAAGCGGGACTGAACGCACGAGTTTCGCCGCTCGGGACCATCGCATACGATGAAGAGTGAACTTCGCCCTCGCAAGTTGGTGTGCCTGACCGGATTCATGGGCAGCGGCAAATCGACCACGGGGCGCTTGCTCGCCAGCCAGCTCGGATGGACGTACGTGGATCTGGATCGCCGCATCACCGACGCCACGGGCCAATCCATTCCCGAAATTTTCGCCAGAAAAGGCGAGGCGGAATTTCGGCGGCTGGAACACGAGCAGCTGGCGCGGCTGGTTGCCGAGGCGAGTGAAGATCAAAAGCCGCGAATCGTGTCCCTTGGCGGCGGCACCATCATGCAGCCGCAAAATCTGGCGCTGTTGCGTGAAAATGGCGCGGCGCTGATCTGGCTGGACTGCCCGATCGAGGAACTGCTGGTGCGTTGCGCGCAGATCACCGACCGTCCTCTGTTTCGCGACGAGGCCAGCTTCCGGCGCCTCTATCAGGAGCGCCTTCCCTTCTACAAAATGGCCGACCATCGCGTCGATTCGAGCCTTCCATCGGCGCGCCTGGTGGAGCAGATTCTAGCGCTGGGAATTTTCTCCAAGGTGACGGTATGAGCGCGGACGTCCGAAAAATGCGCCGCTTGATTGCGATGGCAAGCCTGGCCGCGTCCATCGGACTTTCATGCGCGGCCGCGTTCGGAGCGGGCGGTTCGATTTTCGCTCCCGACCACGGGAAATTCAAAATCTTGGTGAACGGAGCTCAGGCCGGCGAGGAAACTTTCGATCTGAGCCCCAGCGGCGACAACTGGGTGGCGCACGGAACCACGGTGATCAAGACGGCCGCGGGAGACACGCGCGTGGTCGGCAAACTGGAACTTCATGCCAACGGCACGCCGCTGCGGTATCAGTGGTCGACGCAAGGC
>Ga0210077_1000632_pt1 | contig 12133 bp, 10 predicted proteins | sample RushMan_CattailN_5_FD_185556 | JGI IMG/M metagenome (GOLD analysis project Ga0210077, IMG submission 185556) | Wetland microbial communities from San Francisco Bay, California, USA, that impact long-term carbon sequestration -... | ecosystem: Environmental > Aquatic > Marine > Wetlands ... | reverse complement strand
TGTTGGTAACTGTGCTGTTGGCTGTTGTGCTTTACAGAAGACGCGGACCTTAACCAACCTGAGATAGGCATGGAAACAGCTTGATGCCATGAAAATTCATGTTCCCACACGTTTCGCTCAAAGCTTATTAATGCCCAGAAGATTAAAATCCATCAACAATGTTGTCCAACACCCAACCTGAAGGTTGCAGGATGACTAATCTCACTCTGAAATTGCCAGTCAGCGGGTATGATAAATGAGCAAGACGAATAAAACGAAGGTAGCCTTGGTAAACACGCCTCTCCTTGAGGGTGTGGCTCACCACCCGCTTTTTCCGCCGCTCGGCTTGGCGTACATGGCGGCGGTGCTGGAGAAAAACAACTTCGAAGTCAGCATTTTTGACTGTCCAGTGTGCGAGATAGACCATGACAAACTCAAAGACAGTCTCGCCGCTTTGCAACCCGACATAGTCGGCGTCGGCTCCATGACTCCCACAATAGAGTCAGCCCTCAAATCCGCGCGGGTGGCAAAGGAAGTGCTTCCCGACGCCAAGGTTCTCATGGGCGGACCACACGCCACCTTCATGGACCAGCAGATTCTTACGGATGAGCCCGCGGTCGATGTCGTGGTGCGAGGGGAAGGAGAGGAAACGCTGCTTGAACTCGCCCAGCAAGCGCCCAGCATGCCGAACCTCGGCGAGGTCAAAGGCATAACTTTCCGAAAAGACGGGCACATTGTTCAGACGCCTACTAGACCGTTCATCCAAGACCTTGACGCGCTGCCGCGACCCGCCTACCACTACATCCCGGTAGACAAGTATCGCATTCTCGGAAGGAAACTGCTTCCTGTGATGAGCAGCAGAGGCTGCCCGTTTCAGTGCTCATTCTGTGTGGCATCCCAGATGTTCGGGGCAGGGTTCAGGGGAAGAAACCCGAAACTCGTGCTTGACGAGTTGGAGTGGCTTCGAGACGAGTACGGCGCGGAAGGCATATCGTTCCAAGATGACACTTTAACGTTCAACAGGAAACGAATACTGGACATATGCGATGGCATAATCGAACGAAATATTCAGCTTCCATGGGGCTGCGGCACCCGAGCCGACACGGTTACGAAAGAGGTTTTGGCGAAGATGCAGAAGGCACACTGCAACGAGGTGTGCTTCGGCGTGGAGTCTGGCTGTCAGAGAATCCGCGACAAGGTGAAGAAGCGGGTTACAACCGAGCAGTGTGAGAGCGCGATCAAATGGGCTAAAGACGCAGGCATATTCGTCACCGTCTCCGTGATTCTGGGGTACCCCGGCGAGACGAAGGAAACGCTGCAGGAGACTCTGGATTTTGTCCGCAAAGTCGAGCCCGACGACGTGTGGCTGTGCCACGCCACGCCTTATCCTGGAACGGAACTTCGCGCACTGGTGGAGAGCAACGGCTGGAAGATGTCCCAAGACTGGAAACTCTATAACACGATGAATCCCATCTTCGAAGACCCCGAGTTGCCCGCGAAAGAGATAGCAAAAATGAGGAAAACATTCTACGACAAGTTCTATTCGCCACGGTACGTTCTGCGCCAAACCGTGAAAGGCTACTTCAAAGGCAACCTGTACAGCAAGATAATGGCGCGGACTTCGATTAATTATCTTTTGTGGCGAGCTAAATCCAAAGTCTAACCGCCGTCACCTCAGCGCGCAAGGTTTTTTGGAAAACGCCGTTTTTACGGAAACTTTATTATGGTATCAAGCGGTTTCTAAACATGCACAAGGGGAAAGCAAACTATGAAAAAGGCTGCGCAAGTTTACGATTCAAGGGAAAACTGGCCGCCCTACACCTACAGGGACTACCCAGACATCAAACCTGAAACATACGAGTCATTCATGAAGTTCTTGGCAACGGAGAACACGTCAAACAGGCTGATGGAGCTGCAGCCTTGGATAAGCATCTGCGACTCCAAATGCGCCTTCTGCTACTTCCCAACCACCGCCACCACCAAAATCCAGATAGAGCCGTACCTTGACGCGTTGAAGAAAGAGCTGGAAATGTACGCGGCAACGAAGTACGTGAAGACAAGCGTTTTTGATGAGATAGTGCTTGGCGGCGGAACCCCCAGCATCTTGGCTGCGGAGCAGATGATTGACCTTATAGACTTCTGCAAGGCACGGTTCAACATTAACGATGAGTACTTCATCAAAGTCTCCGGCTCATCGAAGACTTTGGGGCTTAACAAAATCGATAAGCTCGCCGAGTACGGTGTTTACCAGGTGGACATGGGCGCACAAACCTTCGATGACAAGCTTAGGAAAGCGATGTGCCTGCCCGACAGCGCCGCAGATGTTGAAAAAGCAATTCGACACGCCAGAAAACTGGGCTTATGCGTGTGCGTGGATCTCATGTATAACTTTCCAGGTCAAACGATGGAGAGTTGGATAAGCACGCTGAAGAAAGCCATCGAGCTGGATGTGGAGATTGACGCTTACTCGCTGCATGTGGACCCGGGCACAATACTTGAGAAGATGATAAAGACAGGTAAGTCTCCTCCGCCGGGAGACGCGGAATACGAGAAGCAGATGTACCTAACCGCCTACCGCATGCTTACAGACGCGGGTTACAAGGCTGTGGGGCACGACCGCTTCAGCCGAGTGGAATGGCACATGCGAGAGAACTGCCTGAACGGTTGGCCGTGGGGCGGCATCTTAACCACAGGTGCTGGCTGCTTCATGGGTTACCTGCAGAGGTTCTCCTACTCAAACCTTGAAGACATAAACCAGTACATGGAAACCGTTAACTCTGGGAAACTTCCCATCAGCAGGCTCTCTGAGTCCACTGACGAAGATATGATGCGTCGAGAGATGACGAGGCTTTATTTGCGCTTGCCCGTGAGCAAAAAGGAGTTCAGGGAGAAATTCGGCAAACTGCCCGAAGACGTTTTCCCGCAGCAGCTGCAGAGGCTTAAGGAAAAGGGTTTAATCGAGATAGACGACAGGGAAATCAGGATTACCAAGCAGGGCGAGGTATGGAAGGGCAACATCGCTTGGGAGTTCGCGCCGAAGCATAATTAGCTAAGACCAACTTTTCTGCTCCGTCTCTTTTATCGAACAGACCCTGTCCACAAAACAGATTTCAGATTAGGTCAAGAATTTATGGACTTAAAAGTAAAAAGAAAGAGAGGGGATTTTTAATGCCTCATCGGCTGAAGCCCATACCAAGTCATGACTTTGCCTATGATCGGCACTATTATGCCTAAAGCAATGTTCGGCACGAAGTTAATCAGCAATGCCTGTCCTAGATTAGTTGCCCAAGTGTCTTGCGCCATTTGTTGTGCTGGCGGCAGCGAAACATAGTAGTTCATTATGGCTTGAATTACTGCAACAATTACCGCAGCGGTTAAGCCCGCACCTAGCATACGTTTGAAATGTGTTGACCCGTTATTGAGTGATCCAGCCATGTAACCGATGATGATAGCGTTAACAAGGTAGAAGAGCATGCTGATGTCGCCGTAAAAGTTGTACGTGCTTTGGTAGTAGCCTGTGTAAAGTCCCGCGCTTGCAACATAATACATGCCGCCCATGATAAAACCTGCTGCGCCGCCAGCCCATTTATTCCAGAGTAAACCTAGCACTAGTGGAATACCGAGAACAATCATTTGAGCAAAGCCCTGAGTGAAGATGATGGCGAGAGTACCGCCTGTGCCTTCCACTCCGAGTACATGATGTAGTCCGGTCACGTTAACGTAAACTGCTAGAACATAGATCAGTAGCACCAGAATCATTGGTATGATAATGCCGTAAAGGATGTCAGCTATTTTGAATCTTTCGGGTTCCAAATTTTATCCCTTTTTCATTATTACGTTTGGGCGTGTTAATAAATTTAATCCTCTTAGCTCCGACATGATGTTTCTTTTGACATAATCAACACATCAAATCACGAAAAATCCGAGAAAACCTCTCCTGATGAACAAGGTTTTTCAGAAGCACGAATTCCGCGTTCCTTGAAAGTTTTTTCATGGCACATGCCGCAGTTTTCATTTTTCGTTTTCACGTTTTGCCGTGATGATATTTATAGCCCTCCGACTTTCCTAATTAACACTTCAAAAGAGGGGAAGGCGGCGACGTGAAAGACACGCGAGCAGAAACGGTGTTGAGGATACTTCAACAGGCATTAGCCGTGCCTAAATGGGTCAAATCGCAAAGAGACCCGTTTGAAACGTTGATTGTGACGATTATTTCGCAGAACACGGCGGACAGGAACACGGCAAGAGCTTTCGAAAACCTTTCGAAGCGGTTCGAAATAACGCCCGAAGTGCTGGCAAACGCGGAAACCAGCCAAATTGAAGAGTGCTTGCGCGTGGGCGGGCTCTACAAGAACAAGGCGAGAACGATACAGCAGGTTTCGCGGATAATTCTTGGAAAGTTTCACGGTTCCCTGCAGCCCATCTTGTCGCTGCCGATTGACGAAGCAAGAAGCGCTTTGATTCAGTTGCCTGGGATTGGACCGAAAACCGCTGACGTGGTGCTGCTTTTTTCTGCAAAGCAGTCCACCATCCCCGTGGACACGCATGTGAACAGGGTTTCGAAACGGTTGGGCTTCGCGCCTGCAAAGGGAAGCTACGAAGATGTCCGCCAGAGTCTCCAAGCGCTTTACGAGCCGGGGGACTACTTGGCGGTTCATGTGCTGCTTATTGCGCACGGCAGGCGGTTCTGCAGGGCTAGGCACCCGCTTTGTGACGAGTGCCCCGTGAACATGTGCTGCCCAACCAGAGGGATGTGGGGTTAACGATGATTAAGCTGCCTCGTGAAGTTGCACATTACTTCCCCTACGACACAGTGCGGCCGCAGCAGGACCAGTTTATTGAAACGGTTTTCAACGCCGTCCGAGAAAGACGCTCTGTCCTCATCGAGGGCAGCAACGGCTTGGGCAAAACCATATCCGCGCTTTCCGCTTGCCTTCCAACCGCGGTTGAGAAAAACCTGAAAATCCTCTACGTTGCCAGGACTCACAGGCAGCATGACCGCGTTATAGAAGAGTTGCGGGCGGTCTTCCGGAAATACTCGGTTACAGGCATATCCCTTCGCGGACGCAATGAGATGTGCCTCAACACCTTTACGTCCCGAGGCAACTTTGACGCGAAATCGCTTATGGAGGCGTGCGAGCTGCTGAAAGCCCGCGGCAGGTGCCCGTACTACAAGAATGCAGATGAGCAAACTTACGAGTATCTTCAGCTTCAGCAGCAGATAGCTACTCGCCCTTACAAGGCGTCTGAAATTCAGCGGGTATGCAGGAAAAGAGAAGTGTGCCCTTACGAGCTTGCTAAGGCTTCATTGTCAGACATTAAGGTTATCGCGCTCAGTTACCTGTACGTTTTTGACCCTGTGATTCGCGCCGCTTTCCTGAAGAACCTTGATACTCCCCTGCAGAAGATAATCTTAATCGTGGATGAAGCGCATAATCTGCCTGAAACCGCGATAGACATCTCAAGCAGCACCCTTTCGCTTTTCGTCTTGAAGCAAGCCGAGCTTGAAGCGCAGAGGTTCGGCAACAAGGACATTGAGGCGTTTGTCAACTTTTTCAGAAGCGAAATCGAGAAAATGACCGAAGCCATCGGCAAGGAGGAAATTATTTCCCCTGAAACCATAATTGAAATCATCCAGAAACAGGGAAGCGTAGCCAAACCCCGAGAGTTCTTCGAGCACCTCCACGAAGTCGGCGTTTCCGTGAGGAAGAGCCTGCTGGCGGAGGGAAAAAACCCGCGCTCGTACATTCACGGCATGAGCGAGTTCCTGCTCAGGTGGCTGGAAACGCTGGGCGACGAATCCTTCGTGCACGTCATAAGCAAATACTACAATCGCGAAGGTGCAAAAACGGCGAAGCTGGAGATTGTGGCGCTGGACCCCTCGAAAATCACGGCGTCAGTTTTCGCAAACACCTACTCCAACATCGTCATGTCAGGCACGCTTCAGCCTTTGGAGGCTTATGCGCGGATAACGCGGCTTCCTGAGAACACAGTGCAGTGCATCGTGCCGTCGCCGTTTCCAAAGGAGCACGTGCTCTCCATCGTGTGCCTCGGCATAACAACCGCCATGCAAAAAAGAACCCCTGACATGTACCAAACAATCATCGAGCGGATAGACGAGGTAGCGGAGAATACTCCTGCTAACACTGGCGTTTTTGCCGCTTCCTTCGAAGTGCTAAACTCCTTAATCGCCGAGGGACTGGAGAGCAGGTTAAGCAAGCCGTTGTTCCATGAGCGCAGAGGCATGACCTCAAAGGCTAACGAGAAACTGGTGGCTGATTTCAAGGAGTGCGGCGAAAAAGACGGCGCTGTTTTCCTCGGCGTTCAGGGCGGCAGGACATCGGAGGGTGTGGATTTTCCTGGGAACCAGATGAACTCAGTGCTAATCGTTGGTGTCCCTTATGCTGAGCCCACGCCGAGGGTGAAGGCTCAAATCACCTATTACGAGAAGTGCTTCCCCACGCTGGGACGGGAATACGGTTATGTCTTACCTGCGATGAAAAAGGCTTCTCAAGCTGCTGGGCGCCCTATCAGGACGTTGGAGGACCGAGGTGCCATAGTTTTCTTGGACTACCGCTTCGCCACGAGCTACTGCCACAGGTTTCTGCCATCATGGCTGACGCGTGAAATGAAGCGTTTGCCCTTCGCCGACAATGTTTTGGCTGAAGAGGTTCGGCGTTTCTTCAAACCTTAATTTCCGATACGCCCTCTACTTGAGATGTTGCTGTTTCTCTGAGGTTCTTGTCCAGTTTTACCTTTCCGAACGAAACAACGGCAGGTTTCTCGGAAACTGAGGTGAAAATCTTGAGGGTTTTTCTAACGTTGTCAAATTCACTTAGGATGCCAATGCCTAAAAATTTCTTCTGAGAATCGTACAATCCCACCAGCACGCCTTTCAATTCATCCAGACTGTTCAGCGCCACGTTTTCATCCTCAATTCTCAAATAGTTTAACGGCAGCGCCCTCACTTTCGCCTCAATCATGTACTTGGCGTAGTTCAGCTCTCGCAGGTTCTTGCGTTTCTCCATACCTCGCGGCTTCACCGCAGAGGGCGATTGCACTTTGGTTTTCGCGAATTTTTCCAACGCCGCCAGCAAAGGTTCCAGCTCGTTTTGCTGTTGGATGCACAGGACCACGTCGGGCTCAAGAACCTCGGCGAGCCGCAGTTTGTACTTAACGGCGTCTTCTCCTTCTACCCAGCCGTCAGTGTTCACCAAGATGAAATCGGGTGCTTTGGCTAAAATCTCCTTTTTCATCAGCGCCATACCCTCAACCGTTTTGTCTGGTGCTTCACTCGGTGAGGTGGTGCCCACAAAAAATGCGTCCTCTGCTTTTAGACTGTACAGTTCAGCGAGGCGTCTGGAAACGAAAGCATACGCTATAGTGCAGGGCGGACCTATGTCTGACTGCCCTAAATCGCCGTCTAGAACTGCAATCTTGTGTTTGGCGCTGACTAGCCGGTTTATCAGGTAGGTGCAGTAACTTGTTTTGCCTGAGTCGGTTTGTCCAATAACCATGGCGACTGCCGGTTTCTTCTGCACACCCGTAAGCATGTTTAGGGACTCAGCCCATGATGAGGGCACCGTGTCTCCTTCCACCTCCTCTGTGCTCGCGTTTTCTCCTAAAGAAACGTCAAAATCGGCTTTCTCGGCAGCGAAAAACGGCAGGCGTTTTCCTTCTCGAATCACAATCCTGCTCCCGTGCCTCACGTGAGAGCCAAAGACCTCTACCTTGCCGGAGGCAACTGTGACCGAGGCGGGTCCGTCAACTAGAAGCGTTTTGTCCTTTTCAACTGTCTGAGTCATTCTTTTGCCTCCGCTGATATAAGTGCCCTGTCCTGCCTGCTATTCGTATGGCTGAAGCTATATCTCTTAGCCCTCGTCGGTGCTTGTCGTCTTTAAGGGAGCGGTTTGTTCCCGCTTCGCTGACTATTTCCAGCGTAACATGGGGCGGCAGGTCAGCATCCAAAACCTCTAGGAGTTCTTTGTAAGCGGGTACGCCGTTGCCGATTTTCACCGAGACTCCTGTTTCTGCGACATCAACGTACTTCAATATGCCTTTTATCTTAGCGGTCGCTTCCTGCACGCTGAAAGCGTTTGTCGTCTCGTTAACCTTACCGTCAGCTATCACCGCCAGCCCAAACACGTCTCCTGGGTCTATACCTATGACAATCTTCTCGTATGACTCTTTCCCCTCCAGCGCCTTCACCGCTTCGTTCACCACGGTTTCTGGGTCCGTCTCCGCGTCGTAAACAAGCACTTTATCATGGTTTACCAGGTGCCTCTCTTTCTGGGTGGTTATCACCACCTTGACTTCCGCAGGCACGGGTTCGCCCGGAATAATGCTCACGAACGGGATGTTCCTTTCCCTTAACTTTTGCAGTATCAAAAAATAGGCTTTCCCCTGAACTGTGGCAACCGCAACCTTCGCAATCATACAAACTTTCTACGCGCGTGTACGTTTAAAGGTTAACGCTTTATATTACGCTTTTACGGAAATTTTCGCCAGCATATCTGCCGCCTGTTAGTGGTTCATTGCAGAAACCTATAGAGGGAGTAGGTCCGTATTGACGGTTTTTCGCCACTGTGGTGGATACCAAGTGCTGATTACGTCTCTGCCTATCGTTCCGTCAGTTCCAGGTCCTGAGTATTTAGATGACGGGTGAAAGAACGTTACGAATGCATCTAACCCGTTGTATTCAGCGTGTAATTTTACGCCTAAAGGCAATACAAAGCTCATTGCACCAGTTTTGATTTTACTGTAGCCTTCGAACAGGATGCATGAAGGCGGGAGAATGTATTGCGATGGTAGAAGAGGTATTGGTACCGTCCAGCCCGCGAAGACAATATTGCCGTGCACTCGAACCTGAAACTTGCTTTTTTCAATCAGTTGAACGTTTTGTCCAGCGGGCGTACCTGCCATAACTGTCTTCCAAAACTCTATAGCTCTAGGATTGTCAGTGATCTGTACTACTGGAACATAAGCATAACCTTGTGGCGTCTCAAGCCATAAGTAGATTCTTAGCCTATCCTCGGCCCCAAATGAAGACTGTTTGTTATAGTGAAAGACCCAAATCATCATGTCGGGCAGGTTAAAGCTGCTTGGTGGGTGTATAACGGCTGTTGCGTCGCTGCCATAATATCTTACTATATTCTTTGGCCAATTCTTTCCCGGGTATTTCTTGGCATTGATAATCTTGTTCAAAACTTCCTTTTCTGTTATTATTCCTGGTTTCTCTACGACACCATGTGACATTTTCTCGTATGGGTTCTCTGGTCTGGAAAAAGCGAACTCATTATCAGAAAGAGGCGCGATTGCAGGCATAGAAGGCTTAAGGATTGAGTCCAGAGTAATGGCAGAAGGGGCGAAGGCATTTCTCCAAATGTCATTCAGCATACTTTTCGTCTTTTCCAAATATTCAGGATTGTTTGTATAAAATATGTTGCCAAAATATGGGATGCTCTTTGGTTTTTCATTATCTGGTGGTGGGTTTTCAAACTGGAAAAGGTGTTTTCCATCAACAAGTGTTGTTTCTAAATAGGTTGCGGCTACATGCCTGACTGCGCAGCATTTTGGCAATTCTTGTCCAGCTTTCAAGTTTTTGCCAGTTATGGGTGCCATGATTTTCACAGAGACTCCTCTTTCCACCCATTCTTTCAGCAGCCCTCTGCTTTTCCATGACTCAATGAGACCTTCTGCCGAGGTCATCATTATGATTTCCTCTCTAGCTAAGCGCAGAGTTTCGTGATACACCTTCAGGGCTGTTTCACCATCACTGATGATACGAGTTGTTCCCATTTGCCTGCCAGTTTCAATCTCAACGATTCTTTGTTCTATATCTGTTGAGCTGCGCCAAAAATCCTCGAACATAGCTAAGAACGCACGCACAAGAGACTTGCAGTCAGTCCAGAGGCACACATTGTCTTGTTCAGTCGCAAACCCGCCCTCTCTGTGTTCTATGAAGAACAACGTTTCTTCCTCATCTTTGATAACCATTCGCGGGCATAGTTTCAAACCTAAATCAGGTGTTTTCCCCTCAAGACTTAAACCGCCTATCGGCGTTCTCTTAAGGAGCAGTTTTACCGCGTTTACGTTTTGATCAGAGATTTCTGTTAAGAACCTGAATCGAATCTTTGATTTCAATGGATGACTAAAAGCGGAGTCGAAAAGACCGAATTGGTCAGCGCGAACCAAGCTTGGAACCGTTGACACAAATGAAAAACTACTTTTGGTTTCTTGTATCATCTGTTGAATCTTTGAGTAAACATATTTTCTGCCTTCTATTACTGTAAACTTTGCAGATTTATCCTCAGCTTTCTCAATCAAGATGGATTGCCAGTCTGAAAGAAGGTTGTCTTTGCTTCGCTGTATGCTTCTTGCTTCTTCCATCTTGGCTTTCGCGAACAAGTCTAACGCTTTTTCAAATGGTACAGCAGAGAATCGAGCTGGACGCTCAAGAGTGGCGTTAACTAAGCCTTTGCTCTGAAGGCTTTTGAGTGATGGATAAAGTTGTTGCTTGGAGATTCTCAAGAGACTAGCAATATCCTTTGCTTTTTTAGGGCCCTTCTTGGCAAGAAAAACATAGATTCGCGCATCTAATCTTGCCAAACCCAACTCTTCAAGTGACTTAAGCACTTTTTCTTGGCTCACCTAACCCCTCCTAAGAAAGAAAAGAATTACGTGTAGTCATTGATAGTATTTGACTATCTAGGACATAACTTTTTCTTTTTTACAAAAAATAGCCTACGAAAAGACTTGAGTTCTGCAACTGAATCTAGGTTTGTTCCTGCCAGTCTATTGATCGCCAGCTATCCATAAGCTCTTTTTTTGTTTCTTTGACGGCTTTGGCTTGCTCCACTTTGATTGCGATAAGCAGTTCTACCACTTTTTCGAAGGCTACGGCTGAGAATAATGCGGGGCGTTCAAGGCTTGCGGTCACTACGCCTTTGTTTTTCAGGTTTTTGAGGCTTGGATACAACTGCTGCCTAGTGACCTGTAAGGCGTTAGCTAACTCGCTTCCTTTTTTTGGACCTTTCTTGGCAAGGTAAACATACACCTCAGCGTCCATCCGTGAGAGCCCGAAACCCTCAAGGGTTTTGAGTACCCGTTCTAAACTCAATATTCCACATCCTTTTTAGAGGTCAAAACAAAAAAGAGGGCAAGAAGGTTTTGTTTGTCTTCACGGAACTCTACCATTTGAAGAACTTTATCATGCCAGAATTTTCAATAACTGTAGTAGGAACTATCCCTAGCAAGTGTCTTTCTCCTGTTAAGGTGACTGCTTTACCGTTTATCCAACCGTATCCAAAGCAAACGCCTGAGACATCCATGTCAAAGCCGATGGGAGAATCTAGGTTTACTATTATGGCTCCGTTCTCTATTGCATATATTGTTAGGCAGCCTTTGAATTCAGCCGTGTTGAATGTAATTTTTTCCATTGTAAAGTATTTTAGCTCACATACAACTGGGAACTCAACGTTGTAATCCGTATATACATCATATTTACACGAGTATTGTTCTGGTGCTAGCGGAATTTGCGTCTCACCGATCTGAAGATACGTTCCTTCTCCTAGAAGCACAAATTGATATCCTCTTGACATTAGTTTAGTAGCGCCCTCTGGAGGGATCATAGGTGGAGTGCCTGTTCCTGAATCGCGGTTGTCAAACCACCAACGCACATTATCATCAACTCGCACGACGTTGTCTATGTGAAATACAAAGTCTACGCTGGGTTTGGGTTTGTTCTGCCAGCCGCAGGCTTGGACCGTTGACAGCGCCGGAGTTAACATGATAGCTGCCAAAAATGCTATTGTCAAAATCATGACTTTCTTATTCAAGTTCTTTTCACCTCCTTTCCCACAAATTTTTAGCGAAATAACTATAGTTTGCTTGGAACTGGTTGCTTATAGTTTCTAGTCAGTTCGAAAAATTGACTGAAAAATTGAAAATGGATAGTTCAATAGTCGAGGCTCGCCATAATCATAGACAGCGGAAATTACCAGCGCTTCACGCCACCCAAGAAACCATCCTATTTGGAGCCGAGGGGTGTGCACAATTAATTTTTTAATACCTTACCGCTTAACTATCGATGAGCAGTCTGGGATTAAGCCCGATGGAACTAAAGTTTGGTGTTTGACCGCACTATTACCGATGT
>Ga0210077_1000630_pt1 | contig 12162 bp, 5 predicted proteins | sample RushMan_CattailN_5_FD_185556 | JGI IMG/M metagenome (GOLD analysis project Ga0210077, IMG submission 185556) | Wetland microbial communities from San Francisco Bay, California, USA, that impact long-term carbon sequestration -... | ecosystem: Environmental > Aquatic > Marine > Wetlands ... | reverse complement strand
GAGCTTTAAGCGAGAGTATATTAGCTTCCCAAAATTGGCTGTTCTTTTGGTTGATCTTTTCCCGGTCAATTAATAAACGCCAGGTGCGGTTGTAGTCTGGGAAATACTCTTGTATGGCTAACGGGCTGACGATCAGCGGGATAAAAATGGTATCTTCATTGGTACCAGGCAGCCGGGTGACCTGGAAAGGTGTCGGGTCTCCCCACCAGGCGTCACTTTGTGGGTCTTGCTGCTGGAGGATGCCGACGATGAGGTATTCTTTGCCGCTGAGATCCAGCAGCATATCACCCAGCTTAACGCCAGTTTCGCTGGCCACAACCGAGGATATAGCCGCCTGGATGCGCGGTGGTTGAGTCATGGCACGCCGGATTTCTTCGGCAGTGTAAGGTCTTGAGTATTCTGGCCAGCTGCCTTCCACGATGTGCATCAAGTTGGTCATCTGGTCAAATGACCAGATGGTGAGCCCATTAGGTACTAAACGGTTAAGTTCGTCTACGGGCAGGATTGGTTGGTTTACATCTGCCTCGATGGCTGCTTTTTGCACCGTCAGGCGTAATTTAATTAGATCTCCAATCGTGTCAATCACATATGCGTACAAAGCCCCGGTCATCTTTCCCGGTGAGGCGCTAATTTCTATATTGCGGCGGCTGGGAGCTATATTTTCTAGAGATTGCTGTAGAGACCATTCAGCAGCAGCATTAGCAAAACCGGGCATGCCTGCCAGGAAGGTGGCGGCCAGTGTGAGCCCCACCAGGATGGGCAGATTGGTGGACCAATGGCGTATGAGCCTGCGTAAAGTAAATAGGATCATCATATTGTGAGTTTTCCCTGGCTCATTCCTGGCCAATCCGCAGGGCTCGATGGATATTTGAGCGCCACAGGACGACTGTAGCTACTCCTAGTGTGAGGATGAACGATACCAGCAAAGTCAGGTAAAGCTTGAATACTTCTGCCCAATTTTCGAGGGTAATAAAGGGTGGAATAGCTGGTTTATCACCGAAAGATATTGGTAAGCCTGGCAATATGAGTTTATTCAGCAATATCCCTAGCAAGGTTCCGAGGCTTAAGCCTGCCAGGATCATAATGATCTGTTCAAGTGAGAGCCATCCATATAGCTGGCCGGGTGATAAACCCAGAGAGCGCAGGATGCCGAATTGCATTTCACGCTGCCTGGCACTCATATAAAAATGGGTGGCAAACCCCACCAGACTGAGGATAGCGGTGAGGATATATGCCAGATAAGTCACACTGCGAATGCCTAACATCAAGGGGTCGGCTCTGAGGGCTAAACGCTCTGCAGATAGATCCCATGATTGATTGGCATAGGGCAGGTCGAGCAGGAGCTGGCTGGAACCCTGTTCATTCTCGGATGCGATCCAGATTTCATTATAGTTAGCCGGGAGGCGGGTCAGCCGGTTAAGCCGATAAGCCAAGATATCCCAGGGGACAACCAGGAAACCCCTTCCGGTCTTGTCGAACATGGTGGGGAAATAAGTCACGCTGCCCACGATATCAACTTGCATCTGCATTCCCTGGAAGTTGAGCAATAAGGTGTCTCCAACCTTTGCTTCACTGTTTTTGATGAACTCCTGACTCATTAAAGCGGGTAGTGACGCCTGGTGTATGGTACTGACAGGCAGTAAGGCGATGCCCGTCGGGTTGATCTGGTAGGGGAATGAGAATTGCAGGCTGGCTTCACCGGTGTGATTTGGAAGGGTTTTCGTATAATTTACCGGGCTTTGCCGGTTGTTAGTCTGCCAGATGCGTTCGATATCTTCGAAGCCTTCAAAAATATTAACATTGCCGCTTGCACTCTCAATGACTGAAAAATCGTCCAGCAGCAGGTCTACTCGCCGGTAATAACCCGTCCGGGGAAACATGGGATCACTACGCGACAGGGTAAACCAGAATGAATGGAAAGAGAGCGGGTAGCTGTCTTGCGGCAGACCAGGGAGAGCGGCTTCATAATACGTCCAGGGGTTATTTTCTTGGGCAGGCTCGTCTTGTGCTGCCTTTGATAACCTGGCGGTGATTACCCGGCTGTCCGCAGTCTGAAGCTTGGCATAGATCGTAAGGTAGTCAAGGGGGTCTACAGCGAATGACTGTTCAGGGTTGGTCCAGGTGAGATCATAGATCCAAATGCCCAAATGAGATGGCATTCCAGGCATTGGAATGAGGGCTGTATTATCAGCGCCCTGCTCAACCATGAGCTTGCCCAGCAGTTCGCCCATTGGCTGATCTGCATAATCATCACGGTAACGGCTGACATGTGAAAACGAAATGGGGTCAATTGCCAGGATATCAAAACTGGGGATCAGTTCGTGGATGCGTGTAGTGCTGCTGCCCGACCCGCGCCACACTGCACTGGTGGCATTCACCCCCTCAATTTTATCAAACTCAAAGGTTGAAGGCGCATTATTATAAGCCAGACGTAAATCACTGCCTGTAGCATAGAGCGCCCGTTCATATTCGCTTCCATCTAGGGTTGCATTTATGCCTGTGGTGAGGATGCCTAAAGCCATGGTCAGGGTCAGCAGCAACACCAGGCGTACCACGTGTGAAGGGTACCGTGAGGACTGCCAAAGGGCCAGATTGGCAGTTATCCCCCGAAGAAACCTCGCACCTCGCGAGAATAAGCGTAATATTGGTGGGAATATGCGCAATAAAATTGTTGCTGAGCTAAGCAGAAGCACCAGCGGGGAGAGAATAAGCAGCCAATCCACCCTCCCTCCACCTCCAGTGCTGGTTGCCAGGCTGCCGTAAAACCGTAAGCGCCATAATAAAACCAAAGCCACAATCAAGATAAAAACATCCAGGTATATTCGTTGCCACCATGGAGCCTGTTCAGCACGGCTAATCATCCGGGAATAAGTCACGATGCTTCGCCTTATCGTCCCACTCACTGGCAGAAGCATCCCACCGAGGCAAACCAGGACGCCTATGGCGACCATCATCCAACTGGCAGGAGGGAAAGCAATTTGCCAGCCAGACATGGCAATATCCACCAATGGGCCCGATTTGGTTAAACCCCACACCATGATTATCGCCAGGGCAGGGCCGATGGTTAACGCCAGCAAACTGATCAGCAGTGCTTCAGTGGATTGGATTTCGAATAGCTGCTTAAAAGATGCTCCCCTGCTGGATAGAGTGGAGAATTCTCCCTGCACTTGCTGGACTGATAGCGAGGCAACCATTACAACATAATAAATCGCTAAAAACAGCACTTCTATCACCAGCACGTAGAGCGTTATCTGCACTACACGGGAGCGTGCATTAAAACCAGACAGGATCTGGTCCAGTTTCGTCTCCAGGTTGAACGAGGTAGATTGTTCCTTCAAGTCTACCCGTAAGAGGCTGATTTCATTGATGGTCGCCGGGATATCGGTGACACGAAAATTTTGCGGGTCTATCAGCACATTCCAATCCAGCTTGTTGTTGCCAGTATGGAAAATGGCTTCATTGATGGTAAAGAATTGGTCAGCAGGCACAAAGACGTAGAATTGTGCCAACCAACGGTCGGTTGCCTGGTTTAGTAATGGGCTGTACTTGCCGAACCAGTAAGCCTCCCCTGGGTTATTGGGTCTGATTATGCCGCCGATTGAAAACCAAAGCGAAGGGCTGGTTTCGGTCAGCTGCTTGCTCACTGGCAACTGGTCTCCGATATTCAAGCCGTAAGTTTCAGCAAAACTCTCGCTGATCACCACCTGCAGCACGTTATTTTGCAAAGCCGAACCTGAAGGCCAGCCGCCCTCGCTGAAAGTTACCTTGTCAGCCAGGTTCTGGTAGGTGCTGATAGCAATGCGTTGGTCGGCATTCAGCTGGTTATACATCCATGGGTAAACCCAGGAAGAAGAGGCAGATGCATTGATTTGTGCCAGCTGGTTGCCCAGTCTACGTTCGAGCAGTTCATGCAACTGGCTATCCAGTGCCTGGTAATCTGCGTCTTGCAATCTGGCATACGTGGTCAGGCGCAGGTTGCTAGCTAAGGGGTCAGCATTGCGTAATTGATACGGCAGGGTGAAGTTGCCCACGGTATTGATCAACAATGGGCCGCAAGCCAGGATGCCCGTAGCCAGTACAACTCCCAAGGCTAAGGTCAGCAGCATTTGCCAGTAATGAAGGGTGCGTTTTAAAAAGAAAGACATGGTTCGGTAAAAGTGCTGAAAGGTTATCGTTAAATTCAAGCCGGAACTTCAGCCAAGTATATCGAAAAAGTATAAAGATTTGATAAAGATTATGGTCATGCAGACTGGGTTCTGGCTAAGGCTGATGGTTTCAATGTTAGAGTCAATAATATCCTATCGTGAGGGTTTCCGCCCCATTTATGCACAGCACCCCGGAGGGGGAGAAAAACCCCTCTGCTGGAGGGGGTAAATAGCTTCTTACTGGTCGTGTGTCTCACGGCTGATTTTGCAATAATAAGTTTAGAAATGTGATCAAGCTCTGCAAACTGAGCACGTTTTCTCCTCCAATGTGTCCCCCTTCCCTATGGCAGGGGGACTGAATTAAAAGGACCCAATCTATTGATGAGGCATGCAGGCTGAAGTTACCCGGCCTGTTGCTTTACAAACACAGTGAATGCTGATGGATATTTTCAAACCCAGCCCTCGATACCTGACCAGGTTACGCGTAGTGATTAGCCTTTGGGCTGTCTGCTTTTTGGTTTTAGGCATCCTCATAGCCTGGTGGGTCAGTTTAAATATCGAAAATATGGGACGGGCCACCCACATTGTTCAGATCGTACTTTTTGCAGACCTCCTGTGGTATGTGCCAGCTATCCTTTTGATTCAATCCGCCTACAAAACCCGCACCTATAAATTTGACCAGGACGAGATCACCATTCATTCTGGATGGTGGACTGAATCGATACGCCATATTCCGTTAAGCAGTGTCGTTGCTTTTGAATCTCGCTGGGATAAGCTGGATCGCTGGTTGGAGATTGGCACATTGGACGTCTACATTGTTAGCCGGCATCATGTGAATGGACTGCGTGTGCGAATGGCTGGCCTGGCTGATGTTGAAATGGTAGCCCAGCTGGCTAACCGGTTGTTAAAACGCATGCGCGAACAGCGTATGGTTGATTTTGCTTACCCTGGCAGATTCTCCAAATCAAGCGTGTTGAGTAATCACCCATAATCCCGAATTTTAAACCAGAGGAGGTCGAGCAGAGAATAACCCCAATGCACAAGGAATATTAACCAATCCATAAGTTAACTGTTTCCATATCAAGAATTCAAATACATATAGGAGGATTGAAATGCACGCTAAGAAAATATTTTCGCTGGTAGGCCTGGTGATTGTTTTGGCTCTCATCCTGTCTGCTTGTCAGGCAGAAAAAATCATCGAAACTGTAGTGGTCACCGAGGTCGTGATGCGAGAAGGAACGCCTGAGGTCGTTGAAAGAGTGGTGCTTGTCACGCCGACGCCTGTTCCGCCCACCGAAATACCACCCACCTCAATCCCGCAAATGGAAGATATTGTGGTGATTGGAATGCAGCAGGAACCCGATTCACTCCATCCACTTTTTGGCTCCATGTCAGCTAATGCGGTTATCCGTGCGGCTTTCCTGGTAGGTTGTCTGGGTCAAAATGAGGCTGCAGAATGGATTCCCTATGGCTGCGAAGAAGTTCCCACCCTGGAAAATGGTAGCGCCGTATTCGTGGGCGAGGGTGAAGATAAGCACCTTGAACTGACTTATAAAATCCGTGATGGCTGGCGCTGGACAGATGGAACGCCGGTCACACCTGCCGATGCGATCTTTTTCTGGAAGCTGATCATGGATCCTCAAACAGAGGTGGCCCAACGCAACCTGGCAGAAAAAATCTATGAAATCGTTGCCGTGGACGATCAGACCTTTAAAACCGTGTTCATGAGCGCGGCCCAGGCAAACCAGGCAGCAGCAGGCACCCTCACTGGCCAGGTTGATTTTGCCTCCTTCCAGGCAGATTATGAGCAATCGGGGTATGGCAACCAGACTGGCCCGGTGGTCGATCCGGTCTACTGGAATGCTGGCATTCCCGGCTGGCTGCCCGTACACGTCTTGGGGGATATTGCTCCAGCCGACCAGCCTGCAGTAGATTTCACCCAGGTGCCTGGAGATGGAGCTTATTATGTGAAGGAATGGAACCAGGGACAGGAAATTGTGCTGGAGCGCAGTGATCTTCCCTTCCCACTCGGCGAGGCCCAGATCAAGACTATCATCTGGCGCTTCTTCGGAGAATCTGCAGGCGTACTTTCTGCCTTGCAGAACGGCGAGATCGATGCGGTGGCACGCGGAGGTGTGGGTGGCCTTACGGTCTACAACTCACCCGACCTGGATGCCATCGAAGCTGCTGGCTTGTATAAAGTGAATTACCCGCGCGGTTATGCCTGGGAACATATCGACCTGAATATGACGAAATTCCCGTTGGATGATGTCCGCGTGCGCCAAGCTCTCTTCTATGCCATTGATCGCCTGACGCTGGTGGATACGTTATATTATGGCAAGCAGGGCACCACTGACCTGCCGGTTCCTCCAGGTCTCTCTTGGGCGTATACCGAGAACTACACCAAGTATCCCTATGATCTCGAACGTGCCAAGGCTTTACTCGCCGATGCAGGCTGGGACTGTTCCGTGTACCCCTGTGTCAATGCAGATGGCCAAAACCTTGAATTTACACTGATGACCACCGACCGGGTAGACCGGCAAGAGCTGGCACAGGTCATCCAGCAAATGTGGCGCCAGCTTAATGTTGGGGTAAATCTCCAATTTTTATATGGTCGAGGCCTGTTCACGCCTTGCTCAGCAGGTGGCCCGCTTTACTGCCGTACCTACGACGCGGCGATCTACACCTATACTACCGGTGATGACCCACAATTCATGGGACTGTATGACTGCGCCAGTATCCCCAGTGAGGAGAATAACTGGTCGGGGCAGAACGATCCTGGATTCTGCAATGCTGAAGCTGATGAAGCCTTGTTCATGAATGAGCTGGATCCAGTCGTTTCATTGTCCCGCGACCTACGCTTCCCTTACATTGAAAAGTTCTTCCAGCTGTGGACAGACGCGGTTCCTGTGATCCCACTCTTCTCTAATACCACGGTGTATGTGAACCGGGTAGGCTTTGAAAACTTCAAGCCGGGCCCGACCACCGCCAGTGTTGATGGCTGGAATGCATGGGAGTGGGTGCTTTATAAATAAGATGTAATTTGCTTTTCTCTCCAAATGTCGTCTGGCATCTGTCGCTCAAACAGTTTGTACAGGTGCCGGCGGCATTCCTGGAATGAAAAGAGCTTTAACTGGAGGAGTGAATGTCGAACTATATCACGCGCCGCTTGATCCAATCGATATTCTTGTTATTTTTTGTGTCATTATTGATCTATGTGATCATCAATCTTGTCCCTGGCGGGCCTTTTGACCTGCTGAGGCAGTCGAACCCGCGCATTACCCAATCTCACATTGACCGCTTGAACGCGTTGCTGAACCTGGATAAACCGATCTTACCTGGCAAGTATTGCCCGCAGATTGGAAACGAGCAGCAGCCGTGCAGATTCGATCAGGGACGCTACATCCGCTGGCTGGTTATGATTTTCAAGGGAGATTGGGGCAGATCATGGACGGTTAAGACGGGGATGCCCGTAACCGAACTGATAAGCATCCGTTTGGGTTACACGGTTTTATTGATGGGTTTATCGCTGTTTATTTCCCTGGCTATTGCCATTCCCCTAGGTATTTATTCTGCAGTGAAGCAATATTCCATCGCCGATTATGCCGTCACTTCCATGGCGTTTTTCGGCCAATCCATGCCAACCTTCTGGACAGGCCTGATGGCAATTGCCATTTTTTCAGTAGCCCTGGATTGGTTCCCCACGGGTGGTGTGCGTACTTCGGGGATGGAAGGAGATATTATCGAAGCGATTGGAAATATATTTACCTTGGGCCGCGCTTATCCAGAGTTGCAGGGGCAAGAAATTATGCTGATCAATGATGGCTTGCACCATGTTGCTCTACCTGCGTTAGTATTAGCCTTCTTTAACCTGGCTGGTTGGAGCCGCTATACTCGCTCAGCCATGCTGGAGGTGATGCGCCAGGATTATATGCGTACAGCCCGGGCAAAGGGCTGCCAGCTTCGTGTGGCCATCTTCAAGCACGGGCTGCGCAATGCGCTCATTCCCCTTATCACTTTGGTCGGCCTGGCTTTACCCGGCCTGTTTGGCGGGGCATTGATCACCGAGACGATCTTTTCCTGGCCCGGCATGGGGCGCTTATTGATTGATGCCATCTCGAATGTGGATTGGCCCATCGTTCAGGGCATCCTGGTGATTACTGCCGGGTTGGTGATATTTTCAAATCTATTCGCTGATGTTATGTACGGTTTGGTAGACCCACGTGTCCAGTACAAATAAGGAAACGTGACCTATGCCGGAGGAAAAGATGAGCTCGATCGCAATACCCGCCCTTGAAAAAGTGAATGTTGAAAAACGTGAGAAACCTGCCAGCCAGTGGACGCTGGCTTGGTGGCGTTTACGCCGTCATAAGCTGGCAATGATTGGGTTAGCCATCCTGGCACTCATCACCATTGCCAGCATTGCCGCACCACTGATTGCTCCTTATCCTTATGAAGAGATCAATTTAAGAAATTCCTATGCCACTATCCTGTCCCCCGGAGATGTCGGCCGTCCGATGCACTACCTGGGCACCGACCGCCTTGGGCGTGATATGCTTTCCCGTCTGCTGTATGCCGGGCGAATTTCATTACTTGTGGCATTATCCGTCACCCTTTTTTCTGTGGTTAGCGGTGCCATCATTGGTGCAGTGGCTGGTAGTTTTGGAGGGGCACTCGAAACAGTCTTGATGCGCTTTACCGATGTGATGCTCACCTTGCCTCAACTGCCATTACTTTTGGTTCTTTCCAGCAGCCTGCGACAATTTACCCAAGTTCAGCTCTTTCTGGGCAGAAATTTCAGCGTGATTATCATTATCTTCGTCCTGGTCGTATTTGGCTGGATGGGTGTAACTCGCCTGGTGCATGGTTCAGTCCTCAGCCTGCGAGGCCAGGAGTTTATCCAGGCCACGCTTGCCCTGGGTGCCAGCGACCTGCACATTATCATCAGGCATCTGATCCCCAATTCATTTGCACCCATTATAGTGGCTGCTACCCTTGGTTTTGGTGGTGTGATCATTGCTGAATCAGCCCTTTCATTTCTGGGTTTTGGTATCATGCCTCCTGTACCCACCTGGGGAAATATGCTGAACGAAGCAAGGGCGGCTCCCCTTCAAGATTTGTTCACCCAGGCCCTTTTTCCAGGCTTTTTTATCTTCGTTACTGTACTATCCATCAACTTCATTGGTGATGGACTGCGGGATGCCCTTGACCCACGTTTGAAGATGTGATCAGGCTAACTGATCGACCTGTGAAGCCAACTTTCAAGGGATGATAAAAAACCCGTACCTCCGAGAACCAAACCGGGGGTATGTTGGTATTAATAATAATGGGTTATTCCAATGATACCTTCTCTGGCTCCAAGATGGATGAAATTTTGTGCAGGGTTAGCACTCCTGGGGTTTTCATTCGCCTCCTGCTCTCCCTTAGCTTTGCTTAACCGGGCTGGTCTACGCTCATCAACAAACTCCACCAACAATAATTACCAATCTACGTTAGCTGCCTCGCCTACCCAGGATGAGGCACAGCACAGCGAGCCTGAGCCCCTGCCGCCCCTACCAAAACGCACCACGCCTGCACGATTCGAGCGAGTTTTAGATGAGAATTCCAATGTGCTCACTGGCCCATCTCAGGTGATCCAGGATCATTTTGGCTTCATGTGGATGGGGTCAGTTGATGGATTGGTGCGCTATGATGGTTATCATTTCAAGAATTATGTGCATGACTTGGACGACCCACAATCCTTAAGCAGCAACCAGGTGACGGCTGTATTTGAAGATCGCCATGGTAATTTGTGGGTAGGCACCGAAGGCGAGGGATTGGATCTGTTCAACCGGGCACAAGAAACATTTACACATTTTCGGCACGTGCCTGCTGATGAGAGCAGCCTGGGTGAAGGCAGGATTAATGTGATTTATGAAGATTCGTTGGGTCAGCTCTGGGTGGGAACATCAAATGGCGGGTTGAACACATTTAATGAAACTTCTGGGGCATTCACCCATTTCCAGAACGAACCTGACAATCCCACCAGCCTAGCCTCCAACACGGTTTACACGATGTATGAAGATAGCCTGGGTAATTTTTGGGTAGGCACGAACAATGGACTGGATCGATTTGACCGTCAGGCGGGGAAGTTTGTACATTTCCAGCATGATGCTGATAATCCTCTCAGCCTAAGCCACAACGCCATTTATGCCATACAAGAAGATCCCTGGGGCTCACTCTGGTTGGGAACCTATGGTGGTGGGTTGAACCGCCTGGATCTTGAGGCGCTTAAGTTTTCCAGTTTTCGTTTTAATGCTAAAGATCCCACCAGCTTAAGCAGTGACATTATTACTTCCTTGCTCGTTGACCGAAGTGGAATGTTATGGATAGGGACGATGGGTGGGGGTGTTAGCTGGATGGACCCACGCACGCGTAGTTTCACCCGCTATCTCTATGATACATCCAATCCACACAGTTTAAACAGCAGCTATATCAATTCATTGTTTGAAGATCGCGCGGCTATTTTATGGATCAGCACCGCCAGAATGCTGGATAAATACGACCCATTCAAAGAAAAATTTACCCAGCAATTCTACCGCGAGCATGTCACTGCCATCTACGAAGACCAGCAGAACTATTTATGGGTGGGGGCTTTTGATGGCTTATATAAATACGACCAAACCATAGACCAGGTCACGCATTACCGCCATAGTCCCGATGATGTCAATAGTCTAAGCGAATGGCGCGTGACACAAATCGTCGAATATCCTTCTGGAATTCTGTGGATAGGCACCAATGGCGGTGGCTTGAACCGTTTTGATAGCCAATATCAGGTCTTCTCCAGCTATCGGAACGATCCACACGATTCAAAAAGCATACCCAGCGACGTCATTACAGCATTGTACCTGGACCAAAAGCGAATATTGTGGGTGGGAACCGATAAAGGATTATCCTGGTTCGAACGCGCCACAGGTAAATTTCATTATGTACCACTTTCCAACACACCGGGTGAATTGGGGGCAGAAAAAATCATTCGTGCACTTCTTGAAGATCAGCATGGGAACCTCTGGATTGGCACAGAAGGTGGAGGGCTCAAGCGTTTGGCAGCGGATAGCGGATTAGTGACTACCTTCCGCCATGATAAAGATGACCCAGGCACCCTGCGAAATAATGTTGTGTATGCTTTATATGAGGATTCTAGGGGTATTTTATGGGTGGGTACAGAGGGTGGTTTGCACCGATTTAACCCCGAAAGTGAGTCTTTCAGCTATTACAGCATCGAGCATGGTTTGCCAGATGATGAGATTTTAGCCATTCTTGAAGATCACAAAGGTAATTTATGGATGAGTACCAATCACGGTCTGACGAAGTTCAACCCGATGACCGATGGTTTTCGCAACTATGATGCGGAAGATGGCCTTCAGGACAACCAATTCTCTGCTGCAGCTGTCAATCGCCGCACGGGAGAAATGCTTTTCGGAGGGGTAAATGGGATCAACGCCTTCTGGCCCGATCAGATCAGTGATAACCCTTATCTTCCACCGATTGTCTTGTTGGGGTTAAGCCAGGATGGCCAGGCGATGCAGGTAGACCAGGCTGTTGAAACGTTATCTGATCTTAATTTATCAGGACGGGTGCGTAATTTTGAGTTTGAGTTCGCCACTTTGAGCTATTCACAACCGGAAGACAACCAGTATGCCTATACCCTCGAAGGTTATGATACCGAATGGAATTATCTGGGCACAGATCGGGTCGGCAGATACTCAGACCTGCCCAGCGGTAGCTATACACTGAAATTAAAAGGTGCAAACGACGATGGTGTTTGGAATGAAACTGGTTTAGCACTACGCCTTGATGTAGTACCTCCATTTTGGAAAACTCGTTGGTTTTGGGGCTTGATGGGCGCTATCCTGGTGGGCAGTGCAGTTGCTGGTTATCGAATTCGATTGGTAAGCGTGCAGGCGCGCAACAAGGAGCTGGAAGAACAGATCATCGAGCGTACCAGGGAGAGCGAGATTCGCCGAAAAGAGCTGGA
>Ga0210077_1000629_pt1 | contig 12176 bp, 9 predicted proteins | sample RushMan_CattailN_5_FD_185556 | JGI IMG/M metagenome (GOLD analysis project Ga0210077, IMG submission 185556) | Wetland microbial communities from San Francisco Bay, California, USA, that impact long-term carbon sequestration -... | ecosystem: Environmental > Aquatic > Marine > Wetlands ... | reverse complement strand
AGATAATTGCCCAAATTATGGCTGATAATATCGAGTGCAGTGGATAGAGAACTGCCCGGGTATCCACCAACACCGGGGGCAAGTTGCCAGCTCCGGACAACCACGATTTCAAAATCCGGCACTTTTACTTTCTTTAAATCGTCGAAGAGATTTCCCTGACGTGGTTTACCAGTGTAAGTACAAAGCTCATCCGGTTCATTGCATACATCCGGGCAGACAAATGTAGCGTAGCTGGCGTACAAGGTTTTGCTGTTCATTCGAAATGGGTTTGGGACTTTTCCATCCGCTATTTGGGGAACATCAATCTGATTTGTTGCATGCTTCGTTTTCAGTTTAAGCATAAGCCACTGGAAGGCTACATGTACTGGTATGGCAGGGATAATCCATTGATCCTCTGAAATTGGATTCGAGCTGATGAACGATATTGCATCCCTTTGCAACACGGGCAGAGAAATTTCTTTCTCTATTTTGGACAGGCTTTCTTGGCTGGAATCAATGACGGCAAAAGAAGCCTTTGGATAGCGGCGACTCAGTCTTTTACTTGCTACATAACCAAAGTGTCCGGCGCCTAAAATAAAGATTTTTTCAGGTGGAAAATGATAACTAAGTGAGCTTGAGTGATTTTCCATTTTTTTCTCTACTATAGCTTCCAAGATAATGTTTTTGGTGAAGGTTGGGTTGAGTAGCGCGAAACCCAACGCCTATTTTGCTGGGTTTCGTACCTCAACCCAGCCTACTTTGGAAACCAAAATCATTTTCTGAAACACTATGAAATATTGATCGTGCCTAGTCATTTCAACAAAATTTGCTATGATTGTCGTTGTTCGATGATGTGAGAGACTCGAAAAAAAGAAAACATTCCTGCCGCATTTGAAGTGCAAGATGTTGGTCCTGGTGAGCTTATGCGGAGCATGAGCTATGCGGCACCGAGGGCAAGAATGAGCAATATATTCGCCATATTTGATAAAATTGCAGATCAAAAAATCCGCGAAGCTATGGAACATGGCGAGTTTGAAGATCTTCCCGGAAAGGGAAAACCTTTAAAATTGGAAGATGACAGCCACTTGCCTCAAGATCTGCGTCTCGCCTACAAAATCCTCAAAAATGCGGATTGCCTCCCTCCGGAATTGGAACTCCGTAATGAAATTCGAACCACTGAGGCATTGCTGGCCGGCATTCAGGACACCCAGGAGAAGTACAAGCAGATGAAAAAGCTCAACTACCTGATGTTGAAGCTCAGCATGACCCGAAGAGGCTCTCTGATGCTTGAAGAAAACCAACGCTACTACGAAAAAGCGTTGGACAAAATGAAAGTCAATAAAGAAGGCAAATCAACCTAAGCAAGAACTCACCTTCTCTCAACCTGTCTTGAGGTATTCTAAATAAGGGCGCGAAAGCGCCCTCTTTAATTGGGCAGAAGCAGTAATCTCTTTGTCCACCAGCGTGTAGGCATACAGTGTGCATCACTGAGGTGCAGAAGATCCGTGACTTGATGGAGGCTGCCCGGCAGGGGGGGAGCCCTGTGAGGGCGTCGGTCCTTCCAATGGCCCTGGCCCGAAACGTTTTTCAATTCTCTCCGATTCCTTTAGGATCTGCTCCCGCAGTCTCGCGTAATCCTGCTCTAAAGATTCTTCCATCACTACATATGTGCCCTCACTCATGATAAGCCTCTGCAACTGAGGTATCTTCACCTGTGTTGCGGATTTGAGATAGACTGGCTGGATATAAAGTATGACTTTGCCAACCGGTAGAATAATCATTTTACCGCGCCCAACCTCCGATCCAACTTGATTCCACAACGTGAATTGCTGAGCAATGGTAGTATCCTGGTCAATCAAAGCATAAATTTGCGTTGGGCCGTAAACTAAAACTCCCTTCGGAAAATTGTAGACAATGATCTTACCGTAGTAAGGCGGGTCGCATCCAACGATGGGCAAGGCGCGCAAATTCTGGCGGCCTTTGGGCAGCATTGGAACAAGCAGCGTAAAATCGAGGCGGCCTTTTTCTATCAGGTCCAATGTCAGATAATAGGGCCGGGTGCGCGGATTTTCTTTGCCGGTGCCGGCCGTATAAACACCCGCAAATACCCAGATATCCTCTTGCTGATAGAAAACTTCGGGATCGGTCATATGGTACTTGGCGTATATTTCCATCTGCATTTCAAACAAGTCTTGTGGATAACGGACGTGTTTCCTGACTTCGGGCGGCATGTCTTCGATTTTTTTGAAAAGACCGGGATAGAATCGACTGTAGGCTTCAATGATGGGATCTTCGGTATCCCAGATGTAATAGTCAACAGATCCGTTGTAGGCATCCACAACAATTTTTACGGAATTGCGAATATAGTTGATTGGGCCCATTTCAGTCGAGTAAGGAGCCGAGTATGGAGACCAATCTGAAGTCACGTATGCATCTTGAATCCAGTACAGTCTTTCCGGTGTCACAACCAGATAAGGCGCTTTATCGAGCAACAGGAAGGGAGTAAGGGTGTGGATACGTTCCACAATGTTGCGTCTAAACAAGATTCTGCTTTTGCCGGTAGTTTTTGTTGTAAAAAATATATTTTTCTCTTTGTAGTAGAAAGCAAAGACAAGTTTACGCAGGAGTGATGAAATCGAGACACCCCCTTTTCCTTCATAATTCGTCATTACATTGTCATTGCCTTTCGGGTAATCAATTTCTCCCGAGCTATTGGGCGCTATCGCGTATTGGTACTCTTCCTTCCCGTAATATATTCCGGGCTGTTTCACTTCCATTCCGAAATCAGACACCGGGGGAATCCCCTGAATGAACCAGGTCATGGGCTCGCCGCCACCTTGGGCGGCCGGAGTCATCACCGGACCGTATCCATGAGTATAGGATAGATGCTCGTTGATCCAATTACGTGCTCCGGCGGGCAACTGGTCGTAGTTGAGTTCGCGAGCGGCGAGAAAAACCTGCTGATAATTATTATTGACCGTATAGCGACCCACGCTGACGGTTGGAAAATTGTAATAAGTTCTTAGTTGTTGGAGTTGCTCGTAAACTGTTTCCAGCAACTCTCCATCCCAAACCGGTATGTTGCGCAATATCGGGCCGACGGTTGGCTCGGTTTCGTCCTTTGGCATCCGTTCAGGAGTGAAGTCCCTGATTTCGACATTGTCGAGTTTATACGAGTACAAAGTCGCCTGAATATTGTTCTTTATGTAGGATCTTTCGTAGGATATCTCATTGGGTTTGACTAAATATTTTTCAACAAGCATCGGCAAAAATGTGGAATACCGCGCGCCCAGAGTAAGGAACAAAAGTACCGCAGATATTCCAAATATTTTGAAGCCTTTTTGAGCATTGATGAAATAGATCAGGGAAAAAGCGGTGCACGTCAGCAGAAACATAGAGAGCCAAATAAGTGGCATTATGATCCGCATTTCAACGAATCCAGGACCGAAGAAGAGCGGCTGATGGTTGGTGTTGTAAAGGAGTGTGTAGAGTTGCAGAATAAAGCCCCAGACACCGATGAGGAATATAAATAGAATCAAAATATTAAGGTGCCATTTGGCGCCGCGCGGTAAGTGCTGTTCCTGCTGAGATAATAATCGCTTCTCGAGCCAATAAAGAATACTCAAGCCCACCAGGAGCAAGATGAAAGCCAACAGCAAACGGCGTATCAGAAGAGTATAAATTGGTAATGAAAACAGATAATAGGCTACATCTCTCCCATATACCGGATCCTGAACGCCAGCTTTGCCCCCAAATACATAAAACAAGAATGCTTGCCATTCGTGAAACAGCGGAAGAGCGACCGGTATGGTTATGATCAATGAAAGTGGCGTGTAAATCCACATAGAGCCGGTTCGAAACATTTTGTAGAGGTCTTTATATACTTTGATAGAAGTAGGTTTCAGCTTTGACGGGGGGGGGCTTGTAGTTCCCAGATAACGCGAAGCTACCCAGAAGTTGAGAAAGAAGATAAGGAAGAAGAGCAATGTTACGCCGATGAAGATGACATACCGGTAGAGAAGCCGCTGCCAAAAGTAGAGGACATAACCAAGCGAATCGAACCACCAGAGATCTACTAAAAAATCGGACAAGGCAAAAGCGATTATCAGAAAAAGGACTCCTAAGCCGACAGCAGTTGCTCCTATTGCGACTAGCCAGCGTTTCCAGTGGGGCATTTTTTCCTCTCCTTTTTCACTCATGTGGCATCTTGCGATTCATCCCAACAGAATGTGGGCAAATATTAAAAATCTAACCACAAGTCGGCGAGCTGGTCAAAGTATTTTATTATCTTGAAGGCTTCTATGTAGATGGCGGATCCCTCTTTTTTGGTCGAGCACTTATACTACCCATTCAACTCTTTTAGAGCAAGGGAATCGCCCGATATTCAGTGATGGAAAATGGAGGAGATGTGATAACTTGCTTTTAGGATGTCGCCATTAGGATTGACGCAACATTTTAAATGAGATAGACATATAGGGTGTTTGTGTTGACTTGATGCGTGCCTTTTGCAACGGATGGGATTCCGGGCGGGATATGTTTCAATCAGCATGAGAAGCGAATATCAGCTCTTTGAAAAACAACAGGTTCAGGTATCCGAAGTCTTGGATTTAATAGGGAAGACGGTGAGAATCCGTCGTGGGCCCGCCGCTGTAAACGGGGACGAAAGCCATGAAAGCCACTAGGGGGAATATGACTGCTGGGAAGGGATGGCGAGTAGACTGATCCGTGAGCCAGAAAACCTGCCTGAGGCCGAATTTGCTAATAAAGAAAGTGTGTAGATTTGAATTGGGGGACGAGGATTTTTCCTCCTGAATGCAAAGGATCAAGTAAGCTGGGTGCAGTCCTTGCGATCCCACCTATAAGGGTGTGGTCCAAGGACTTTTTTATTTTTGGTTGATTTTATGCGGTGAAAGTGAGGAAGGAATGACTAAAATAGCCTCGGATTTTAAAGATGATGTCAAAGCGGGGCGCCCGGGGCTGGTAAAAGCGGGACAAACGATAGAAGACGAGAGTTTTAAAATTATCGATGCCGAAATGGGGCCGCATAGCTTTCAGCCGGCTCAATGGCAAATAGTAAGACGCATCATACATACGACCGGCGATTTTGATTATGCCGGTTGGATACGTTTTCATCCCCAATCCATCGATGCCGGCATGAGTGCCTTAAGGAAAAGAGCAGCAATCATAACCGATACCCGAATGATACACATCGGACTATCGCCTTGGCGATTGGATTGGTTCGGGACTGAGGTAGTAACACCTTCAGCTGATAGCGAATCCCAAATATGGGCGGAACAACTGGGAACAACACGATCCGTAGCTGCATTCCGGAAATTTTCACGGCAACTTGATGGGAGCATCGTTGCCATCGGAAACGCGCCGACCGCTTTGCTTGAGATATTACGTTTGGTGAAGGAAGAAGGCATTAGGCCGGCTGTTGTCATTGGGGTGCCCGTAGGGTTCGTGCAAGCTGAGGAGTCCAAGGATGCTCTTTGGGGGCTTAAACAGCAGCCCGCGATAACCATCCTCGGGCGAAAAGGGGGGAGCACCGTAGCCGTTGCCATTTTACACGCCTTAATGGAATTGGCTAGAAATAAGTGAATAAAGGAAAAGTTATGCTCGGTACATTGTATGGGATTGGAGTTGGGCCTGGAGACCCGGAGCTGCTAACGCTCAAGGCTGTCAAAGTTTTGAGTAAAGTAGCTCATGTTTTTGCTGCCGCTTCCAGCAAAAATGATTACAGCCTCGCGTACGAGATTGTAAGGGAACATCTTCCAGCAAATATTCCCGTTGATCAGCTGAATTTCCCAATGACGTTCAATCCTGAAAGTTTGGAAACAGCGTGGCAAGCTAATTGTGAGAAAGTTGTAGAGATCCTGAAAGAAGGCAAGCATGTGGCCTTCTTGACATTGGGTGATCCGCTTACATTCAGTACGTTCATTTACTTGATGCGGAAAATCCGGCAACGATTGCCGGAAGTTACAATTTCCATCGTCCCGGGCATCACTTCATTCCAGGCGGCTGCTGCTTGTGCCAGTGTGCCGCTGGCAGAAGCCGAAGAAGTTTTCACTGTGGTCTCAGGAGCGAAAGGCGGAGATCGTCTCAAGGAAGTGATTGCTGCTTCAGACAATGTTGTTTTGATGAAGACCTATAAGCAGTTTCCTCAAATTCTACAGCGAGTTGAAGAAATGGGATTGAAGGATTGTTGCTGCTTTATTAGTCGCTGTGGATTGGAAGGCGAGATCGTGGAGCGGGATTTCAAGAAGCTCGTTGAAATGCCCCAGCCGAATTATCTGTCTTTGATGATCATCAAAAAGCGCGGTTTAGAATCTTCGTAAATCAAAAGGACCCGGCATTTGCAAAAATCGGACGATGGTCTCTTTAGCGGGATGATACCCCGTTCTTTTGTCTTCTTTCATTTTCACTTCAAGTTGCCCTCGTGAATTCTTGTCTATCACCGATTACTTAATGCATCAAAGGACTCCTGGTGAAAAGTGAGATAAGAAACGCCGGAAATCGGTGGCGGGCTGATAGAACAGCACAGAAATCACATTGGTTGTCGGTCTCCAACTTCCGACTTTGTTGCACTGTTGGTTTTTTTTATTGGCTGGCAGCGCTGGTGGTGATAGGTTTGACCGCCTTTTTAACATCCGGTATCGGTAGCTTCGAAACCCCTTATCGAATCATCTGGCGTTTGTGGCTCTCTCCTTTTCATCCGTCCTGGGCAGAAGGAATAGATGAGACGGTACGCTACATTGTAATCAATGTGCGGTTAGCCCGGATATGCCTGGCTTTGACAGTGGGAGGTGCGTTGGCACTGGCTGGTGCTGTCTATCAAGGCGTGCTTCTTAACCCACTGGCCGACCCGTTTACCTTGGGAGTTTCAACCGGGGCGGCATTTGGTGCCTCGCTCTACATTTTGTTCGGTTGGGGCGGGGGGCACCTTTTGGGCATGAGCACACTGCCGATCGCCGCGTTTGTTGGGGCGCTTGCTGCGCTTTATCTGGTGTATCTATTGGGCCGTGTGGATGGAAGAATCCATACCACTACTCTAGTATTGGCAGGCATTATAGTATCGACATTCCTTTCTGCCTGGATTGGAGTGCTGAAAAGCCTTAATGAGGATTCGGTATCCACTATCGTTTTCTGGGTCATGGGGAGTCTGTCGGGCAAAAGTTGGGGGCATGTGCTGTTAGTTTTGCCCTATCTTGCAGCAGGCGGGACCATGATCATTTATTATGCGAGAGAGCTCGATCTTTTGACTCTTGGTGACGTACAGGCTCAACAGCTGGGGGTGAATGTTCAACAAATAAGGTTCAGACTGATGCTTGCCGCTTCTCTGGTTACAGCCGTTGCCGTTGCGGTCAGTGGAGTGATAGGATTTGTGGGGTTGGTGGTTCCGCATTTAGTGAGGTTGGCCTTAGGGCCACATCATCGGCGTTTGCTGCCAGCCGTTTTTCTCGTGGGAGCTTTGCTGCTGCTGCTGTCGGATACTTTGGCCCGCAGTTTTCTCCCCAACGGCCAGGAATTGCCCGTGGGTGTAGTGACCGCTATCCTTGGAGGTCCATTTTTTTGCTATCTAATGCTTCATCGAAAAAAATACCTGCAGCTGTGATTCGGGTAGAAGACCTTTGGTGTGGGTACCCGGGAAGGTCCGTGCTGAAGGGAATTTCATTTCAAGTAGAGCGAGGCGAATTCATTGGACTGTTGGGGCCCAATGGTTCCGGGAAGACCACTTTGCTGTTGACGCTGAGCGGTGTCATACCTTTCCAAAGCGGTCAGGTAGAAGTTATGCAGCAGCCAATTTTGCAATTGAGGCACAAGGATCGAGCGCGTCGAATGGCTGTTGTAGGTCAGGAGTCGACGGTGCGGTTTCCATTCGAGTGCGAGGAAGTGGTCCGAATGGGACGTTACCCGCATCAAAATCGCTGGCAATTAGGAAACGCGATAGATGCAAAAATAGTAAAGAAAGCCATGCATTTGACGGACACCGAAGCTCTTTCGGACAGACTGATAACGGCAATCAGTGGTGGTGAGAGGCAAAGAGTATCAATGGCAAAAGCGCTGGCTCAGGAAACTCCAATCCTATTGCTGGATGAAGCGACCTCGGCTATGGACATCCACAGAAAGTTGCAGGTTTTTCGGGTTTTAAACACTCTGAATAGGGACGAAGGGCTCACGGTTATATCCGTACTTCATGATATCAATCTAGCCGCACTCTTTTGCCGGCGGCTCTTGCTCTTAAAAGAAGGGCTGATACTCGCCGATGATCAGACGGAGAAAGTGATGACCTCAGAGACCTTGAAAAGAGTATATGATGCCGAGGTGTTGGTTCATGAGGTTGCTGAGACCGGCAAGCGGCAGGTTGTTTTTCTGCCTTAGAATTCACAATCAGGGTGTATCCTATTTATGCGGAATAACCTTAAGATATTAAGTATATTGCCATTTCTATGTGCCTTTGCATTAATATTTCCAGTCCGGGCCTTTGCCGTTCAAATCAAAGATGATCAAGGCCGGACCATATATCTTGAGAAACCTGCTCAGCGTGTTATCCCTCTATATGGGGCTTTTGCTGAAATGCTCTTTGCTATCGGGGCGGGAGGTCAGGTGATAGCTAGAACTCAGGCGGATGTCTTTCCGGCAGGTTTAAGGGAACTACCGTCAGTAGGAACTCATATGAAGCCTAATGTGGAGATGATCATTGGTTTAAAGCCCGATCTGGTTATACAGAGTGCCAGCCGTCGGGAGGCAATCCCTGGGATGGAGAGTCTTGACCGTGCGGGAATACCGGTGGCAGTCTTTGCCCCCAAGGACTTTGCCGGGATTTTTTCGACCATCTCACGATTGGGTGAATTGGCTGGAAAACAACAGGAAGCCGAGTCGCTGGTAGAAAGCTTGAGGAACCGTCTAGCAAGTGTTCGGTTCAGCCTGGCTTTGAATCCAGAAGGCATTACCTCTAATGAAATCGGCAACCGTGTGCCTGCTGAGTGTAAGATCAAAAAACGCAGCAGTGTTTTCTTCGAAGTTCGATCTGAGCCTCTCACGGCGGCGGGTCGAGGATCCATTGTGCAGGATATCTTGAAATTTGCCGGCGCGGAGAACGTGGTAGAAAGCGATAAATCTCTGGTGGTTTACAGTCTCGAATCTCTTTTGCTAGATGCTCCGGACTTTTATCTGGTACAAACCGGTCCCATGAACCGAAATCCCATTGATCCGCGAGAAAGAGTCCATTTTGGCCAACTGAAGGCAATTCGCGACGGTAAGGTTTTGTATGTTGATGAATTTCTTTACTCGCGTCCAGGTCCACGCTGCGTTGATGCTGTAGAACAACTGGCTTCAACGCTTTATCCGGAATGCTTTCAAGCGGGTAAGCAATAAAAGTAACTCCATATGTCGAGGTTCGATAAGCCTGAGGGGCGCTCCAACCAGGAAAATGGGCAACATCCCAGATTCGGTGCACCAACGACTGAATTGTGCCAGGAAGGCCTGCCCGCATCTGTTAGAAGAACGACATCTCTAAGAAATTTGAGGTTTTCATCTGGTTCGAGCAGCTCCGTTAACGAACTTTCACCTTCGAAAACCTTTCTCCTCATTTTATTGGCAGGATTTTGTTTTTCACTGTGCCTTCAATTTAGCCACCTGCGTTTTTGGGATCACAGCACAAATTATGAAGATGGCAACACGCCTTTGATGAGCACGTTGGATGCTTATTATTATCTGAGGATCACCGAACAGATCTTGAGCCAAAAGGATGCTGGCCGAACCAATTTGCCAGGCCGGTACCAGGATCAGCAGTCGATACCACTTTTGGCGACTATCACCGCGCTCATTCATAAGGCCACCAAATTTCCAGTTGAGCTCATAGCTTTCTATCTGCCGCCTATTTTGGGATCCTTGATGGTCATCATCTACACCTGCTGGGGATATGCGGTTTCCGGCCCAATGGCGGCATTCATCAGCAGTATCGCAGGGCTTTCCAGTTTCTACTGGTATAGCCGAACTTGCTTGGGGCGCTTTGATACCGATTGCCTGAATCCTTTCTTCGTTTTCGGCATCCTTTTTCTTGTTTATCGATTTGTAATTAGTAAAGGAAGCGCAAGGATACTATATCTGTCCTTGTCTTTAGTGATAGCTTATATTTTCAATACATGGTGGCCCCAAGTCCCGTATTTTGGTTTTTCCCTCGTCATTTTCTCTTACTGTCTAAGTGTTTTTCTCCCCTCTTCAAAATGGGAGAAGGTCGTCAAAATGGTGCTAATGGTTCTGATCGTATCGATCTTGCTTTGCGCTTTTGGTGGCTTTGGCCAGTTTTTGCCGCACCGGCTGGAAGGTTTTATAAATGAATATGCGGGCCAACTGGGTCTCATTGGTAACAGGCCTGGCCTGACTTCAACCTTTCCCCATGTCGGTGCTTCAATCAGTGAATTGCAGCCGCTGCCTGTGCAAGAGATTATTGAAGAGGTCGGAGGGCAAATCATCCCATTTGTCGTTGCACTGATTGGACTGTTTTTACTCCTTAAGAAAAATAAAGCTGCAGCCAGCTTTTTAAGCATCGGACTGATTTTCGCGCTTTTAAGTGTATTCGCTAGAAGATTTCTGATTTTTTTCATTCCTCTTTATGCCTTGGGAATCGGATACTTTGTTGGTGAATTTTGTTTTAGGGGTGGGTTACTGAAAAAAATCTCCAGCGCGCCGATCAGATGGGGTCTTTTCTTATCTGTTTCAATAGCCTTGCTTCTGCCCAACCTCTCCTTGAGCTTCTCTCGACACAGGGGGCCTTCACTCACAAAGCAGGATCTGGAGTTGGCCGAGATAATCAAGAAGGAAGGGACCAGTAGGGATGTTATCTGGGCATGGTGGGATTATGGGTATTTCTTGCGCTACCAAACAGGGATTCGAACGTTCATTGATGGGGGCTCTCAAACCGCTGAAAGAATCTATATTGCGGCGTTTCCTCTGAGCTGCAATGATCCTGAATTGGCCCGTAATTGGATGCGTTTTTTTGCAGCTCACGATTTAGGGGGGTTGCGCACTGTGCGATCTCATTTTGGAGACCAGGGGAAAGCCGTTACCTTTTTACAAAATATTCTTGCCCGTCCCGCCGACACAGAGAAAATCCTAAAACAATATGGAATACAAGATACAACGGGTTGGAACGAATATCTTTTCCCAAATGTAAAGGTATGGCTCTTCCTTAATAGGGACTTCATCAACAAGACCTATTGGTGGTACTATTTTGGCACTTGGGATCTCCTGCAGGGGAAGGGAGTTCACCCGATGATCTGGCTGGTCGAGGGAAAAGCTCGATACTCACCTGAAAAAACGGGTTTGGTAAAAATCGGCGACAGGGCTGTAAAGATTGATAAGATTGTGGATGTCAACCTGCATGGGGGCATTCTCAAAGATCCGCCTAATTCAGTTGATCCTGGAGAGGAAAACGGCCGGCAACTGACTCAATCCACTGGTCATAAACCCGGTAAGGAGGCTGGCAATGTTGCCGTATCGATTCAAAAATACAATATCGTTTACGTTCTAGACCCAGATGTCTTTCAATCGTTGGCCGTCCAACTTTCATTTCTATCGCCCTTTGACATACCCGGCTTCACTCCCGCTGTTTACAATCCACCAATGGGTGGGGTTTGGAGTGTGGAATAGAGAGCAAGTATTTTCTCGGAAACTGCTTGAATGCGGAACAGTTTATTTAATCGCTCGCGGGCTCGATGACTCATCTCGATGCGCGCTTCGGGGTTGCTGAGCAGCGAGTTGATCCCTTTTGCCAAAGCGGCGCCGTCCGCGGAGCGCACGACTAAACCTGTTTCTTCTGCGAGGTTGACCCAGTTAACAGCAGAACCTTCGATGTCCGTGGTGATCAAAGGCTTACCAAAAACCATGGCTTCGAGGAGCACAATCCCGAAGGCCTCGGTACGTTCGATAGAGGGCAGACAGAAGAGATCACAAGAAGCCATAATGGTATGGAGCTCTTTATCCGACAAGGAACCGGGCAAAAAAAACCGATTCTGAAGCCCTGCGTGCGATATTTTTTGGATCATTTTATTTCGTAGCGGACCATCTCCAACGATAACGAAGCTAGCTTCCGGGACATCTTTAGCTGCATCAATCAAATACTCAAACCCTTTGTAGTAGGTGAAGCGGCCGACCGAAAGGACAAGGAATCCGTCGAATCTCTTTTTGACCTT
>Ga0210077_1000627_pt1 | contig 12201 bp, 12 predicted proteins | sample RushMan_CattailN_5_FD_185556 | JGI IMG/M metagenome (GOLD analysis project Ga0210077, IMG submission 185556) | Wetland microbial communities from San Francisco Bay, California, USA, that impact long-term carbon sequestration -... | ecosystem: Environmental > Aquatic > Marine > Wetlands ... | reverse complement strand
AAGAGATCGACCATGGATAACCGTTTGCTGGTAAAAACGGTTGGTGCATTTAGAATATTCATTCAGGAGTAAGAAACCATGACACCGCTAATTTTCTTTCTGGTTCTGGCAGCCATCATTGGAGTGGCGGTTGGGATATTGATTGGCATGTTCATCGCGAACAGAAGGATTATACAGGCGCCTGAACCTGTACAGGCTGATGAGCACGCTTACCCAGAACCGCAACATGCAGTAGAACCCGTTACCCAGGAACCTGATGTCAACAAAGAGGGATTCCAATCTATCGCGCATCTCTGGCGTGACACCGAAAGCAGCGAACTGGCAGTTGATTTTGACGGCAGGTTTCACGTAAAGCCACAAACGATCACCCAAAAGGAGCGACAGCAGTTGTGTTCATTAAATGATGAATGGCGTGAATGGTTGTGTAAGCCCGGAGATATCGCTTTACCCTCATCAACGGCAACAGGACCCATACCTGCGGAGATCCATGTTGAAGGGGAGTTACCTCCCATGCAGGTCAAATCTGAAGCAGACCTGATGCCTTTCGATACGGAAATCGAACTGTTACCAGAAGAGAAGCCGGTGATTCTATCCCGCCCTTTGCCTGCGTCAACGACGGCAAAACCATCGAAAGAAATTAAGCCAGAAACATTGAGTATCGTTGCACAGATCGATGAAATCCTGCAAGAGATGTTGAGGCGTTCCCCGTTGGACCAGCGCGGTATCCGCCTTACAGAAGATCCAGACAGAGGGGTTGTGGTCTGGGTGGGCCTGGAGCGTTACAGTGGGATTGATGAGGTCCCCATGAAAGATGTCCAGGGCATTTTAAGAGCTGCTGTAGCAGAATGGGAAAGGCGTTCAGAGCTCAAAGGTAAAGTTCCATAAAATCACAATAAGAGAAAAATTAGCCTGGAAATTCTCAAATACCGATCAAAACGTTGGAGCGGGATGGGATTTGACCATACAATCGATGTGGGCTGCGAAACAATCTTGCCGGTGTCGATATTCTCTGTGCTGCCCTGGCACAATAGATCGAAAAAGGAGACCGGTACCTTCAATTTCAATGATGTTCTTTTTAATTTAATCAAACTCCCATTGAATTCTTTAACACTTTCTTGACAGAAATACAACAAAAAATGAATATTCAGAGTAAAATATAAATCGATGGAATATTTTAAGAATACTGATGAGGAGAAAGTATGGTAACCTCCGAAGAGCGCTTGAGAATTTTGAAGATGGTACAGGATGGGAAGATCAGCGCAGAGGAGGGGATCCAATTGATGGATGTCCTAAGCGAAACACGCCGGGAAAAAGGGCGCCAGAAACCACAGGTTCAGATCCCGGTACGGAGTGGATCTCGTTTTTTCCGTGTGCGCGTGACTGACCGATCATCAGGCAAGATCAAGGTAGATATACGCTTGCCGGTAAACGTAGTACGCGCTGGCTCGAAGCTGGGCGCGCGATTCTCACCGGAGATGACTGGCCTCGATATGAACCAGGTCATGGAATATGTCGACTCGGGAGCTACTGGTCGTATTTTCGAATTGACGCACGATTCTGATCAGGAATTGATCGAAGTATTCATCGAGTAAATCTGGCCCTGCCTGGGTACATCCAGTCCCAGGTATTTTTCATTCGTTTCATCAAATGTGATAAAAAAACGATTTACTACCCCTGGATGCTTGATCAAGCCAGGCAGCCATTATCAGTTCACTTTGAGGGGAGAAAGGGGAGAATTTACCTGTCCCAAAAACGCATCTATGAATCGACTGCAACGACCTTTTCGATATCAGGGAAGAATTGTCGCAACGTACCTTCTACCCATCCGTGCAGGGTGTTGGGCTGCAAAGGGCAACCAAGGCAGGATCCGCCCAGGCGTACCTTGACGACTTTGCCGTCAAAGGAAACAAGCTCTACTGAACCCCCATGGTAGTGGCTGATATATGAGTCAAGCTGTTCGATGAGACCTTTAATTTGTTCCTGTTCGGTGAAATTTGAAGAGTTCTCACTCATGGTCCCTGTCCTTCTTCATGGCAATTCGTTCCCCGGATGAGAATATTCAATATCTCATTGTGGGTTTGCTGTAGTCGCTTGGCGATAAGACCTGTTAGACGTTCTAGAAATATTATACCAGTGCCGTCAGGTAAATCACAAATCGTATGCAGTCTATTATCAGCGATACAGTAAACCTTCCCTTCAAGGAGGGCGATTGCTGAAGAAGTGTAAGAGGACCTGCCCAGGGCAGCCGACCATCCGAAAACGCCACCTGGCAAGATTTTGGCGATGGTGAGCACGGGCCCATCATAAGGCTTATAACGGATGGCCACCTTTCCTTCAAGAAGGATATAGAAGTAATCTGCAATGTCCCCCTGGTTGAATATAACCTGCTGTTTTTCCAGGGGACGCGGCTCAAGGAGGGAAGAGATTTGGTAAAGCTGCTGCTCAGTCAATCCCTTGAATAAGCTCAGGTGCAGGTGATCTTCTTTCAATAACATTGAACTCATGGTAAATTATTGTCCATTCGAAATTGAAGTGGCATCCATCCTGAAAGGTACGATAATCATCCTACTTATTCGGAGTGGGTTGTAACAACAGTGCATGACATTTCATACGTAATTGTTAAAAGAACCCGTTCCTATTATGCAATATATTGATAGAGAAGGACATTTATCGCAATAATCAATTTCGCTGTAGAACTATTATACAAAATTTCGAACCAATTACAATAGATTTTCAAAATAATAAGACAATCAGGTAGGATTTTTGTATTTTTAAACTGTTGGTCTGATGGCCTCCTGAAAAATTTATTTTCCTGGCTGGAAATTTCAGGTATGGAAAAGGTTGTAACTTTTCCACTTGAGCTGCATCAAAATAATCTGGATAGTTGGCTGAATTTTGACAGCCATCAAATGGCAAAATTTTTGAAGAAGAGGTGAATACAACATGGAAATGTTAATCGATTTTCCCGGGGGAGCGCGAGTTGATGCGCATTTTGGACATCAGACTGTAAAAACAAACCAGGATGGCACTGATCCCTCTCCATTTGCTACGTTTTTGGCTTCCATAGGAACCTGCGCCGGAATTTTCGTGCTCAGCTTCTGCCAGCAGAGGGGATTACCGACCGAGGGTGTTCGCCTCATCCAACGTATGGCGACCGATCCGCATACGCACCTGGTTGACAAGATTGATCTGGAAATACAGGTTCCCCCTGAATTTCCCAAGGAGTATTACGACGCTCTGGTGCGCACAGCCAACCTGTGTACTGTAAAACGAACGTTGGAAAAACCACCCAAATTCAACACATTTACGAAAGTCGTATGATCAACTCCGCGTGCAAACTGCCCCTCCAGAGAGGGGTTTTTGTTCTTAAATTCCATCTCTGTGAATAAGGCTGTACGTCACCATCAAAACCGAAATAATCTTGAGCCATAACAAATCTGAGCTAACGAGGACTTTCTCTTGTCTTCCATGGACGATTGAATCGTAGTGGATAAAAACCTCAGGTTTTCAATCTTCCCGGTGATGTGCTAAGGTATAATCAGGAAGAGTAGGGATACCAAAATTACTGGTAGTGAAATGGGGAGAAGTTCATGACACTGTAAGAGACATTGTTTGAAAAATCGCGCCTTGTAGTAGAGCAGAAATGTTTCATGGCACAGGCACATAGAACAGGAGAAAATTGAGATGCGAAAGCCTTTCGTGGCAGGAAATTGGAAAATGAATAAAGGTGTCAAGGACGCCTTGACGCTTGTATCAGCCATGCTGCCTGGTTTGGAAGAAATAGCTTCGGTTGACAGGGTGATCTGTCCACCATTTACCTCGTTATTTCCGGTTTCGACGCTGCTGGCCAACACTGAGATTGGTCTCGGAGCACAAAACATGTACTGGGAGCCATCTGGAGCGTACACCGGAGAAGTTTCTCCAGCCATGATCAAAGAGCTGTGCCAGTATGTCATCATCGGACACTCTGAGCGCAGGCAGTATTTTGGCGAGACAGATATCTCAGTCAATGCCAAGGTAAAAGCAGCCCTGGATATTGGGTTGACGCCCATCATGTGCATCGGCGAGACTTTGCAGCAAAACCAGGCCAATCAAACGGCAGGCGTTGTAATACGCCAGGTACGTGAAGGGCTAAAAGGTATTGCCGGGGAGAAAGCGGACCAGATTGTCATTGCTTATGAGCCAATATGGGCAATTGGTACCGGACTTCCAGCAACCGGCCCCGGAGCCAACGAGGTGGCCGGGGAGATGATACGTCAGACAATTGGCAGCATGTTCGGAAATGATGTGGCAGAATCCTTGCGGATACTGTACGGAGGTTCGGTCAAGCCCGAAAATGCCGCCGAGTTCTTCCAGCAGCCTGATATCGACGGTGCATTGGTCGGCGGGGCAAGTTTGAAGGTAGATGATTTTATACAAATCGTACGAGTCGCCGCTCAGTGAGTACTGCTGGCTTGAATTTCTTCTGGCGTTTGTTGATCTTCCTGGTGCCATTCATTTTTGCCCAGCGCTGGCTGCATCATGAAATTCAAGCCATCTTTTTATTGGTAACCCGCAATTCAAAGATTACCGTGATTCTGTTTTCCATCCTGTTCTTTCCGGGTGTCTTCGTCCATGAAATCAGCCATTTTCTGGCCGCAAAATTAATGTTTGTGCGCACGGGGCGTTTTTCTGTTATTCCCAGGTTGAACCTTAATGGCACACTGCGGTTGGGATATGTCGAAGCTCAACAGGTTGATTTTATACGTAATGCTTTAATTGGATTCGCCCCCATAGTTTCAGGCGGACTGCTGATTGGCTACCTGGGCTCTCATCAGCTAGGCTTTTCACCGCTATTGGCACTCATTGACCAAGGGAATTGGGGAAATTTTCTACAGACATTAAACGCAGCCATATCTGAACCCATTTTCTGGTTGTGGTTCTATATTGCTTTCACTGTAAGCAGCATGATGCTCCCATCGACATCAGATCGGCGTGACTGGCTCCCGTTTATCTTGCTGATCCTGGCGCTCTTTGGCCTGGCGCTACTGGCTGGCGTTGGTCCGTGGTTGTCAGATTATTTCATGACTATAATGGGAAAGGTCTTTAATGGCCTGGCGCTGGCATTTGCATTCAGCCTATTTTTACACGCTGTTTTGCTGCTGCCAGCTTGGACTGGGCGGCTTGCTATCAGCAGGATCACGGGATTGAAGGTGACCTGATTGCAACATGTACACAATTTTGTTTCTATAAAAAATCATTTTGAAAGGTGAAACATGATAGTAATCGCGAGTTCGAACGGAATCGTTGGCATCAAGGAGTCGATGCGTATCCTGAAGGCAGGCGGCTCGGCCATTGATGCAGTCGAAGCGGGCATCCGCGAGGTGGAGAACAATCCTGAAGATCACTCTGTGGGGTACAGCGGATTCCCCAATTTCCTCGGTCAGGTCGAATTGGACGCCAGTATCATGGAGGGGGATACGCTCTCCACAGGAGCGGTAGGTGCAGTAAAGGGATACCCCAACCCAATTTCCATTGCTCGCAAAGTGATGGAAACCCTGCCGCATGTAATGTTGGTTGGGGAAGGCGCAGAACGATTTGCCATGGAGACGGGTTTTCAGAAAAAAGACCTGCTGCCTGAGGAAATAAAGCAAGTGTGGGCTGACCTGCTCAAGAAGATCCTCACCAGGGAACAATTCGAGCATCTCGATGAGCTGGCGATCCATGATTGGATTGAGGTGGCTTCTGACCCCGAGAAAACCTCCTCGGTTTACCATTCCACACCTGAAAACCCGCCCAAGGTGGGTGGTACGGTCAATTTTATTGCCATGGACAGCCATGGAGACATCTGTACGGGGGTGAGCACAAGCGGGTGGGCTTGGAAATTCCCGGGTCGCCTGGGTGATTCTCCGGTCATTGGTGCTGGTAATTATGCCCACAACAAGTATGGCGCCGCAGCTTGCACCGGGATGGGGGAGATGGCGATCCGTGCCAGTACAGCACGTTCGGTGGTGCTGTACATGAAGATGGGAAAAACCCTCGAGGAAGCCGGACGGATGGCTATGGCTGACCTGGATGAACTTGGTGGCAATTACATTAGCCGTATGAGCATCATCGCCATGGATCGAAAGGGGAATCCAATGGCTTTTTCCAATTCAGAGGAAGCAAAATTTATTTATATGATGGATGAAATGGAGGAACCGGTAGAGGAGCCGAGACTATTTGTTGCAACACATATGAACTGGGGGATGGAGTAAGCGATCTGTTGATGGATTCTTTCAAAATTCTATCCCATGGAGAGAAAAATGATTGCGATAAAGAATGGTAAAGTGCTGACGATCACGCAGGGAATATTTGATCCCGGAACAGTCCTGATCGAAGCCGGAAAGATTGTAGCGGTCGGTGAGTACGTGGAGATCCCCGAAGATGCGGAAGTCTATGATGCAACAGGTAAAGTGGTCATGCCGGGCATGATCGATGCCCACTGCCATACAGCTGTTTTTGCGGATGGTGTTGGCTGGCAGGAATCAGATGGTAATGAAGTCACCGACCCGGTAACCCCTCATTTGCGCGCCCTGGATGCGCTGCACCCCGAGGATATCGCCTTCGACGACCTGGTCAAATCAGGCGTGACGACGATCAATACAGGCCCTGGCAGCGCAAATATCATCGGAGGGCAGTGGGTGTGCGTCAAAACCGCACCTAAAGCCAGCATCGAAGAAATGATCCTGATGGAGCCGTCAGGGATGAAAATGGCGCTCGGTGAAAACCCCAAGCGTGTTTATGGTGAACAGCATAAAATGCCTTCTACGCGCATGGGCAACGCAGCCATTCTGCGCAGCGCTCTGGTTTCAGCTCAGAATTACCTTAACAAATGGGGGCGGTATGAAAAAGAGCTCGATTTGTATAAAAAAGAGGTGGAGATTGGTGAAAAAGATGCGAAAGAGCCGATACCTCCTGAGCGCGACCTGAAGTGGGAGGCATTGGGTAAGGTCCTAAAGCGTGAGATGAAAGCCCGCATTCACGCTCATCGTGCAGATGACATGCTTACTGCCATTCGCATTGCAGAAGAATTCAACCTGGAAATTGCTATCGAACACGCCACGGAAGGCTACAAAATAGCCAGCATCCTGGCTGAAAAGAAGATCCCGGTGATTGTGGGGCCTGTTTTGATGGATCGCCCGAAATATGAAATGCGCGGCCTGGATCCTCGTAATCCGGGCATACTGGCAGAAGCCGGGGTGAAAGTCGCCATCCAGACGGATGCATCTTCAGCCGTGAAGTACCTGGCTATCAATGCTGCGCTGGCCGTGCGTGAAGGCATGCCGGAGGAAGAAGCGCTGAAAGCCATCACCATCAATCCAGCAGAAGTGATTGGCGTGGAAAAGCGAGTTGGAAGCCTTGAGATGGGCAAGGATGCAGATGTGGTTGTCCTGAGCGCGCATCCTTTCGAATACCACAGCGTGGTCGAACTTGTCCTGGTGGATGGAAAAGTAGCGTATAGACGCGAGAAATCTTCCAGCTGATCGGTATTGAACTGGCTGAAGTGCCTTGAAAAAGTAATTCTATCGGTCGTTTGAAGCACTGATGTTAGGTTTAATTACACAGAAGCAGGTGGAAAGGCACACAAATCACATTGTAGGCTCTGCTTTTACTAAAAATATATAGGGAAGAGGCACTTGCATTGTCTCTTCCTTTTTTTGTGTCAGCAGGCCCGCTTCAGATATTTATGGAAAGAGTATCTAATGGATAAAATGACCTTGAAATCAAATTACGCACTTCATGGTCATAAGTGATTAAATCTCTGCAGGAGTTCAGACTCATTCGCTGACCAGCCTTCTGGCATTTTCCCATATACTGTCGAACATGGGTACGGTCAGTCTCCCAGTTTGCGTATTCTGCTGGCTGGGATGGTAAGACGCCAGCAGCCAGGGAAGACCGTTTCCCAGGTTATAGAAGGCGGCATGTGCAAATTTTGGTTTTGGTTTTGAGTTTGCCCTGTCAGCATATATCTCCAGAATCTGGCTGAAAGCGATCTGACCCAGGGCCACGAGTCCCCGCAAATCACCCAGTAAAGCCATCTCACGCAGCAGATAAGGCCTGCAGTTCAGCATTTCCTGGCGAGTGGGCTTGTTGCCAGGAGGGACACAACGCGCAGAAGCAGTGATGAAAAGGTCATTGAGCATCAACCCATCATCACGATCGTGGGATGTGGGTTGGTTGGCAAACCCGGCGTGGTGCAGGGCGGCGAATAGGAAATCCCCGGAGGCATCGCCGGTGAACATCCGCCCGGTGCGGTTGGATCCATGCGCACCCGGTGCGAGTCCGATCACCATTATACGCGCCTTATGGTCACCAAATCCGGGGACTGGTTTAGCCCAGTAATCCCAATCCTGGTAGGCACGTCGCTTCTTGCGCGCCACTTCCTTGCGGTAGGCGACCAGGCGTGGGCAGAGTTCGCAATGTATGATCTCCGCATTCAGTTCCTGCCAGGCTTTCTTATGATCCTGCTGCGTTTTGTTTAACGACATAAGCTGCTGACCCCTGCTTTCTAAGAAGAGTTCTGGATGGTAAGGGTTGAACCCAGGAGAGGGACATCCTGGATAGGATACCATACTCTCTGCCAGCCATACTCCTGAGATGTTATTATCAAGATTGTTTTGTATTCCTGATCTCTGGTTCCTGTAGGGTTGCCGCAATTCATGCCAGAATCCCTGAAAGATGATGGCCGGAAAAGCCACAAAATTCATGCTGACCAGGCTTTTATCTGAAGCCAGGAATGGATCGGCTACGGTCAGTACCCTTATCCATGTCCCTGAGTAAATAGCGAACGTTATTGTGGGTAGTTCCAACTGGAGGATTCGAGGATCAGTCGGATCGTGAAATGATGCTCAGCGAGGAGTATGGGATGAAAAGCAGCACTTTTCTCAAATGAAATCTGGAGATTGAAGCCTCCACCGAATATTGCAAAATCATTCCATGACCTGATTATTGCCATGTACTTCCTGGGATGGTCTTTCCTCCGAGTGGTTTTGCTCCAGCGTTCTCTTTTTCAAGAACAAGGCAAGGATGAACAACAGGATATTCAAAAGTGCGATGCTCATGTACGCGAGTGTATAGCTGTTGACGGATTCACCACCGGATTGCGCAACAGCGCCTACCAGCGCGCTTCCCACCAATTGACCGATACTGAGAAATAGTGTCAACACTCCCTGCGCTGTAGTATATTGCCAGGCATGCACCTCATTGAGGATGATATACCTCAAGGGCGCACCCAAAAGAGAAGATAAACCGGCTCCAATACAGATTCCTGCCAGGATAAACACTCCCAGGAGTGTTGAAAATTCTCTTATCAATATCATACCGATAATCATCAGGACTGTACCACCCAGGATGACAGCCCTGGAGCCTAAATGATCAAGGAGTCTTCCCACCAGGGGAGAACCGATTGCCAGGGCGAGCACACCGGGGAGGAGCAAGAAACTGGCTTCGAATTTGGCAACCCCAAGCGCTGTCACTGCCAGGAGCGGCATGAAAACCAGGGAAGATTCACCAATCCCGATCCCGATAGAAATCAGATAAGTTATGGAAAGCTGCCGTCCTTTGAAGAGTTCCAAAGACACCAGGGGATTCTTTGAATGTGCTTCGATATAGATGAAAAGTGGCAGCAGGCATATGAAGACCAGGAAGAATGGCCATACATCAGGGCTGGAAAGACTGCTTAACAGGTTTGATGTATTGATCTGATTGACGCCGAATGCCAGGGAGGACAGCATCAGCGACATTACTGTAACGCCATACAGGTCAAATGCGCCTGACCAGCGACCGTGCATGCTGGGCAGCACTCGCCAACCAGAAATGATAATGACTAATGCGATGGGGAGGTTAATCACGAAAAGCCAGCGGTAATCTGCCACGCTGAGGATAAGGCCTCCCAGCAGCGGACCAATAATGAATGCAAGTCCTGTCATTGCGCCGATAATGCCCAGGGCGCGTCCACGCCGCTCCGGAGGCAGGATGTCGCCGATGACAGCGCTCGCTACCGGGAAGATGCCGCTGCTGCCAAAACCTTGCGCTGCCCTTCCTATCAGGAGGTCGCTGAAATTATCGCGCGGCGAGATGACCACCAGCAGTGAGCCCGCCGCGAAGAGGGCTACATCAATAACGTAAATCAACCTCCGCCCGTACATGTCCGAAAGCTTGGACATGATAGGCGTACCTATCAAATTGAAAAGCACATAGATCGCAAACACCCAGCTGAGATGACGGGCAGTAACGTTGAAGACTTGTTGAATCTGGGGCAATGCCGGAGCAACGATGGCAATATCCAGAGTGCCCATCAGGACTCCCACGTAGAGTACGATCAAAATTGGCCGTGTGCGCTTTGTATCCATCCCTTTCCTTACAGCATATGGTTTTTTAAACGCAATGCTGAATCAACACGTGCGGTAATTCTAATTTCATGGGTATCAGGCGTCAAGAGCCGCTGACAACGGATTTGTCAACGGATTTTGAACACGGATTACACGGATGGGGAAACGGATTTGACAATGGATTTCTGGAACGGATTGCACGGATGGGACAATGGTGCTGTCAAAGGATTTTGAACACGCATTGCACGGATTAGACAATGGATTTCTGGATTGGATTGCACGGAAGAACAAAGGAATTCGATCGCGGATTGCACGGATTCTCAGATGATTCTTGAGCGGATCTGCTAAGGGTTTAGCATAGGAACTTCAAGAATGCTGAAGATGAATTGTTCCTGTTCTGAATTGAATGGACTGCGCGAATTCTACAGGATCAGCATGGCATCGCCGAAGGAATAGAAGCGGTAGTTGTGATGGACAGCTTGGCGATAGGTGTTCAAGATGCGTTCGCGGCCGGTGAAAGCGCTCACCAGCATGATCAACGTGGAACGCGGCAAATGGAAGTTGGTCACCATGGCATCCACAACACGGAACTCGTAACCGGGGAGGATAAAGAGATCGGTGCTCCCTGTGAAAGGTCCCACAAGGTTTCCCCCTTCTGCGTGCTGTCCTGCGGTTTCCAGCGTACGTACGCTGGTAGTCCCGACCGCAACAATCCTGCCTCCGGCAAGTTTTGTATTATTGATAATTTCTGCAGTTTCTGGTGTCAACTGGCACCATTCTGTATGTATGTGATGGTGCTCTACTTCGTCCTCGGTGACCGGAGCAAAGGTATCCAGGCCGACATGCAGCGTGACGTTGGCAAAGCGTATTCCCATATCTTCCATGCGCCGCATCAATTCATGCGTGAAGTGCAGCCCTGCAGTTGGGGCAGCAGCGGATCCTGTGATATTGGCATACACTGTCTGGTAGCGTTCCTGGTCCTGCAATCGGGTGTGGATATAGGGCGGCAGCGGCATCTGCCCGGCTCTGGGCAGGTAAGCTTCGATTGGCTCTTCAAAACGCACCAGGCGGCGTGCTCCTTCCAGCTGCTCCGTGATTGTTGCTTCAGGACCGTTTTCGATTTTCAGGCGCTTAGCGGTCGTCATCCTTTTCCCGCCGACCAGCACTTCCCAGGTGAGGTCATCGATCTTGTGCAGCAGCAACACTTCAACCCTTCCTCCAGTGGTCTTGCGGGCAAACAAACGCGCCGGGATTACACGTGTCTGGTTGATCACCAGCAAGTCGCCCGGGTTGAGAAAATCAGATATGTTCCAGAAAGTGGTGTGGGTAAGTTGGGATGATTTACGATCCAGGACCAGCAAACGCGAGGCATGCCTTGGTTCAATGGGTGTCTGTGCAATTAGCTCGGGGGGAAGCTCGTAGTCGAAATCAGAGGTTTTCACTGCTCAAATAAACCGGGCTGTCCATTCTGCCCGAAGGGGAGTTCAAGATGTTCATACGCCAGGCGAGTGGCCACGCGTCCCTGCGGCGTGCGTTCCAGGAACCCTAGCTGGAGCAAATAGGGCTCTACCACGTCCATAATGGTATCAGGTTCTTCGCTTATGGATGCGCCAATAGTGCTCAGTCCCACCGGCCCGCCGTTGTACTTCTCGATGATGGTCAGCAGGACTTTGCGATCGACATCATCCAACCCCAGCGAATCCACGCTCATCAAAGTAAGCGCTTCCAAAGCAACGTCCTGGGTGATAGTACCATCGGCACGCACCTGGGCATAATCGCGCGCTCTCCTCAGCAGGCGCAATGCCACACGCGGTGTGCCGCGTGCCCGGCAGGCAATCTCTTCCACACC
>Ga0210077_1000625_pt1 | contig 12219 bp, 10 predicted proteins | sample RushMan_CattailN_5_FD_185556 | JGI IMG/M metagenome (GOLD analysis project Ga0210077, IMG submission 185556) | Wetland microbial communities from San Francisco Bay, California, USA, that impact long-term carbon sequestration -... | ecosystem: Environmental > Aquatic > Marine > Wetlands ... | reverse complement strand
GGCTGTAGATGTTCCGGCCCTGGCGGCATATTCCCACTCCGCTTCCGTGGGGAGACGATATTTCCCCTGCCCCAGGCGGTTCAACCGTTCGATGAAATTCATACAGTCAAACCAGGAGACCCGGGTTATCGGCAGGTTGTCAGAATCTTTTTGAAAGGCCAGCTTCCTCCGCCCCATAAGGGAATGCCATTGTTTTACCGTAACTTCAGTAGCTTGCATATAGAAAGGTTTGCTGATGGTCACCTGATGCCGGGTTTCGGAATTCCCCCGAAAAGGCTCTTCAGGAGGGCTGCCCATGGTGAAAGTTCCTGACGGTATCAGGACAAATGTCATTCCCAAAGTGTTGGTATATGTTTTTTCGAGTGCGGAAATGGGAATGGAAAAAAAGATGAGGCATAGAACGGTGATCAATCCTAAAAACATCCTTAGTGTGTTTTTAGCCGACATTGCCATTTTGCTCATTGACCCCACCCTTTGCTTGTTGAGGGTATACGGTTTTTCAATGTATCTCCCAAATATTATTGATCAAAGGCTATGATGTCAAACATTTTAAGGACAACCAATTGAAATCGATAAATTTTCGGCAAGTTAGAAATATTTGGACACCAACGCCTGCATTTGCTGAGAAACTGCGCTGCCGGCGGATTTTTGTTGATATTTCTTTCAACTCGAAATACCTATTTAAATGCAGATCTTACAGAGAGGTAAAAAAATAAAAATGAACATTGGCATTATTACCGCCGAAGGTTATCATTATCCGCCCACAAAACGATTAAAGGAAGCGGCGGCCGAAAAAGGGCACCGGGTCCTCGTGGTGGATCCTGTTTATGTATGGCCGGTTTTGATAAACGGTTGTCCTGGTTTGGAAGGTGATTTTAAACAACCGATGCCGGATGTGGTTTTGCCCCGCCAAGGCGCAACCGTCAATGATTCAAGCTTGAAACTGGTGCCGCATCTTCATCATATGGGGATTCCGCTGGTGAACAAGTTAAAGGCCATTCTGTTATCAAAGGATCAGTTTCTGACCCTTCAAGCGCTTTCCGCCGTTCAACTGCCGGTTCCCGACACCGGATTTATCAATTCAATTGAGGGATTTCACAAGGTGCTGTCTCGATTGGGCGGGTATCCGGTCGTTCTAAAACAGGTCAGCGGACGTGTGGGAGAAGGGGTGTTTCTGGTCAAAACCGAACACCAGGCGAGACTGATCCTTCATAACACGTTAGTGACCGGCAAGGGCATGATGCTTCAAAGGTTCATCCCTCCGGAAAACAGACTCGATATTCGCGTACTGGTGATCGGCGGAAAAGTCGCCGGAGCCATGAAACTCAAGCCGAAGCCCGGAGATTTCAGATCAAACTTCCACCTGTCCCAGAGAAGTTGGTCTGTGGAGCTGCAGGCAGATTGGGAAGAAATTGCGCTAAAGGCAGCGGACGCACTCGGTCTTGAAATCGCCGGAGTGGATTTGATTGTGGATGATAAAAAACGAGTGCTTGTCATTGAGCTCAACTATTCTCCTGGTTTCACAGGCCTGGAAGCGGCGACCGGTCTGGATATTGCCGGCCGAATCATCGACTATGTTGTTGAAACTTACGGTCAATCATAGTTACTTAAAATCGAATTTTGTGCTTTTTTTGACAAAACTTTTTTCATTCTGCCACTAAGGCACCAAGGCACTAAGAAAGAATAATAATTGTATCCTTTGTGTCTTAGTGCCTTTGTGGCAAATATTTTTGGTTCCGACTTGTCCGTGTTGGTATATTATGTCAGAAATTTATTTCTCCAATTGCCGGCTGGAAAGAGATACCCACTATTTTTTATACATCGGATCTATCAGGAATTACGGTCTGAATCTATATCTTAAAGAAGCGCTTTCCAGAATTTACAATCGTCCTTTTGATTTCATCTCAATTGTTCAGGATGTTTTCGTACGTTATCCCTATCCCAACATCATGGTCGTCAACCCGATGGTCAAGGATTTTTCCCGAACGCACGGCGGAAATGGGAGCTGCAGGCTGATTACCAAAGATTTTATGTCTTGCGTGTCCGCCGACCCGGATGTCCTGCAACTGGTTCAACAACTGCTGAAGCGCCAGAAAAAACTTTACATCTATATGTATCAAAGCATGCCCGAAATGACATTGAACCACTGGCCGGGGGTGGTAATCATCGGACCGGACAGCAAAATTTCCGACCGGGTGAACAGCAAAATATTCCAGTACAGATCCTTGGAGAAATTGTTCCCTTTGCCGGATTACCGGGTTTGTGCGGGGTTGGATGCCCTCATCAAAACAACGGATCCACTCTGGCCAAAGTGGACGGATGGGATTTTTGTCAGCGAGGAATACAGCGCCGGAGGATTGAAAAGCATGGTTGCCCACGATGCCGATGATATTTTAAAAAGATTCACGGATACACAGCAGAATTATCTGATCAGCCGATATATTCCCCATGAAGACGATCCCACGGTACTTGGGGTTGTCGCCAATGAAAAGAACGTTTACATTGCCGGCGTTGCAGATCAGTTCATCGAACACGGCACCCGGTTTGTGGGTTCCGTCTTTCCCTCGATTCAAACGAAAACGGTCACGGTCCAGCTTGAGCAGTATACGCGAAGGGCCGGTCAATGGCTTGCGCGTGAAGGTTTTCGAGGCATGTTCGGTTGCGATTACTTGGTGGATTCAAAGGAACGAATTTATTTTCTCGAGGTCAATGCCCGGAAACAAGGGACTGCGACGGAGTTTTGCTGCACCCTTGAAAATACATTGCCCAAAGGGTCGGCGATGCTGCCGGAGTTGGAGTATTATGCGGTTTTTCAGGAAAAATTCCCGGAACGTTCCATTGAAATGCACGATAATGCCAAAAAGATTCATTGGGGTACCCATAATTACAAGACCCATGGTGTGATACGTACAGAATCGACGATTTTCGGACATCGTTCCGAACGGGATGCATTTCGGCGATTGGGGGAAGATCGTGTGAAACAAGAGGTTCTGATCTTGGATCATATCGGGCCAAACTTCATCGTGGCTGAAAAATCTTTTCTTGCCCGTATCATCGCCCTTGGAAAAGATCGGGCCAGTGTGCTTAAGGGACTGGAGCAGGGCAAAAGAAATGTTGAATCGACCATATGTTTTCTTTAGAGTATTACGATTACCATCTTCCCGAAGAACGGATCGCCCAAGCGCCGGCAGCACGGCGTGACCAATCCAAACTGTTGGTCATGGACCGGGTAAACGGAAAAATAGCGCATCTTAAATTCTACGATATATATCATCTTATCGAATCATCGGATGTTTTGGTGATCAATGACACCAAGGTCGTTCCGGCGAGGCTTTATGGGCAAAAAGAGACCGGCGGAAAAGCAGAAGTTCTGATGATTGATTTTCCGGGCAAAACCAAAATTCAGATTGATGAAGGGGAATGTGTTTGCCGGTGTTTGATCAAAACGGCAAAAAAGCCCAAAGATGGCGCGACGCTTTTTTTCGGTCAAAAACTGAAGGCTAAAATCCTCAATTTTGAAAACGGAATTTATACCGTCCGATTTTTGTATCAAGGAAATTTTGAACATATCCTTGAGCGGATCGGGCATGTACCTTTACCCCCGTACATTCAACGCGGCGATGATAAAAAAGATCGAACGGCTTACCAGACCGTTTATGCGGCTGAAAAAGGGGCTGTCGCTGCGCCGACCGCGGGGCTTCATTTTTCGATGGGTCTTCTCGACAAACTCAAGAAAAAAGGGGTGACGATTGTAGCCATTACCCTTCATGTCGGTTACGGGACCTTTTCGCCGGTCAGGGTGGCGGACATCCGGGACCATCGGATTCATTCCGAATGGTATTCCATTTCCAAAGAGGCGGCGGATAAGATAAACGCCGCTAAAAAAGCGGGCCATCGCATCGTTGCGGTCGGTACCACCTCGGTCCGGACATTGGAGTTTGCATGCGATGAAAATGGGATGATTGCCGCAGGCTATGGGAACTGCGACCTGTTTATATACCCCGGATACCGTTTCAACCTCATCGATGCCATGCTCACGAATTTTCACCTTCCCAAATCGACGCTTCTGATGCTGGTATCGGCCTTCTCGACCCGCGAAAATGTGTTGAATGCCTATCAAACGGCCATCGAAAAAAAATACAGATTTTATAGCTATGGAGATGCGATGTTGATCAATTGATGTTTGAAGTAAGGTTCAGAGGTTCAAGGATTAAGGTTCAAAGGATAAGAAGAACCCGGAAACGCCGAATTTTATGTTTAACTTTAAAATTATTGCACAATCGAAAACCACCCGGGCGAGGGCCGGAATTTTACAGACCGCTCACGGCGAGGTCGAAACACCGATTTTTATGCCGGTGGGGACGCTGGGTACCGTTAAATCGCTCTCCCCCGAAGAACTGAAAGCTTGCGGGGCTCAAATCATCCTGGGAAATACCTACCATTTATACCTTAGACCCGGATGTGATGTGATCCGATGTTTTGACGGTCTCCACGGCTTTATGCACTGGGACGGCCCTATTTTAACCGACAGCGGCGGTTTTCAGGTGTTTTCCCTGGCAAAACTCCGAAAAGTGACCGACGAAGGCGTGTTGTTCCAGTCCCATATCGACGGCTCCAGTCATATGTTAACCCCGGAAAAGTCGGTGGAGATACAGGCCTGTTTAGCATCGGATATTGTGATGTGCCTCGACCAATGCATCAAATATCCGGCGCTTCGATGTGACGCCCGAGACGCACTCGATGTCACCACTCAATGGGCAAAAAGATCCAAAGATGCCTTTAAAAGCGACAAAAACGCCCTGTTCGGCATTGTTCAGGGCGGCATGTTCAAAGACCTTCGAGAACTATCGGCCCAAGGTCTGATGGATGTCGAATTTGACGGCTATGCCGTCGGCGGTCTCAGCGTCGGAGAACCGAAAGATCTCATGCTTGAAATGGCCGATTTCACCCTGCCGATCCTGCCGGATGCAAAGCCGAAATATGTCATGGGCGTCGGAACCCCCGGAGATATTGTCACGTTGACAGCCCTTGGCGCCGACATGTTCGACTGCGTCCTTCCCACAAGAAACGCCAGAAACGGGCAACTGTTTACCGCAACCGGCGCCGTCAACATCAGCAACGCGCGCTTTAAAAATGATATCGAACCCATAGACCCGGGGTGCACCTGTTATACCTGCCAGAATTATTCAAGAGCCTACCTGCGTCATCTTTATTTGTCGAAGGAATTGCTTGCTTATCGACTCAATACTATCCATAATGTTCATTATTACATGGACTTGGCTCGACGGCTTCGAAGGGCCGTGTGTGACGGACGATTTGAGCAATTCAAAAAAGAATTTTTCAGAAAAAATAGCTTGCAAGCCATGTCATAATATTAATATATTATATATTTTGGTTCACAATACCCCACTTATTATTCAATTTACGGTTTTGACATGACCCTTGCGACGCATATTAAAACGAAGATATCCGGATCTTCATGGATCCGAAAAATGTTCGAAGAAGGCGCACGGTTAAAGGCCGAGCATGGTGCTGAGAATGTATTTGATTTCAGTCTCGGAAATCCCAATCTTGAGCCTCCCGAACGATTCGACCAAGCACTCAAAGATGCGGTGACATCGTCGAGCGGGAAAGATCACGCCTATATGCCCAACGTGGGATATCCTCATGTTCGAAGATCCGTTGCCGAGTATCTGTGCAAGGAGCAGCAAGTTCGGGTTTCGGAAAACCATGTGATCATGACATGCGGTGCGGCCGGCGCCTTGAATGCGATCCTAAAGGCGATTCTCGATCCGGGCGACGAAGTCATTACGCCGGCGCCGTATTTTGTCGAATATCAATTTTATGCCGATAATCATGGCGGAATTCTGAAGACCGTACCGACAAAACCGGACTTTACCCTGGACCTTGATGCGGTCTCCGGAGCAATTACCCAAAAGACGAAAGCTGTCCTGATCAACTCGCCCAACAATCCCACGGGTCAGGTGTATTCAAAAGAGAGTATCGATGAACTGGGCCGTCTTTTAAAGGAACAAAGCAAAAAATTGAACCGGACGGTGTATTTGATATCGGACGAACCTTACCGTAAAATTGTCTATGAAGGATGCTCGGTTCCCAGTATATTTGAAAGTTATAACGAAAGCATCATTGCCAATTCATATTCCAAGGATATTTCCATCCCCGGGGAACGAATCGGATACATTGCGGTTCATCCCGAAGCTTCGTTCAATAAAGAACTGATCGAGGGGATGGCGCTGGCGAACAGGATACTGGGGTTTGTCAACGCACCGGCCCTGATGCAGCGCGTCGTTGCGTCTTGTCAAGGATCAAGCGTGGATATTTCCGCCTACGCCCGAAAAAGAGACCTCCTGTGCAGCGGCCTTGGGGAATGCGGCTATGATTTCATCAAACCGCCGGGCGCTTTTTATCTCTTCCCAAAAACACCGGTTTCAGACGATGTCGCATTTGTGAAAGAATTGCAAAAAGAGATGATTCTTGTCGTGCCCGGAAGCGGTTTCGGAGGACCGGGTCATTTTAGAATCGCTTATTGCGTGGATGACCGAACCATTACAAACGCCATGCCGGGATTTAGACGAGTGATGAACAAATTTAAAGTTTGATAGGTTTCTAAAAAATTTAAAATTCACCACGAAGGGCACGAAGATCGCGAAGGAAATAAAAAATATATAAGAATAACAGTTTTGTGACCTTCGTGTTCTTCGTGGTTTTGAATAATAAATGTGTTTTGACGAACTTAAATTTTCAATCTGCAAGTTTCAATCATCAATTAAATGGGGGATTTTATGAAAATATTGAAGATAGACCATCTTGGGATTGCGGTTAACAGTATCGAGGATGGAAAAAATCTATGGACGGATGCCTTGGGACTTTCGTTTGAAGGGACTGAGACCGTGGAAGAGCAAAAAGTGACCACCGCCTTTTTTCCGGTTGGAGAAAGCGAGGTGGAGCTGTTGGAATCGACTGCCCCGGATGGCCCGGTGGCAAAATATTTAGAGAAAAAGGGCCCAGGCGTGCACCATGTTGCCTTTCGTGTTGAAAATATCGAAGCGGCACTGGCAGAATTAAAAGAAAAAGGGATACGCCTTATTGATGAAACACCGAGAAAAGGCGCAGGCGGTGCAAAAATAGCGTTTCTGCATCCCAAAGCAACCAACGGTGTTTTGGTTGAACTGTGCGAAAGATAACCGTTTCGGAAGATGAATATTGACGTCACTGAAAAAGGAGGATGCCATGGCAGAACATCCTGATTTGCAAAAATGGAAAGAACTTGCCGCCAAACAGCTCAGGGGCAAATCCTTAGAGGATTTAAACTGGAACACTCCCGAAGGAATTCGGGTGAAGCCGCTCTATACCGCAGAAGACATTGAAGGGATGGCACATGTCAACACGCTGCCGGGTTTTGCACCCTATGTCAGGGGCCCTATGGCCACCATGTATACCGGAAGACCGTGGACCATCCGGCAGTACGCGGGCTTTTCTACGGCAAAGGAATCGAATGCTTTTTATCGTCGTAATCTGGCTGCCGGCCAGACCGGTCTCTCGGTCGCATTTGATCTTGCCACTCACAGAGGATATGATTCGGATCATCCCAGGGTAACGGGAGATATCGGAAAAGCCGGCGTTGCCATCGATTCCATTGAAGACATGAAAATTCTCTTTGATCAGATTCCTCTGGACAAGGTCACGGTTTCCATGACCATGAATGGCGCGGTTCTTCCGGTGATGGCCGGATACATCGTTGCCGCCGAAGAACAGGGTGTAAAACATGAACAACTGGGAGGAACCATACAGAACGACATCCTCAAAGAGTACCTGACTCGAAACACTTATATCTATCCGCCGGAGCCTTCCATGCGGATTGTGTCCGATATTATCGGATACTGTTCTAAAAATATGCCCAGATACAACACCGTCAGCATCAGCGGCTATCATATGATGGAAGCCGGCGCCGACTCCGTTCTTCAGACCGCCTTTACGCTGGCGGACGGTCTTGAATATGTCAAAGCAGCCCTTGCAGCGGGTCTCGATATCGATGCCTTTGCGCCGAGGCTTTCCTTCTTTTTTGGCGTCGGGATGAACTTTTTCATGGAAATCGCCATGCTAAGGGCCGCCCGTTTCTTGTGGCATGAGCTGATGCGTCAATTTAATCCCAAAAATCCAAAATCTCTCATGCTGCGGACCCATGTTCAAACATCGGGCTGGAGCCTCACCGCGCAGGATCCGTACAACAACATCATTCGTACCACCATCGAGGCGCTGGCGGCCGCCCTGGGAGGGACCCAGTCCTTGCATACCAATTCTTTTGACGAGGCGGTGGGCCTTCCCACTGATTTTTCCGCAAGGATTGCGAGAAATACACAGATCGTTATTCAGGAAGAGTCTCAGATCTGCCACGCCATTGACCCCATGGGAGGATCTTATTATGTCGAGGCCCTGACCGGCGGCATCATCAAGGAAGCCGGAAAAATCATCGAGGAAGTCGAAGCGATGGGCGGAATGGCCAAAGCCATTGAAAGCGGTATGCCGAAAATGCGAATCGAGGAAGCCGCGGCCAGAAAACAGGCCCGCATCGACCAGGGAAAAGATGTGATTGTGGGGGTGAACAAGTACCAGACCGAAGAAAAATCGCCGATCGATGTGCTTGAAGTGGCGGAAGCGGTGCGTGATGAGCAGATCGCGAGATTAAAAGCAATAAAAGAAAAGCGGAATAATGATGAGGTTCGAAGAACCCTGGAAGCAATAACCCATGCGGCCGAATCCGGGGGCAATCTATTGGAAGCCTGTATCCCTGCGGTTCGGGCGCGGGCCACTGTGGGAGAAATTTCAGGCGCCATGGAAAAGGTTTTCAACCGGTTCGTTGCCACCACTCAGTGCATATCCGGCGCTTATGCCGAAGAATATGCGGGCAGCGAGATATTTGCAGCTGTTCGAAAAAGAACGGATGAATTTTTCAAAACCAACGGGAGAAGACCTCGGATCCTGGTGACCAAGATGGGTCAGGACGGTCATGACCGGGGGATCAAAGTGATTGCCACCGCCTTTGCAGACCTCGGGTTCGACGTGGATATCGGCCCCATGTTCCAGACGCCCGAAGAAGCCGCTCAAATGGCGGTGGAGAACGATGTCCATGTGGTGGGCGTTTCGAGCCTTGCCGCCGGACATAAAACCCTGGTGCCCCGGTTGATCGAGTTCCTTAAAGAAAAAGGTGGTGATGACATTAATGTGGTGGTGGGCGGCGTTATTCCTCCGGCGGATTATGACTTTTTGTATCAAGCCGGCGCCAGGGGAGTATTTGGTCCGGGAACCGTGGTGGCCGATTCAGCCAACAAGGTTCTTAATATCCTTAATCAGCGCTGATGATTTCCGAAGATTCTCAGTTTTATGCCCAAGGTGTCCTGAACGGTGACCGGAGACTCCTTGCCAAGACAATCACTGTGATTGAAAGCTCTCTGCCTGCGCACCAGAAATTGGCCCGTGCGATTGTAGATCTTTTGCTTCCTTATGCCGGAAAAGCCATACGCCTTGGCATCACCGGCGTGCCGGGTGTCGGTAAAAGCACGTTTATCGAAAGCCTCGGCACGATGCTTGTGAAAGAGGGACATCGCGTGGCGGTCCTTGCCGTTGATCCCAGCAGCAAGAGAAGCGGCGGCAGCGTACTGGCGGACAAGACCCGCATGGAGAAGCTGGCTGTTGACAAAAGGGCGTTTATTCGACCCTCTCCTTCAGGAGGCACGTTGGGGGGCGTTGCCCGCAAAACAAGAGAAACCATGATCATATGCGAAGCCGCCGGTTTTGATGTTGTCATCGTTGAAACCGTGGGCGTGGGTCAATCCGAGACGACGGTGGCGTCGATGGTCGATTTCTTTTTGGTGCTGATGATTGCCGGCGCCGGAGATGAATTACAGGGAATCAAAAAAGGCATCCTTGAGTTGGCCGATGCCGTGGTGGTGAATAAAGCGGACGGCGATAATATTGAGAGGGCGGAGTTTGCCAGAAAGCAGTATGAAACGGCACTTCACTTTTTAGCGCCTGCTTCATCCAATTGGACGCCGCCGGTTCTGACCTGCAGTGCTTTGGAAATGATCGATATCGATGTCATCTGGGAAACCGTTTTGGCACATCACAGAAAATTTATGCAGACCGGGGAGCTCCAGGCGAATCGAAAAAAACAGGCAGTTGACTGGATGTGGTTTCTGGTTGAAGACGGCCTCAGGGATCATTTTTATCAAAACCCTGAATTTAAAAAAATCCTTCCTGAGACCATAAAGGAGGTTGAAAACGGTACCATCGCATCGACTATAGCCGCTAATCGATTACTCTGTTTGTTGGACAATAGAACGCCTGCTGAAGAATAATAAGCAGGGTAGCGTCATACCGAGACCCCGAATGGGGAAATCAGGGCCGTGTTTCATTGAACAGGGTCTGGATTCATTGAGAGGAGGGTTTGGAAATGGCTGTAAAAATAATCATAAAGCGGATTGTTCCCCAAAACAAGGCCGAAGCATTAAAGCCGCTGCTTCAAAGACTCAGAAACTTGGCCTTGCAGCAACCCGGTTATATTTCCGGAGAAACGTTTAAGCGGATCGATCGGCCGGGTGAGAGTCTGGTGGTCAGCACTTGGCAGTCCATGGGAGATTGGAGAACATGGGTGATGAGTGACGAAAGAAGAGGCATTCAGCAAAAAATCGATCATCTGCTCGGAGAAAAAACAGAATACGAAGTGTATACTTACGATTAAAAGAAAATATGAAAGGAAATTGGGTAATGGGCATTATCGAAGATAAGATTAAGGACCTCAAGGCTCGGGAAGCCAAGGTCCTCAAGATGGGCGGTGATAAAGCAGTTGCCAGTCAAAAAGAGAAAGGGAAACTGACCGCTCGTGAACGGTTGGATATTTTTTTTGATCCGGGTACATTTCGCGAAATCGACATGTTTGTGAGTCACCGATGCGTTCATTTCGGCATGGAAAACGTGGATATTCCGTCTGACGGCGTCATCACCGGCCATGGGCTTGTAGACGGCCGGCCGGTGTTTGCCTTTGCCCAGGATTTTACGGCCAGAGCCGGCAGTTTGGGAGAGATGCACGCAAAGAAAATCTGCAAAATCATGGATATGGCCCTTAAAGCGGGTGTTCCTTTTGTAGGGATGAACGATTCCGGCGGCGCCAGGATCCAGGAAGGGGTTGATTCCCTTTCCGGATACGGTCAGATTTTTTATCGCAATTCCATGTCTTCGGGGGTCATTCCACAAATTTCCGCCATTATGGGACCGACGGCCGGAGGTGCCGTCTATTCGCCGGCCATGACGGACTGGATTTTCATGGTCAAGAACACCAGTTATATGTTTATCACCGGTCCGGATGTCATTAAATCGGTGACCGGAGAACAGATTACTTTCGAAGATCTCGGCGGCGCCATGACCCACAATGAGAAAAGCGGTGTGGCGCATTTTGCCTGTGAAAACGATGAAGACACGATCAACCGGATCAAAGCGCTTCTGTCTTATTTGCCGTCCAACAATATGGAGGATCCCCCCGTGATTCATACCGGCGATGATCCCCGGCGAATAGACCCGGCACTTGACACCATCATTCCGGATAATCCCAATCAGCCGTACAACATGAAAGATATCATTCGTTCGATCGTGGATAACGGCGAGATTTTTGAACCTCACGAGTATTATGCTCAAAATATGATCGTTTGTTTTGCCCGGCTGAACGGCCGGAGTATCGGTATTATCGCCAGCCAGCCCCAGGTACTTGCCGGATGCCTTGATATCAATGCATCGGACAAGGCCACCCGGTTTATCCGTTTTTGTGACGCCTTCAACATTCCGATGCTGACCATCGCAGATGTGCCCGGATATCTTCCGGGAAGTCAACAGGAATGGGGAGGGATTATCCGGCATGGGGCAAAGCTCTTGTGGTGCTATTCGGAAGCAACGGTTCCTAAAATACTTCTGGTCACAAGAAAAGACTACGGGGGATCTTATCTTGCCATGTGCTCGAAAGACCTTGGCGCCGATATGGCGTTTGCCTGGCCCAGCGCAGAGATTGCGGTGATGGGCGCTTCAGGGGCATGCAACATCATTCATCGAAAGGCCATCAAAGGCGCGGACGATCCCGAAGCCAAAAGAAAGGAGCTGATCAAAGAATATGAACAGCTTTTTTCAAATCCATATTGCGCCGCCGGCCGCGGT
>Ga0210077_1000624_pt1 | contig 12228 bp, 11 predicted proteins | sample RushMan_CattailN_5_FD_185556 | JGI IMG/M metagenome (GOLD analysis project Ga0210077, IMG submission 185556) | Wetland microbial communities from San Francisco Bay, California, USA, that impact long-term carbon sequestration -... | ecosystem: Environmental > Aquatic > Marine > Wetlands ... | reverse complement strand
GAACCTAGGTTTGCCAGATAGATGCAAAAATAAGCAAGAATATGATTGAAATTATGTACTATAAACGGTTGCTACCAAAATAATTGAGCGGACCGTTCCCTGTGTTTTATAGATACTCATGGGAAAACCTTGCCTTAACTGACCGGCAAAGGGTATGATACTGGTCACACACGAAGCTGATGATTTCAATCGCTAAGGAGAAGCAGATGAACCGACGCGTGAAGATTGCGGTGATTGGCACCGGGCGCATGGGCAGTGTGCACTGCAGGAACATTGTCCAATCCATACCAGAGGCGGATCTTGCGGCTGTTTGTGATATCCGCCTGGAAGTGGCTCAGGCAGTAGCCGACGATCTGGGAATACACAGGGTGGTGAGGGATTATCATGAGCTGCTCGATGATCAAGAGATCGAAGCTGTGTTGATCTCTACTACTACGACTGCCCACGATTACATCATGAAAGATGCTGCTTTAGCTGGCAAACAAATATTCTGTGAAAAACCCCTCGCACTCGAGCTGGAGAAGATCGACCCTGCCCTGGAAGTTGTCAACAAGGCAGGGGTAAAGTTGCAGGTTGGCTTCAACCGGCGATTCGATAAAAATTTTCAGCGGGCCCACGGCATGATTGCCTCCGGTGAGCTTGGTCGCCCATGCTTCTTACGCATTACCAGCCGCGACCCCGGGTTGCCCTCGATGGAATACCTGCGGGCCTCCGGGGGTATATTCCTCGATATGACCATCCATGATTTTGACATGGCTCGCTTTTTGGGTGGCGAAATCGAAGAGATTCATGCTCTGGGTGATGTTTTACTTGAACCAACCCTGGATAAGTTTGGCGATCTCGATACCTGTGTGGTCAGCATTAAGTTTACCAGTGGGATGCTTGGTTCGATCGATAACAGCCGCCAGGCCGTTTACGGTTATGACCAGCGCATTGAGGTATTGGGTTCGCAAGGGGCTGTGATGGTTGGAAATGAAACACAAGATGTTGTAGTGAAAGGCACGCAGGAGGGTTTTCTCACTGCCAGGCTGCCGGCTTTCTTCATGGAGCGCTATGCGCCATGCTATGTCGAAGAGATCCGACAATTTATCGAATGCGTGCGGGAGGATAAGCCTACCCCAGTGGATGGGATAGATGGCCGGCTTGCAGTGGTCCTGGGATGCGCGGCCTGGAAATCGATCCATGAAAACCGAACGGTAAAGCTGGCTGAATTCGAGAATAGAGCAGGAGCTGTGCAATGATACTTGCCTTCCATGGAGCAACAATAAAAACGAACAACCTGGAAACAGATATCATCGTAACCGCCCAGGCCGGATATCGAGCCTTGGAATTATGGGCTGAAAAGATTGATGCTTACCTGGCGACACACACACTAGCGGAGTTGAGCAATTTATTCGAGAAGCATCATATCATGCCGACTACGATCAACTCGATCGAGTTCGTTGCCTTTCGTGGCACAGAATTTGCCAGCATTGAGAAACGGCTGCATGAGCTGGGGAAAATCGCCCGGTCAATCGGCTGCCCGACAGTAGTCATTGTCGCCAGCCCCCTGCCAGATCGATCTACCTCCTGGGAAGAAATCAAAGCGGAATATGTGCGAGTGCTACGTTCCTTGAGCGTGATTGCCGTAGAATACAATATCAAGCTTTCATTCGAGTTTCTTGGTTTCGGCTGGTGCAGCGTCCGTACCCCGCGGGCGGCATTTGAAATCCTCAAGGTCGCCGATTGCGCGAATATCGGGCTGACGCTCGATGCCGCTCATTTCTACGGCGGTGGGGGGCTTCTCAGTGAGATAGAGCAGCTAGACTCTGATCAGATTTTCGCCTTTCACTTGAACGACCTTGAAGATACACCCAAGGAAGCCATCACCGATGCCAGGCGGGTTTTCCCGGGCGAAGGCGTCATTCCTTTGGATGAAATCTGTGAACGCCTGAAATCGATACACTTTGACGGGCTGGTATCCATCGAGCTGTTCAGGCCGGAGTACTGGACCTGGGATCCACTTCAGGTAGCCATCAGAGCACGCCAAACTGCGCTCAAGGTGCTTGCTCCTTATTTTAAGCTTGAATGAACCGCTTGCTGGCAGATTCGAACCCTCGACAATTTTAGTGTGACGAATGAGAAGGCAAATCACCATTATAGATATCATAATTAAAATTTAAACCCCCACATTTGGGGGTTAGCGAGTGTGGAGCGGCTCGAACGCTCAACCAATGGCTTAAAAGGACGAATCTAGAAAAGCGGCTTCTCCCATCCAGTGTCCTGCTGTTTCGACCTAGTCTCTTGGACGACTGGTGAGTCTGGTACATTGGATGTGGTTGCTAAGGTGCTGTCAACGGTTTGATATCTAGTGGATTCGCTTCACATACAAAGACGAAATCGAAAATCTACTTGACTAATATCCTACCACCATAAAATATGTCCAAAATTATTTGGCTTAGAATCTCTTTTTGGGTATAGTAAGCCGGGTCGATAATCAGCTGTAAAGTATGTCTCTAAGTGTTATCAAATATATATTCGGCGCCTCCATAAAAGAAGCAACATGATCGCTAGTACTACTCAGAACTTCAATCTAATTCGGGTCTGTTTTTGAGAATTCGTGATAACCAATATCATCTCTCAACATAATGAGATAAAATACTGTTTATACTTTTTCAACTCATCAATGCGGGCAAATCACAATCATCAAATATGACCCCCAATTCCCGTTTTTCTGTTATGAGAAGAGGCAGTTTGTCACACATTAGCATCGGCAAGACCATTGGCCGCTTGGCAGCTTTGGGATTGCTGCTTTTATCGTCGCTGGGGCCTTGGTTTGCTGATGCTCATCCAGCTACAGAGGTAACGTGTAGTACGCCTCTTGTCTGGTTGGGTGAGGGACATTGCGCATGCTTAATTTCTCTCATTAAGTTTTACAGGCAACTAAATACAGGTAGTGGTTTCATCTGGTGGTTAGGCATACCGCCATTACTGCCAATTCTCTTCACATTACTTCTTTTCCTTGGCAGAAATCACCGCTTCCTGTGGTATTTTCACCTGATGGGATGGTTTTTAGTTGCCGTTTACTCGCTCTTTTGGTTCATCATCGGATGGTCTTGGTTAATCCTAAGCTGGCCTTCGAATAAGGCACTCTTTCTGTGGGGTGCTGGGCTTTGTGGCGCTGTGGCTGTCTCGTTGTTAACATGGGAAATACGGACAGGTAAACGCCAGCCAGATCAAGATCTAATCCAATCTCGATAGTATCCTATATACCTTTGACAACTAGATAGTGCCCCTTCGCCCTTTTTATATGAGCATAGAGGGGTCGAATACCATCGCCGTATTAGGACACTCAACCAATATGTGATTAAATAAAAAAGTGAGCCTGGAGCAGCTCGAACGCATAGATGGTTGGCATTTATTTGAAGATCGATTAATAGACGTTATTAGAAATTATCGGTATCAATTGAACTACTGTATACAGCAGGTGAACCATAACTATCCGTTTTGGTATCGAGAAGATTTCTACTCCTTTCTAATCGATCTTTGCAAAAACTTAAGGAGGTGATAAATTGTGGTATACATTATAGAATTGAATTAATCGGAAAACCAAGATAAATTATCGCTTTTTTTATGGAAATACAGGCCATCTATGTTATCCAATTCTCCAATCCCCACACCTCCTCTACCACGAAAGATCAATGTACCAATTCTTGGTAATAAAATCCTGGAAAAAGTCCTGGATATTATCAACGAGAACCAAGAAGTGCACACCCTCTGGAAGGTGATCAACGTAAATGCGATTGACCGGCTGGGGATGAGTGACCATGGGCCGGTCCATTTTCAAATTGTCGCCAACATTGCGCTTCGGCTGGGCCGGATCCTTCAAAAGAATGATGTCGAAATGTCGATAACGAAATATTTCGGCCTGCCGAGTGAATACGCCGAACTGGTTATTCTGCTGGCCAGCCTCTTTCATGACCTGGGAATGTCAATCAATCGTGAAGGGCATGAGGAATTCAGCCTGTTTTTAGCTAACAGCCTCTTACACCAGATCCTTGAGTTTATGCCGGTAGAAGAGAGAACTATTGTGACATCTGAAGTTCTGCATGCAATCATAGCCCACCGAAGCGATGGTAAGCCTTATACCATCGAAGCAGGAATCGTGCGTGTGGCAGACGCTCTGGATATCAGTCAGGGACGATCAAGAATACCTTACGAAGCCGGGTATGTCGATATTTATTCTGTTTCTGCAGCAGCCATCGATAAAGTAGAGATCGAAGAAGGAGAAGAGATTCCCATCCAAATCAATATCCTGATGAATAATTCTGCAGGTCTTTTCCAGGTCGATGAGTTATTAAAAAAGAAATTGCTTGGATCAGGCATTGAAAAATATATAAAAATCAGGGCATATATTGAAAGAAGAAAGGAAAAGAAATTAATTAAAGAATTTGAAATCAGCTAATACTATTCGCTATCCTCCCGTTTTATCGCTAAATGAAAGCGAACGGTAAAGATATTAATTCATTGACAAAACCGGCTCGATACACGTCATGATCTTGCTGGCTGCTGGTCTAGAATAAATCAAGCAGACTATCCTAACGACTATCATGATAAGGTACAAAGCGACGAGATCTAGTTTCCGTTTGGGTTGGCAGGATTTATCCAACTCACCGGTAATCATGTTTTGGCTCCATTTGATCATCTGGTGAAAGGTGGATATCAGCCTTTTAACCTGGAGAACGGTCACTTTGCACGCTTCTTGAAACCTTATCTGCTAATAATAAAGGTTTATAAATAGAGAAATCCTGGCGATGATAAAATTAGTTCGAAAATTCTAAACCAAAAATCACCCGGCCTATTTTAATCGTACATCGCCGGGTCGGGCTAAAATGAATAGCCTGTAGATCGAAAGTTGGCGAAATAAGACGCTAGCTCATAACCCGGAGGTCGTGCCTTTGCATCGCACCCCCGCCATTAAAAAAGACACCTAAAAGTGCCTTTTTTTGCAATATAGAGGCGAAATCAGGTGCAAGATCTAGAACCCAGAGATTATGGCCCTTACAAAATGATGGTTTTTACCTTGGGTTCGAATCCCATCCCGCTCGCTGCGCTCGGGACATGCTCCTCTCCGCATGTTGTAAACAGACCCTTCTCCTAGTAGAGAGGGTCTTTATTATGATACTGTTTTTAATTATTTATCACTATAGTATTCTGTTTTTTAACGAAAGTTGATGGGCAGATGTTCAGCGTGGGGAGAAACAAATAAATCACCTATGACCGCAATATAACAGGTGATAACGCATCCGCCTCGCCTGCATTACGAGTATGACCAGCTGCTGCTCGAATATAATTGCGAACTATACCTCTGATTATTGCTCCCCCTGTCTCTTCTCCAATTCACGCATTTCCTTCTGCTGCTTAATATGTTCTTTTTCCTGCTCTTTTTCCAGCTGTTGTTGTTTCGCCCTTTGAGGTTCTACCTGCATTTTTTGCTCACGTTCTAGCTGCAACCGATCCTGCTGGCGTTTCTTTCGTTCCTCTTCCTGCTGCTGTTCCAGCTTTAGCCGTTCCTGCTGGCGTTTTAATCGTTCTTCCTCCTGCTGTCGCTCCAACTGCTGGCGTTGTTGCTGGCGCTTCAGTTGTTCTTCAGCCTGCTGTTTCTCTAGCTCACGCTGTTGACGTTGTTTCTGTTTAAATTGATCCTGTTCGGATAATTTGTTATCGGGTGTTATCTTGGATTCCTCTGCCAACAAGTATAGTCCAAATTACCATCTTCAATATGATTAGCCAATATCAAAAAGAACTATTTATCTTGAATTTTTTAAACCAACAAGTCTATAGCGTGGATGACAGTATGGAATGGAACCGGATAAGTTTGACTCCAACTCCCAATCCACCTTCTCGGAAAGGATTCTCAACCGCCTGATTGGCTCACCAGCTTTCAGTGCTTGATGACGATAAAGATCAACGAAGATTTGATTCAATCATTTATTGCACGCGGTATGAAGAAGGAAATGCAATCCGCAACCGTGTCCTGAGAGGGCTGTACCATCAAGGGAAAAATGTCGCACTTATGCAATAAGATATCATAACAAACTGCGTATAATTAGCGCGAAGAAAATTGATCCGGCAGTGGTTATGGCTGGTGATCTCCGGTTCGCTGCCAGTGCTTCCGTTGCCAGGACTCCAAATACCTGGGTTCCGGAAAGTATTCACCCGGAATAAAGTCTGAACATTCCGTAGGAAATATGCATCCACTGCGGTTGGGTCGTGACCAGCCAAATTCGATCTCTCGATCACAATTTGCACAATTTACATAAAACTCGTCACTTTCTGTATCGTTCTCCAGCTCGAATATTTCATACTCTTCCGGTTCAGAAGAAGAGTCATCTTGTGTAAATTCACCGAAATCTCCTCGCTCGACTTCTTTGTATGGTTTTTTCTCCACCCTCTCTTTAAATTCGTAATGCCAGCGATGGTCGGCTTCAAGCGGTCCCCATTCCTGCCAGCGTTCACTGACCGGACCAGCAAGGATAGTCCAGATGCGAGTGACGGTCAGCTTGTGATCGCCACATGTTTTACAGGTGAACTCCCAGGGTCGTTTATCTTTCATAGTGTACTCCTTCAATAAATAATCCTAACTGGGTTACATTTATCTATCGATGGAAAAATCCCGAGTAAACACCCAACATATAAATCCTATCAGGTCTACACGGTTTCATCCAAGTTAGGCAGATTGCTACCGCCCCCAACGATCAAGACCAGCGCCTGTGCAACGGGAAAGTCGGCAGTGACTCGATCTCATTCTTATTAAGCGTAAGGAACACGGTATCATCGTGAATATCACCCATGGCTGAAAGGGGTATGATCACTTCTTTTTGTCCCCACAGATGTCCTTCTCGCATCACCAGATGGGAAATGTGGCAGTTCTCAGGGTTGACCACAAATTCATCGACTTTACCAACATAGCCATCTGTCGCCTCAACTCGGGTACCCCGTTGCACAGCCAACTCACCTGGTGGGATCTGTCGAAGCTCCACGGGCACTTGGACTGTCGTTCCTGAGGTGACATAGGGCATGAAGTAATATGATCCCGCCGTGTATATTTCACCCCCATAGGTTATATAGCTCTGTGGCACCTTCTCTGTAATGAACCCCGTTTTTATAAACGGATCCATTTTCTCCAGCTCCGCCTTACTGCAGCTTAGCTGTATCGTATCGGCTATGGTTTCGGTCACTATATCAACCGGTACTATATATTCAGTGTTGGTAGATGAATCCTCTTTCACGACCAAATGGGTCACCTGGTTGGTAACCGGATTGATCAGCACATACACAGAATGCCCACATATGCCATCCATACACTCAACTTGGGTGTTCAAAGGAATTTCCATAAATATCTCCATTTCTCTTGCATAAGTTTTATTGATTTACATTCTTTGAAAGGTGTACATCCCTTACATGACTGTTTCCACCAGAACGTTTAGCTCTTCTTGGGGTAACTATTATATCCAGGTAAACATATCCTAGTAAAAGTATAGTCGCTAAGAGTCTCAATAGCGTCACATCAGGCCGACGATTGGATTTATCATATCACCATTCAATCAGCGACCTGGTGCAGCCTTACTGGCTTTATTCGATTCCGTCTACCACGTACCCATCAGCAAGTACTCCCATAAGCCCCTATGGGCTGCCAAGAATCGCCCCCGCCAGGATATCTCCAAAGCCGGTAGTGCTGAAAGGTTTTGCAAGACCGTGTGATTCAATGATCCGCGATAAAAAGATCGCCGAAGATTCCCTTGTCAACGGATGTATCACTTAAAAATCACCATACCAGAACGCGGCTGCCAGCCACAAGTATTAAATATCCTCAAGCAATTGGAAAACTCTACTCACCCACACAGTTATTGGGATTAAGGGAAGGCTTTAGTATGGTGTAGAAGAAGTGGGAAAAAATATAAAGCTACAAAGGATAACCTAATAAAAAATTGAAAACTAATACCATTTTCTCGGCAGGTCCTAAATATGTTCAATGAACCGTTTTCAATCCGACAGGACGCTTTTCTATTCGCGATCGATAGCCAAAGCATTATCCATATGACCAGCCATTTTATAAGCCTGATAGAGGTACGTGTACAGATCGCTCAAATCTGCCTCATCTGGCATTTCTGTCTGGGCAGCCTCCCGGACGAATTGGAGGGCTAGCTCAAGATGAACGATGACCTCACTTACCGCCGATAGATGCAATGCTTCCTGCCCGGCAGCCAGGCTGTAGTGGAAAGCGGCCTGTGCCAGCCCAGCAGCCAGTGCATGCTGAGCCAGCACCGCTGCCGCCCCTACCTCTTTTTCGAGGACCTTCAATGCCCGACGATGGAAAAGACGCCGCCGTGCGTCCCCGGCTTCGGTATACACCACATCACGCTGCATATCGTTCGTGAACCCATATGCACTGATCACACCCGGCTGAGCCGCCTCGACCATGTTGGAAGCTCCTGATGTGGCGCAAGTTTTGGGACAGATCATCATCTCGGTGCTTCCATTTGACGTCTGGTATCGGGAAAAGCTACAGGAGCTACACGGCATCAACCTGGCGGGGTACAAGCATTTCGCACAACCCACTCCACTCCCACCCGACCAGGAGTTACTCTTTGAGTGGACGTTTAATTCCAGCCAGTCCAAGAAGAACTAAACCTTGTTAGCGAAATAACCATGTGGAGGACGTAGAACCTGCGCACTCTACATCCCTACAAGGCAGCAACTCGACAAAGCCGATGCCAACCTGGAGCAAGCCACCACGACTGTCACCAGCCAAACCGATCAGATCACCACATTGCAGACGGATAACAAGACCCTGCAAAAGAATCTGGATTCCGCGGCACTTCACGTGCAAGTACTCATGGCGCTATCAGGTGTGCGCAGAGCTAGCCTTGCGGTGGCGACCGGCGATTATGCGGGAGCGCACCTATCGTTGATCCAGGCTTCCGATGCACTAAAAAGCCTCTCAGGTTTGCTGGGGACGGATCAAAAAGATGTGCTCACCGCCATGCAACAGAGTGCCGCTCAGGCTTTGACCAAACTGAAGATCAACCTATCATCAGCGCAACCGGAGCTAGATCAGCTGACGAAAAACTTAGAGCAGCTAGAGGATAACCTATTCCCCAACCCCTAAGATGGGCGTAAAAGTCAAATCCCCCATGATTAGAAAAGACCAGAGTTTGAGAAATTTCCTGATTAACAAGAAGAGCATGCTGCCATATGGGCTCGACTGGCTTTTACCAGAGCCACATAGCGAATCTGTCCCATTGGGCTATCAAAGTTTTCCTGATATACTGAGAATGCATGATGCGCTTGATGAAGCAACAGTTCTAAGTATATTCTTCTGTCTAAGATAGAGACGGTCACTTTTATATAAGCAAGGAGCAAACATTGGAAAACCAGATCATATGCCCTCACTGCAAGAAAACGATACCGAACGACTTTGTCATCGACTGTGCGGGTAAGGAAGCGGGTTTGGTATCGACTTTTGTTTTTTGCGAGTGTGGTGAAAAGATCACATTTATGACAATAATCAGCCAGCTAAGAGACCGGAATAGCCTGCTGCAAGGATCTAAAATTGATAGTATAAACTCGTCTTGGATCGAGTCTAGGCTAGAGCTGCCATGAGAATCTTACTGGTATACCCTGAGTTCCCTGACACCTTTTGGAGTTTCAAGCACGCCCTGCGCTTCATCCATAAGAAGGCTGCTTCCCCTCCATTAGGCCTGCTGACCGTTGCAGCCATGCTGCCTGCTGATTGGGAAAAACGTCTGGTCGACCTCAATGTGACCGACCTGACAACCAATGACCTGGCCTGGGCTGACTATGTCTTCATCAGCGCCATGATTATACAGCGTGAGGCTGCGCGCGCATTGATCTCCAGGTGTAAAGATTTTGGTGCGAAGGTGGTAGCTGGAGGGCCGCTCTTCACCATGGAGCACGAACAGTTCCCGGAAGTTAATCATTTTGTACTCAATGAAGCCGAGCTAACCCTGCCATTATTCCTGGCCGATCTGGCTAACGGGTGCACCCAATCCGTTTATTCCACTACAGAGTATCCGGATATCCAGCAAACTCCAGCGCCTTTGTGGCAGCTGGTAAATCTCAAGCAGTATGACACATTCAGCATCCAGTTTTCCCGCGGCTGCCCATTTAGCTGTGACTTCTGTAATGTGACTGCCCTGCTGGGTCATCGTCCGCGTACTAAAACCGCTACCCAGATCATTGCCGAGTTGGACAGCCTGTATGCGTTGGGCTGGCGTAAAAGTATCTTTTTTGTGGATGATAACTTCATCGGTAATAAGAAGCAGATCAAGTCCGAAATCCTGCCGGCATTGATCGAATGGCGAAAAGGTAAAACAGGCATGCCATTCAGCACCGAAGTCTCCATCAATCTGGTCGACGATCCAGAGCTGCTTAACCTCATGACGCAAGCCGGATTCGACACGGTGTTCGTCGGGATCGAGACTCCCAACGAAGGCAGCCTGACGGAATGCAGTAAGAACCAAAACAAAGGGCGTGACCTGGTGGAAAGCGTCAAGCAACTCCAGCGAGCCGGCCTCCAGGTGCAGGGTGGGTTTATCATTGGTTTTGACAATGATCCCCCCTCTATCTTTCAACAGCAGATAGATTTCATCCAAAAGAGTGGAATCGTGACCGCTATGGTGGGTCTGTTGCAAGCCCCTCCGGGAACACGGCTTTATGAGCGTATGCGAAAAGAAGGCCGTCTGGTGCATGAAATGTCTGGCGATAATGTGGATGGCTCGACGAACATCATCCCAAAAATGGGTTTGGAACATCTCCAGGAAGGCTATCGCAAGCTCCTGGCCCAAATCTATGCACCAAAGTTCTATTACGAACGTGTCTTAACTTTTCTGCGCGAGTACCACCCTCCGGAGATCCGCATTCACCTGGATGTGCAATACATTCTGGCATTGTGGCGGTCGATTTATCAACTGGGCATCCGAGGGGTAGAGCGCATCCAATATTGGCGGCTCTTTTTCTGGGCTCTGTTCCGCCGCCCACGCTTGTTTCCTCTAGCAATCACACTGGCCATCATGGGCTTCCATTTCCGCCAGGTGGTCGAGCTGCACGTCAGCTGAGCAGCGCTTAGGTTTGCGCCACTATTTGTTAAATAGGAGGTATGCCAATGCCTGACAAAAAAAATAAAACAAAAAAGAGAAAACGATTATCCAAAGGACAACGTAAGCACGTACGGCGGATGAAGCAAGAAGCAGGTAAAACCAGCCCCACTCACAAGTAGTCAATTGGTTCCTCGCTCACCAATTCGGGCCAGATTGGCACTGACTTGGTCGCTAAATCAAGTGATCGGGTCAGTGTTCCATGCTTCGCAGCATTGGTCCGAAATATAAGGGTTTCTTATGGGCTAAACAGAGCACAATGACAAACAGCACCGCGCGATATTGCAGCACATCGCTCACCAGGCAATGCTCGAACGAGGATTGCTGCCTGATTTTTCCGCCACAGCGCTGGCTGTCTGCTTTTCTTAGGTGTAGTTGATGGCCTCTCGGAGTAGGAATATACCGACCCGCGCAACGAGACTGCTATCCAAACCGCCAAGAAGGTCGTGCAGCTGATGGAAATAGGTGAACTGCCTCTTGGCTTATATATCTACTAACCACAAACCACCTTATCGGGCGGTGCAGGCATCAGCTGGGTTGGGAAAACAGCGAAGCGCGCCTAGTTCATGCCGATGTTAGCCGCTGAGATAGATTACCAGGCCTCACCTGGTCCTTAACCCTTGCGCTCTGGCGACGCTGTGTTGAACAGGTGATGCGCTTCGCCGGTACTCCCACAGAATGCCTGCCTCTCGACTCAACCTTGAGGAAAGTTCACTCCGACCTGTTGGTTAAGAGCTGCTGCTTCGGGTATGGGCCAATCTTCCACAATTTTACCGTTAGCGATGCGAAATTCAGCCAGTCCCGATCCCGTTGCTTCTTTGCCATTATTTGTAACGCGCATCGAGGCCCGCACCATGACATAATCACCTTCGGCCATCATGCGCTCGACGGTAAAGTGCCACTTAAGATCGGGGTAAGCTGAGTGCATCATGGGAAAGAATTGTTTGAAGCCCTCGCGCCCTCCAGGAACTAAGTGGTTGACATAATCGGTAGCGAATAACTCGTTCACCTGAGAAGCGTCCATATTACTCAGGGTCTGCTCGATAAAACGGCGGACAACCGCCTTGTT
>Ga0210077_1000621_pt1 | contig 12274 bp, 9 predicted proteins | sample RushMan_CattailN_5_FD_185556 | JGI IMG/M metagenome (GOLD analysis project Ga0210077, IMG submission 185556) | Wetland microbial communities from San Francisco Bay, California, USA, that impact long-term carbon sequestration -... | ecosystem: Environmental > Aquatic > Marine > Wetlands ... | reverse complement strand
TCAACGGCTTACGGTGGACGAAGCGACCGGGGTGGTTTCGTTTGCCACCGGGGATTCGCCGCTCGTGGGGCTCGGCGAAGGCGGGAAGCAATTCGACCGGCGGGGATCGGTGGACCCGATGCGCAACGGCGAGGGCGTTCCCGGCCTGGCGACGGTCGGCGCGCGCGTGCCGATTCCGTGGATCATCGGCACGGCGGGCTGGGCCATTTTCTTTCATCAGCCTTACGGCACGTTCGATTTCACGGGGCCGGAAAGCAAGTTCCAGCCCCAGTTCCAACCGACGCGCGGTTCGGCCGCGCTGCCGCTCGACCTGTTCTTCGTCGGGGCAAACGATCCGGCGACGATCATGGGCGAATACGCGCGGCTGACGGGCCTGGCCGAAATGCCGCCGCTGTGGAGTTTCGGGTACCAGCAATCGCACCGCACACTCGGGAGCCGCGAAGAGATTCTGGCGGAAGCCGACACGTTCCGCGAGAAGAAGCTGCCTTGCGACGCGCTGATTTACCTCGGCACCGGATTTTGTCCCTCGGGCTGGAACACGGCCAACGGCTCGTTCGATTGGAACTCGCGCGTGTTTCCCGACCCGAAGGAAATCCTCGACAAATTTCACGAGAAGAATTTTCGCGCCGTGCTGCACGTCGTAATTCTTTCGCGCACGCTCACGGGAAGCGTCCACGACAAATGCGACCTTGCCCGTTTCGACGACACGCGGGCGAGTTGCTATTGGGACCAGCACCGCAGGGATTTCGCCATGGGCGTCGACGGCTGGTGGCCGGACGAAGGCGACGCGCTCGACATTCCTTCGCGGCTGAATCGCAACCGCATGTATTGGGAGGGGCCGCAGATGGATCGGCCGGGCGTGCGCCCGTACGCGTTGCATCGCAACGGCTATGCCGGGATGCAGCGCTACGCTTCCTTCTTGTGGTCGGGCGACACGTATTCGACCTGGGAAACGCTGCGGTTGCAGGTGGCGAACGGGATCAATACCGGGCTCACCGGAATTCCGTACTGGGGCACCGATATTGGCGGCTTCGTGCCGACGAAGGAATTTACCGCGGAACTGTATTTGCGCTGGTTCCAATTCGGCGCGTTCTGCACGCTGTTTCGCTGCCACGGGCGCACGTGGAAACTGCGGCTGCCGTGGGGATGGGACATGGGGAATCCGGGGCCGGTGGAGATCAGCCACTACGGCGGCGCGGCGATTCCGCCGGACAGCGAGCTGCACGACAAGCAGGTCGAACCGATCTGCCGGAAATATCTGAACCTGCGGTACCGGATGCTGCCTTATTTGTATAGCGCGGTGCGCGAGTGCTCGACGACGGGCATGCCCATCATGCGCTCGCTGTGGCTGGAGTATCCGGGCGATCCGGTGGCTGTGGCGCGCGACGACGAATATTTGTGGGGGCGCGACATTCTGGTGGCGCCAGTTGTCGAGAAGGGCGCGACTTCGCGGCGCGTCTATCTGCCTCGCGGGGGCTGGTACGATTTCTGGACGGGCTCGCGAGTTGAAGGCGGGCGCGAGATTGTGCGCGAAGTGGATCTCGAAACGATGCCGCTGTATGTGCGCGCCGGAGCCATCCTGCCGCTTGGGCCGGTGAAACAGTTCACGGGCGAAAAGATTGATGCGCCGCTCTCGATCACGATCTATCCCGGCGCGAACGGTTCGTTTTCGCTGTTTGAAGATGACGGGGAATCGTTCGATTACCGGCACGGCGAATGGATGGGCGTCGAGATGAAATGGGATGATGCTCGGCGCGTTTTCAGCATGCGGCTTGCCGATGGCTCGCGGATGCCGGCGCCTGTCGAGCGGCACATGGAAGTGCATCTGGAGAAAGAGACGCGGCGGGTGGTGTTCGCGGGGCACCCCGTCGAAGTTTCTTTTTGACTCCTGGCTCGGATGACTCCCAGGGAAATTGGATTCGGCGCGGCAGGCTTGGCGGCCTTGATTTCTCCTACTCACCGTGATTCCCTAGAGTGTTCGAGTGCGTCTGCCGTGCTTGATTGCGCGGAAAGGCTCACAGGCAAGAGTGCCTGTGCCGCTTGAACTTCCGGAGGAACAATGAATCTCGATGCCATCAAGCAAGTGGGCGTGGTGGGCGCGGGCACGATGGGCAACGGCATCGCGCACGTCTTCGCGCGGGCGGGCTACGACGTGGTGCTGCGTGATTTGGAGCAGCGATATCTCGATCGCGCGCTCGGCGCCATTGACAAGAACCTGGACCGGGAAATCAAGCGCGGCAAGCTGGCCGAAGCCGAAAAGCCGGCCGTGCTCGCGCGCCTGCACCTGACGACGCAGCTTGACGCGCTCGCCTCCACGCAACTCGTCGTCGAGGCCGTGCCCGAGCAGCCGGCGATCAAGCGGGAAATTCTCGGCGAGCTCGGCCGCCTGCTGGGCGACGACGCCCTGCTCGCCTCGAACACATCGTCGATTTCCATCACCGAATTGGCCGTCGCGAGCGGGCGGCCCGACCGCTTCGCCGGCATGCACTTCATGAATCCGGTGCCGGTGATGACGCTGGTGGAAGTGATTCGCGGCATCGCGACGAGCGACGAAACCTTCGCGCTCATCATGGGCCTGTGCGAGCGGCTGGGAAAGAAGCCGGTGGCGGTGAACGACGCCCCGGGCTTCGTCTCGAATCGCGTGCTGATGCCGATGATCAACGAAGCCGTCTACACCGTGCTCGAGGGCGTGGCCACGGTCGACGCGGTCGATTCGGTGATGAAGCTCGGCATGAACCATCCGCTCGGCCCGCTCGAGCTGGGCGACCTGATCGGACTCGACGTCTGCCTGGACATCATGAACGTGCTGCATCGCGACCTGGGCGATTCGAAATACCGGCCCTGCCCGCTGCTGCGCAAGATGGTGGCCGCAGGGTGGCTGGGACGCAAGGCCGGGCGCGGGTTTTACGTGTACGAGGGCGGCGCCACGACGCCGAATCCCGCGGTGCGCGCGGCCGGATCGTCCGGTTCCTAGGCTCGATCGGAAAACGCAGTTTCCCCCAAGCAAGGAGTGCAAGCGGTGCGTCCACGTATCGCCCGTCGGCGCGGACGGAGTGAGGAGAGAAGCCAATCATGGCCGAGTCCATTCAAATGCGGCTGCCCGACGACCCGCTCCTGCTGGAGGAAATAAACCTGCCGGAAGAGATGGTGCAGAAGCTGGCCGGGAAAATGGTGTTCGTAGAGGTTTTCGGTGAAGAAGAATCGGGCACTCGCCAGGTGGAGCCGGATGACTATCCCCTGTTGATCGATCGTGACGGCAAATATTGGAACGATTACCGGCCGCTGCGCGCGCTCCATACCGGCGCCGATGGCCGCGTGTGGCGAGTGCCGCGCCGCTGGCTTCCGGGGTGGCCGGCGAATGTCGAGCCGGCGATCGGCTCCGAATCGGCGGTTTCCCGCGAACTCGCGTTCACCGAGGCGATTCAGATGCCGACGTTCTGGGATCTGTGGGAAATCAATATTCCCATGGAGCGCGTCATCGACGGCCCGGGCATGACCGAAGTCGAGGTGCGAGTTTCGCCGCCGGGTTCGGTCCGCATCTTCTGGCGCGACGACAAGGGATCGGTGTGGCGGCTGCCGCACGATTGGCGCCGGCGCCGCATTCAGTTGCCGGCCGAAGAAGTGCTGGCCGCGCAGGGCGTTCCCGCCGAAATCGCCGCCGAATATGCGCATAAGATCCTGAGCGTGAATTACCATCCCGGCTCGCTGTGCTGCCTGCGGGCGCATTACCGGTTCCGGGATGGCGACGGGCAGCGCTGGCCGATTAGAATTGAAGATTGCCTGGTGTTGGGATACGGGAACGCGACCGAAGGGCGTGCGTGAAGGGGCCGGCGTGCCGGGAGATGACGGGAAAGAAACAGGGGGAGAAAGACTCTTTGCTTTTTCTTCGCCTGGTGTTACGATACCGCCTCTTGCCGGAAAGGAGTTCGACCGGCAGGAATTTCTTGTAATCGCGGGCCGCGGTGTGTTTGGCTGAGCGGGCCGGGCAAAGGCGAGGTGAAAAACATGTCCGAAGAAAGGTCCAAACAACTCGAAGTCGCCATCGCGCAGATCGAGAAGCAGTACGGAAAGGGCTCGATCATGCGGCTGGGAAGCCGCGACGTGATGGTTCCGGTCAGCGTGATTTCGACCGGGGCGCTTTCGCTCGACGCCGCGCTGGGCGTTGGCGGGCTGCCGCGAGGCCGCGTGGTGGAGATTTTCGGGCCGGAATCGAGCGGCAAGACGACGCTGGCGCTGCACGTGGCGGCGCAGGCGCAGAAGGCGGGCGGGCAGGTGGCGTTCATCGACGCCGAGCACGCGCTCGACCCGGGCTACGCGCGCAAGCTGGGAGTGGACGTCGACAATTTGCTGGTCTCGCAGCCCGATAACGGCGAGCAGGCGCTGGAAATCGCCGAGACGCTGATCCGCTCGGGCGGTTTGGACGCGGTGGTGGTCGACTCGGTGGCGGCGCTGGTGCCGAAATCGGAACTGGAAGGCGAGATGGGCGAGCCGCAGATGGGGTTGCAGGCGCGGCTGATGTCGCAGGCGCTGCGCCGGCTCACCGGCATCGTCTCGAAATCGCATACCTGCCTGATCTTCATCAACCAGATTCGCGAAAAGATCGGCGTCTTCTACGGCAACCCGGAAACCACGACCGGCGGCCGCGCGCTCAAGTTCTACAGCTCGGTGCGCCTGGACATTCGCCGCGCGCAATCGATCAAGGAAGGCGACCGGGTGATCGGGGCGCGCACGCGGGCCAAGGTGGTGAAGAACAAAGTGGCCGCGCCGTTCCGCCAGGCGGAATTCGACATCCTCTACGACGAAGGCATCTCGTTCGAAAACGACCTGCTCGATCAGGGCCTGCTGGTCGGCGCGGTGGAAAAATCCGGTTCGTGGCTCTCCTTCCAGGGCGAGCGGATGGGCCAGGGACGCGAGAACGCGCGCCAGTTCCTCAAGGAGAACCACGACGTTCGCGACAAGCTGGTCGCCGTGCTGCGCAAGGAACTCGGGCTGCTTCCGCTGGGCAGCGAGAACGAAAAGGCAAAGCCGGCACAGCCGGTGGCTACCGCCGCGGCCGCGGGCAAGGAAAAATCGCGCTAAACGTTGCCGGGATGGACAAACTCCCGTCGAAGGTATTGCTCCGGGGGAGCAACTCGCCTACAATCCCGAATTGGGAGCAAGCGGCGCCACGGAAGGCAATCCAGGCGAACGGGTGTCCAAGAACGTGCCGAAATCCAAGTGGTTTTACCCTTACGCTGCACTGTGGCGCGGGACCATCGCGCTTCTGTCACTGATCATCCTGGCGGGAATCCTGCCTGCCGCGGCCCGGCAAAGCAATACGGCCGCCGCGCAGTCGAAGCCGGCGGCAACCGCCAAAGCGAAACGCAAGACAACCGCCGCAAAGCATAAACCCAAAAGAACTTCCCATGCGGTGCGGCACCACGCCGTGGCGCACCGTCGGGTGGCTTCTCACCGGACCGCGCGGCGGACCACCCGTCGCCGCTACGCGCGCCACCGCTACTACATGCCGCGGTACGACGTAACGGCGGGCGATTTCACCAAGTTCGACGATCCGGTGGTGCGGCAGGCGGCGATTGCCGCGCTGGGCCGGTACTACGGCTCGGTGGTGGCACTCGATCCGAACGATGGACGGATCCTTTCGATCGTCAATCAGAAGCTGGCGTTCTCCTCGGGTTTCGAGCCGTGCTCGACCATCAAGCCGGTGATCGCGCTGGCCGCCCTGCGGCAAGGGCTGATCAATCGCAACACCATGATCCGCGTGGGGCGCCGCTACTCGATCAATCTGACCGAGGCGCTGGCGCATTCGAACAATGCGTACTTCGCCGAACTGGGGCGCCGGCTGGGCTTCCAGACGGTCGAACGCTACGCCCACCTGCTCGGGCTTGGGGAGCGCGCCGGATGGGATCTGCCCGAAGAGCATCCGGGCACGTTCCCCTCGGGGCCGCCTCCGTCCTCGCGCGGCGGTGTGGGGAAAATGACGAGTTTCGGCGAAGGCATCCAGATCACGCCGCTGCAGCTGGCGGCGATGATGTCCACGTTTGCCAACGGCGGCTCGCTCTACTACCTGCAGTATCCGCGCACCGAGGAGCAGGTGAAGGATTTCGCCCCGCGGCTCAAGCGCCGGATCGAGATCGGTCCCTACGCCGACGACATCCGCGAAGGCATGCTTGGCGCGGTGGAGTTCGGCACGGCGCGCGAGAGCTACACGCCCGACGGTGAGCTGGTCTACGCCAAGACCGGCACGTGCACCGACGTGACGCGCGGCGGTCATCTTGGCTGGTTCGTCTCCTACGCCAGCAGCGACGATTCGCTGAAGCATCATCCCAAGCTCGTGCTCGTCGTCCTGCTGCGCCGCTACGGACCGCGCGTCAGCGGACCGCACGCCGCGGAAATCGGCGGCCGCATTTACCGCAGCCTGTACATGAAGAACTTCTTCTCGGCTGATAACAGTTCCGCGGACACCTCCTCGGCCGACAATCAGTAGCCGCCGGGTTCCCCGGCAGAAATGGCCGGCATGAAGATCGAGTTCCTGCGCCACGCGACACTGGTGGTATCCCTGGCCGGCACGCGGATCCTGGTGGATCCCATGCTGGGCCCGGCCGGGGAGATGCCCCCCATTCCCGAAACGCCGAATCCCCGCCGCAATCCGCTGGTTCCCCTGCCCGGCACGGTCGATGCGATCGTAGCCGGGGTGGAAGGGGCGCTCATCACCCACATGCATCGCGACCATTTCGACGCCGTCGCCGGGGAGATTCTGCCGAAGGGTCTGCCGCTGCTCGTGCAGCCGGAGGACGAAGGGCGCCTCGGCGAGATGGGGTTCACCGAAGTGCTGCGGGTCGATCCTTCGCGTGCCTGGCGCGGGATCGAGATCGTGCGCACGGGCGGCCGGCACGGCCATGGCGAGATGGCCGAGAGCATGGCGCCGGTATCCGGATTTCTGCTGCGCGCGCCGGAGGAGCCGTCACTCTACCTGGCGGGCGACACGGTCTGGTGCGACGAAGTGCGGCAGGCGATCGAGTCGTTCGAACCGGATGTGATCGTGGTGAATGCCGGCGCGGCGCAATTCCTCACCGGCGGGCCGATCACGATGACGGCCGAGGATGTCGCCGAGGTCTGCGCCCTGGCGCCGGAGGCCACGGTGATTGCCGTACACATGGAAGCGATCAACCACTGCCTGCTGACGCGCGCCGAATTGCGGCAGTCGCTCGCAGAGCGCGAGGTTTCCGATCGCGTGCTGATTCCGGCCGACGGCGAACAGCTATCCTTCCCCGCTGAGTAGCGTCGCACGGGCGCTCCCGCCCGTGCGCTTTTTTCTCGATTTCTGGACGGAATTCAGCCCATGGATGAGATTTGGTCACACAGCCTCTAGGGCTGCGGGCCGCTCTCGAACTGGTTCCTCATGGGGTTGCACTCCGCGGCGAAGCGAAAAGAGCACAGGCTGAAACCTGCGCCACTCACAGCTACTCGCCGGCAGGAGCTTCGGCCGGTGGGGGGGCCTGGCTTGGATGGAAACCAGGTCCCCAGGGAACCTCTCCCGCTACATCAGCTTTTGCAGGTTTGGCCTGATGTCGCGGTGGTAGATGTCGAGATCGACCAGCGGCGACGATTCCAGCGCGGGGATTTTCTCTTTCAGGAAGTCCACGTAGGTGGGGACTTCGAGCTTGTAGTAGACGCCGAGCGCGATGCGGCCCGAGGGATCCTGCGAGCGCAGCAGGGCCTGCGCCTTCTTCTGGGTAATTTCGGCGGGATCGGCCGGGTTGTGGACCAGCGGGTCGTAACCGGTGTCTTCGAGCTTGTAGAGGCGCGGCTGGCCGTCGACCTCGCCGGCGTACCAGGTCTTGCTGTGCAGGTCGTTGTAGGTGGGGCAGGTCTGGAGCACGTCGACCAGGGCGCTGCCGCGGTGGCGAATGGCCTGGCTGATGAGCTCGACCAGATATTTCGTGTCGAGGGCGTAGCCGCGGGCGACGAACGTGTAGCCGCAGGCGATGCCGAGCAGCATCGGATTGATCGCCTCCATGATCGACTCTTCCGACATCGACTTGGTCTTCTCGCCCTTGCCGATCGTTGGCGAGGCCTGGCCCTTGGTGAGGGCGTAGATGTCGTTATTGAAGACGACGTAGGTGATATCCAGGTTCCGGCGGCCGCCGCTGACGAAATGGCCGGCGCCGATGCCGTAGGCGTCGCCGTCGCCGCCCACGCCGATCACCGTCAGCTCGTGGTTGGCCAGCTTCATGCCGGTGACGGAGGGCATCACGCGGCCGTGCAGCGTGTGGAAGGCGTAGGTGTTCATGTAGTGGGGCGTCTTGCCGGAACAGCCGATGCCGCCGACGACCGCCGTCTGGTGCGGCGGAATCTGCAGCTTGGCGAGCGCCATCTGGATCGCCGAGAGGATCCCGAAGTCGCCGCAGCCGGGACACCAGTCGTTGTGGATATCGGCTTTGTAATCCTGCGGGGTATAAGTTTTCAGATCCGCGGCTGTGCTCATCGTCTTCTCCCTGGGCTAACGGTTGTAGCCCGGCGGCAGCGGCACCATCGGGGGCAGCATCTTCCCGTGTTTGCGCCGCAACTCCACCATGCGGTCGAATTCCGCCCTCGCGAACTCGGGCCCGACCACCCGCCCGCCGCTCACGACCATCCGCTCGGTCCCGCCCGAGACCGCCTTTTCGAGGGCGGTCACGACCTCGTCTTCCGAGAAGGGACGCCCGTCATATTTCACCACGCGGTGATGAGGCAGGAAGCCGGTTTCGCTGCGCACCAGCTGTGCCAGCTGCTCGGAAAAGTTGCCGTCGAAGCAGACCACCTTGCCGGCCCGCTGGAGAATCGGGAGCACCTCTGCGGTCGGGAACGGCCGCATGATGCGAATCTGCAGGAAGCTGTAGGTGGCGCCTTCGGGATCGATGCGGCGGAGCGCATCGACGATTGCTCCCTTGGTCGAGCCCCAGCCCAGCGCCAGAACCGGCGTGCGGCCGCTGCCTACCAGGCGGAACTTCTTCTCGTCCGGAATCTCGCTCGCCGCCAGCGCCAGCTTCCCCATCCGCTTCTCCATCATCAGCAGGCGGTTCGGGATGCTTTCGGTGATGTGGCCGCGCGGATCGTGCTCGTCGGTCGTGGTCCAGAAGGCGCCGCCGGGCTGGCCGGGAACCGAGCGCGGGCTGACGCCGTTCGGCGTGAAGGCGTGGCGGAAGAATTCGCCGTGGCCGTTTTTCGAGGCGTCGAACACGGGACCGCGATCGATAACGAGTTTCGAGGTGTCGAAGACGGGAATCGTCTGGTAGCTGGAAGACAGGTGCTTGTCGACCAGTATGATCACCGGCAGCTGATAGCGGTCGGCGTAATTGAAGGCGTCGAAGGTGTCGTAGAAGCTCTCCTCGATATCGCCGGAGGCGATGACGATGCGCGGGATATCGCCCTGGCCCGCCGAGAGCGCGAAGGTGAGGTCGCCCTGCTCCCAGCGAGTGGGCAGCCCGGTGGAGGGTCCGCCGCGCTGGTAGATGACGACGACCGGGCCGGGCGCCTCGGTGATCGCGGCGAAGCCGAGACCCTCGGGCATGAGCGCGAAGCCGGGACCGGAGGTGGACGTGGAGGCGCGAACGCCGCCGTGCGCCGCCATCACCGCCGAGTCGATGGCCGAAACCTCATCCTCGGTTTGCAGCACGACCAGGTTGTGGTCGGCCTGGTTTTCCTCGAGGTAGACGCTCTCGTCGGTGGCCGGGCTGATCGGATAGTAGGTCTGAATGCCGCAGCCGGCCTGGATCTTGCCGATTCCGACGGCCTGGGTGCCCTTGATCATCACCTGCTCGCGGCGCGGGGGAGCATCCGGAAGCCGGTAGGCGGTTTTCGCGGCGAAATGCTCGCGAGCGAAGTCGCAGGCGTGGCGCGCGGCGAGAACGTTCATCTCCGCCACCTTGCCGGCCTTGCCGCCGAAACTGTCGCGGATCGCCTCGGCGACGGGTTCGAAATCGAAGCCGAGCGCGCCGACCGAAGCGCCGAGCACCATGCTGTTGTTCATGATGCGATAGGCGCGGGCCTGGCCGGGCTTGCCCATCTCGGTGAGGGCCCGCTCGAGCAGCTCGGCGTAGGGCATCTCCCAGAACTGGATGTCGTCGCGTTCGATCCACTCGATGTACTTGCGGTTTTCCTCGGCGTAGAGGATGGCGCCGTTGGGCGCGAGCTCGTGCGCGTGGCCCGGATGGGCGGGAAATTCATGATAGAGGTCGCCGACCAGCGTCTCTTCGTCGAGCGCCGAGAGCAGGTGTACGGTCTCGACGTGCGAATGGACCGGCTCGCCGGAAATGCGCAGCCGGTAGGCGCTGTGCTTGCCCTTGATGTTCGAGTGATATTCAATCTGGCCGAAGACGTAATAGCCGGCGCGCGAAAGCGCCTTGGCAAAAATCTCGGCACTGACGTTGATACCACTGCCCTGCGGACCACCAATCATCCATGAGAAAGATGTAGTTTTGGAGTTCTCTGCCACGAGTCACTCTCCGAATGCCCATTTGCTCGTACTCTATCACAGCGCGCGAGCGCCGAAAACAAAACGCACGCGGCCGCGCGGACCGAAAAAGTCTGCATTCCCGGTGCGACGCGAGCGACACGCCGCGGGCGGGGAGGCGAGCGCGGGGGATGAAGGGGAAGCAACAGCGAAAAAGTTTCTCTTGATACTTCGCCTTCTCTTCGCCTACAGTACTTTCGCACACTCCCTGTGTCCGGAGGCGCCATGGCCCTGACCAAACGGCAAAAACAGGTGCTGGATTTCCTGGTGGGATTTCTCAACAAGCGCGGCTATTCGCCGAGCTACGAGGAGATGGCCAAGTCGCTCGGCCTCGCCTCGCTCGCGACGGTGCACAAACATCTGACGACGCTCGAGCGCAAGGGTTTCATTCGCCGCGGCCACAATCGCAGCCGCTCGGTGGAGATCATCCATCTGCCGCGGCCGGTGCGTGAAGAGGTGCTCGGGCGCCAGACGATCGAGCTGCCTCTGGTGGGTCGCATCGCCGCCGGCCAGCCGCTCGAAGCGGTGGAACAGCGGGAAGCGATTTCGCTGGGGGATTTCAGCCGCGGACGGAACACCTACGTGTTGCAGGTGAAGGGCAATTCGATGCGCGACGACCACATTCTTGACGGCGATTACATCGTCGTCGAGCAGACGCAGGTGGCCAACACGGGCGAGATCGTGGTAGCCCTGGTGCGCGGCGAAGAGGCCACGCTCAAACGCTTTTATCGGGAGCCGGGCGGCCGCGTGCGGCTGCAGCCGGCCAACACGGAGATGGAGCCGATTTTCGTCCCCGGCGAAGACGTGAAGGTGCAGGGGCGCGTGGTCGGCGTGCTGCGCAAATATTAGCCGCCGGCACGGGATTCTTCGCCGCGCCGCGCGGGCAGCAGCGGGCGGGTGCTTGCGTGACGGCAAGCGCCGATTTCCGGCTTGCCACGATTTGCAACCGCGGTCTACAGTGAGGGTTCGTTCCGTGCCGCGCGCGTATACGTGCCGGCCGAGATAAGGACCGAGGAAATCGCATGTGGACAGGAAAGAAGCGGGAAGTACCGCGTGAACCGGAACCGAGGAAGCCGGCGGCGCCCGCGCCGCCCATCCAGCCCAAACCCTCGCAGGAGGCCAAACCCATGACGCCAAGCGAACCGCCCCGTTCCCTGCCGGCCGCCGAGCGCGGCGGAGCCCGCGTTGGGGCCGGGCTGCGCGTTCAGGGTGAAATCAGCGGCAACGAGGATCTGCAGATCGACGGCACGGTGGACGGGCATGTCCACCTGGGCGAGCGCCGGCTGACCATCGGCGCGACAGCTCGCGTGACCGCCGACGTGCAGGCGCGCGAGGTGGTCGTCTTCGGCAACGTGAAGGGAAACCTGCGCGCGAAGGACCGGATCGAGATCAAGAAGGACGGCTCGGTGATCGGCGACCTGACGACCGCGCGGATCATGATCGAGGACGGAGCTTATTTCAAAGGCTCGATCGAGATCGACCGCGGCGCCGGCGCGGAGAGCAAGCCGCAGCCCCAGCCGGTGGGCGGCCAGCACCCCTCGGCCTGAAGCGGGAATCGGCTCCGATTCGGCCGGTTCCCTCCCCGTTCCTGTTCGATGACCGGGCCTGCCCCGGCTCGCAAGGACGTTTGCCCTTCCATTGATATTCCGGATTCGCTTTGGGGTACTTCTGACTGGCCGCGCACGTGGTGTCTATGAATCCGAAGGCACGGCGGGAAATCAGCGCGAGGGCAGGCGGAGTGGCGCAGGCCGATCCTGCTTGAACTGAAAAGGGGCGGGGAGA
>Ga0210077_1000620_pt1 | contig 12281 bp, 10 predicted proteins | sample RushMan_CattailN_5_FD_185556 | JGI IMG/M metagenome (GOLD analysis project Ga0210077, IMG submission 185556) | Wetland microbial communities from San Francisco Bay, California, USA, that impact long-term carbon sequestration -... | ecosystem: Environmental > Aquatic > Marine > Wetlands ... | reverse complement strand
GAGCTTTTTAGCAACATCACTTATTTCATCTGTTGGATAAGCTTTTATTACAGGTTGACTTTCTATATTTCTTACAAGAACAGATGGTTTTTTAATTTCAAGTGGATTTACAGTGTACCCTTTAGAGGGTATCAGCTGAACAGGTTCTGTGAGGAAGAATTTTCCTTTATTTATCCATATTTTAAGCTCATTTGCAACTTCTAGGGCCTTTTTATAGGATGATAATGGTGATGCTTTAATTTCAATGCCGTTAATTTCAATCTTACCAGTTTTAAGTTCTTTATAATTTGTTTCTTTTATAACTGGGCGGCTGCGATTTGGAACACCATAATCTATGACCTGACAGGTTATATCTTCATCACTTATGGCAGTTCTCCTTGCTATTTGCTCATTTAAAACAGGAATCGGAATTCCAGCACCAATATATAATGTAGGGCCGTATTTATCCATCGAGGCTCCCCTGACAAAGTCACTGCTCATTTTCTTCATATCTCCCATGAGCATCAAGGTCCCTGCGCCATTAATAGGAACTCCATTTCGACGTTCAACTTCTGTGGAGTGTTGTGTGCCTTCGCTGATGACATATCCTTCCCCCCCACATAAGAATATCCTGGTTCCCATGCCTATTGTCTCAAAGTATGGATCATTGAGGAGTGGGCTTAGCTGGCCGGCACTTGAATAACTCACATTCCCAAAATTGGGTAGAAGAGTTCCCATATAAGTATATAACGTTTCTTCAGTTGAATTTGTAGCAACGCCATAGTTTTGATAACAGTTTCTGGGGTTTACCATTACAGCCTGATTTAATTTATCAATGGTAATATGGGTTTCTATTTCCTTTCGAGGATAACAATCAGTACCATAAGCTTCTACAATAAGTTCTATTTCGTTACCTCTAATTAAATCCTCAATTAAGTGAGAACCACCGTAATCCATACCTATTTGTGGATTCCTATTTAATTGAGTAGCCCCTATGTATGCATCAACAGCAGCAAGCCCGGAATAAGCCTCAACATTGTTTAAGAATGTTTTATTCATTTTAATGGGAGGATCAGAATGACCAAAATTTAAAAATGCTCCTGAGGAACACATAGCACCGAATGTACCTGTTGTAACAACATCAATTTCATCTGCCGCTGTTTTTGCACCGTTTTCTTCAACAAATTTTGTCATTTCTGCAGCGGTTAAGACAACAGCATCACCAGTTTCGATTTTTTGGTTAATCTCTTTAATCGTCTTCATGTGACCACGTCTAGTATTTATTATTATGATTGCAATAAAAAATTGAATAACAAAAAACTAATTTTATTTATTCTGCATCAATTATCATAATTAATTTTTTTCTAAGATATACTTAACATCTGAAAAACTTATTTTATACTCTATTTTTACTTGAGAGGATTTTGATTTATTATTTTGGTTATCTTATCTTCTTTTATAATATTTATATTCAATATTTTAACATCTTTCTAATGAATTTAAGAGTTTAAAACATTATTTAGTAGTAATAATTATACTATATTTTTTAATTTCAATTTCATAGATTTTTCAAAATCCTCTTAAAATTGATACTAGTTACCACTTAGAATAATATCTACTTTTTTAAATTCAAAATTGGGATAACATACCAATTTTTATTCATACCATTAGTAGTATAAAATCCTATAAATGTTTATCTACATTAAAATTTATTTTTATATTGTTATTTTCTCAAATTCTCACTGTTTTAACGAGTGGACACATTTCTTAATCCTTAAGTGCTTTTTTACTCGTATTATTATTCTTATTTTCATATGATGTTTAAACCATCTTATGTTTTATAAAATATAATTAAGCTAGAATATAAATATAACGATTGTTATTTTAAACTCTAAAATATAACTCTATTATTGTTTATATTTTATTTTATAAACGCTTATTAAGGAAGTTATAGGTTTTATTTTAATTTTTGTGTATTTTAATGCTTTATTTTGTAATAAAATTTTTATTAGACGTTATTTGTTTATTTTAAGTTATAATAAATGATTTTTTTGTTCAATCATATATTTTACCATTTAAGTAATACTAAGGGATTGCATGGGGGTGCTTTTCGAAAATATTATTAATTACAAAAAACATAATATCTTATGCCACTCGCCGGGGCTATTACTCAACCAAAAGGTGACGTTCATGTTTTTAAAGGGGAGGTACTATGGTTAATACAATGGATAAATGTATTAAATTTGACAGGATTTATACTATTCCTGAAAGTATAAATGCGAAGTTTGATGGGCATGATTTTGTTGAAATATTGCTGGTAGAAGACAACGCTGCTGATGTGCGTCTTGTAAAGGAGATTTTTAAAGATTTTAAGATCTCCAGTAAAATCAAAGTGGTGGAAGATGGAGTGGAAGCTCTAAATTATTTATATAATAAAGGAAAGTACAGTGATGTTAAAAAACCTGATGTTGTCATTTTGGATATAAATTTACCTAAAAAAGATGGTATGGAAGTATTGTACGAAATCAAAAGTGATAAGGACCTGAAATATATTCCAACAATTGTTTTAAGCGCTTCATACGATACTGATGGAATAAAAGATAGTTATTGTCGTTATGTCAACTGCTATATTGCTAAACCATTTTATTTAGATCAGTATATGGATATTGCACTATTTATCAAGAATTTTCGGCTTACAGACTCAAAATTACCTGGTAAAGTCAATATAAGACCTTCTTTTAATTTTTTACCCCCGCTATCAAAAAGCACATTGTCTTAAATTAATATGTATAATAAAATCAGTCGAAACTATTTCATTACAAAATTTATAAAATAATATCCATTTATGAACTTTAAAGGGATACTTCATTTGATATATCAATTCTAATTTTTGTAGTTGTTAAATCGATAAATCAGTAAAAAATGATATGTGCAGGGTACTTTAAGTAATTTTTCACAGATTATAACTTATTTTGACACGATACTTTATTTAACCAGCATATAATCAGTTTTAACTCTTTTTACCAATTGTTAATTCCATTAAATCAATTAAAGCATAATTAATATAAGGGCCATATTACATAATATAAATAATTCTATCTTAAATTAGAAAATCATTGATAATATTTGGTAAATTAGGGAGGTCAGATACCTCCTAATTGCTGTGTTTATGTTCATTGATAGTTATATTGATATAAAGAGTTAATAATTCCTATTTTAGATAAAAAAGAGAGAATTACATTTAATAAAAAGGGAGATATCATGACAAATCAACTAGATCTTGATTTATTTAAAAGAATACTGGATAAAATAGAAGATAAGGTAGATTATGCTGATATAAGGGTCAGCGACAGCCAAAATACAGCTATTACTATGAAGGATGGAAAGATTCAAGAGATAAGGTCCGGATCTGATTTTGGAACTGCCGTCAGGATTTTAAAAAATGGAGCATGGGGTTCAGCATTTACAACCGAGCTTTCAAAAATGGATGAAATGATAGAAACTGCTCTAAAACTTGTAAAATCACTAAAAAGTGATGTAGAACTTGTTAAAATTGGGCCGAAAGTTGATAACATTAAATTAAAGGCTAAAATAAAACCTTCTCATGTATCCATCGAAGAAAAAAAGGATATTATGAAGGAAGCTAACCATGCAGCAACCATTGAAAAAGTTGTAAGCACAACTGTAAGCTATGTTGATGCAGAAGGAAAGAACTTATTTTTAAGCACTGAAGGCACTTCAATTACAAATGAAGAATCAAGGGTGGCAATGTTTCTGAATGCTGTTGCAGCAGAGGAAAATATAATTCAATTTGGACATGGGAGCACTGGGGGAGCCCGCGGTTTTGAAGTGCTTCAAAAAGAGGACATAGAAAAATTCGGAAGAAAAGCAGCAACTAAGGCTGTGAGACTTTTAGGTGCAAGCACTCCTCCTTCAGGGAAGTTTCCAGTTGTAATGGATTGTGAACTTTCAGGTGTATTTATTCATGAAGCTTTAGGTCATGCTTCAGAAGCCGATTTAATTTTACAGAATGATTCGATCCTTAAAGATAAAATGGGAAGCCAGATTGGATCAGAATTAGTTACAATAATAGATGATGCCAGTATGGACGCTTTTGGTTATTATCCATATGATGCTGAGGGTGTAAAAACCCATGAAAACGTACTGGTTGAAAATGGAAAACTGGTATCCCTTCTAAGTTCAAGAGAAACTGCAGCAAAACTTGGAATTTCCTCATCTGGAAATGCAAGGTCGAGAGTTGGCGATCAACCAATTGTTAGAATGAGCAACACGTATCTTAAACCGGGTAATTTGGAATTTGAAGAATTAATTGAAGATATGGGTGATGGAATATATCTTAAAGGCTCTAGAGGAGGTCAGGTGGATACTGGAAAGGGAATATTCCAGTTCAACGCTGCTGAGTCGTTCATGATAGAAAATGGGGAAATAAAAGCACCGCTAAGGGACGTATCTTTATCTGGAAACATTCTGGAAATCCTCAATAAAGTAGATGGGCTTGGAAAGGACTTTAAAATGAGCATTGGATTTTGCGGAAAAGCCGGCCAAACTGCTCCTGTTGGCGATGGAGGGCCTCATGTAAGGATTAGTGAGGCGACAGTTGGAGGGGCGATGTAGATCACTATTTTAAATTTTTCTATTTGTTTAGAAGGGGGTAAATTTAATGGTATCTGAAGAAGAAGGAAAGTTCCTGGTAAAACTTGCAAGGGAATCCATAGAAAATTACATAATTCGTAGAAAAGTTATGGATATACCTGCAGATACTCCAGAATCTCTTAAAGAGGATATGGGTGCATTCGTAACCTTAAATAAAAAAGGCTTGCTTAGGGGATGTATAGGTTACTCAGAACCCGTGAAACCACTTGTTAATGCTGTAATTGATGTTGCTGTATCTGCTGCAGTAAATGATCCTCGGTTTCCACCAGTAATTGCTGATGAACTGGACGATCTTGAAGTTGAAGTGAGTGTGCTTACAAAACCAGAACTTATAGAGGTTGAAAAGCCTGAAGAGTATATGGATAAAATTGAAATTGGTAAAGATGGCCTTATTATGGAAAAAGGACCTTACAAAGGTTTATTGCTTCCTCAAGTTGCTGTTGAATGGGGATGGAATGTGGAGGAGTTTTTATATAACACGTGTGCTAAAGCAGGGCTTACTGCAGACTGCTGGCTTTACAATGATGTAAAGATATATAAATTCCATTCAGAAATTTTCAATGAGTGATATAAATAGGCTCATTTACTATAATTTTTTATTCATAATAATTAAAAATAGATTATACTTAGATTCTCTTATTTTTGTTTTTCATTATGAAGTAACGGAAACAAAATTGATTAAATGAAGTTTTATGCTACTAAAATATAAAAGGACTTATAGATTAATGTTAAATCTAAAGATTCTCTGATTTCAATTCTTCATACAAATGGAGTATATCGTCTTCTGCTTCTTCGCTTAAAACTTCGGATGCTTCATCAAAAAGTCCATCTTTTTCTTCTTCGCTGTCCATGTGATGAACTACAAGATCATTGAGTTCTCTTAAGTTGTCTACCCATTCACGGCTGTCTTCATCTATATTGTCCATTCTGACCATTTTTCTGAAGGCTTCTTCATGTTCCCTTTTATTTTCTTTTACCTGTTTTTCATCTATAAATTCCATGGGGGGATAGAGGAATTGTTCCTCACCAAGCAGATGGGCTTCCAGTTCTTTCTGGACTTTAGGGTATTTTGAGTTATCATTAATAGCATCTTTAAATAATTCTTTAATATGGGTATGTTCTTTCTTTAAAACTCTATAAATATCTCCCTTTGGCAATTGAATACCTCCTGTATTTGTGCATATTATGTTTTTGAAAGTTAATAAATTTTTTTGAATGTTTAGTACAATTTCTGTGTCTTTATAATTTTATGTTCCTGACTTTGAGATTGTATGTTCAGGGAGATTTTGAGTTTTCTAAAAGGTTAAATAAACTCATTTTTTGAAAATAAATACTTATTTTAGGATATTAATTTATATATATAAAATGTATATTAAATTTGAAAAGAGATTTTATGAATAAATACTTGTTTTATGAATATCAATAGTGTATCATGAAAATACTGAAATCTTAAAGTGATTTCAAATTGAATCTATTAAAATATTGATTTTATCGTACTTTTCATAATAACCGAATTATTAACGGAATTGAGATGTGATTAAATGTTTATACCGACAGTACCAACGCCGGATGAAATTTTAGACAAAAGCTTCGGCAGGGCAAAAAAAGCAGCAAATAAAGTAAGGACGTCAAAGGTCCCTCGTCATCAAAAGGCGAAAAGAACAGAAGAGGCAAGAATAAAAACTGCCTGTGAGGTTACAAAAGATACCCTCAATAATTTACTCAACAAAACACCAAAAATAGAAAGTTTGCACATGTTTTATCAGGATTATATCGATGTTATGGTGGGTGTAGATCAGCTTAAGAAGTCTTTAGGGGCTTTAAAATGGGCAGTAGGCGTTATATCAAAGATTGAAAACGAATATTTGTTTAAAATAAGAAGATCAAGACCTGAAAATACTATAAATATCAGAAAAGCGGCATTTGGTAGGATTGCATCTGTAATGCGCCAGATAGAAGATGAACTGGACTTTTTAAACTTTGTTAAAGGGAAACTTCGAAACATGCCTACCATAGATTTTGAAGCCACTACGATGGTTATAGCAGGATTTCCAAACGTTGGAAAATCTACATTGCTCCGTCAGATTACTCCAGCAGAGCCGAAAGTTGCAGATTATCCTTTTACAACCCATGGAATTCAAATAGGGCATTTTGAAAAAAAATGGCAGAAATATCAGATAATAGACACACCCGGACTTCTTGATAGGCCCATAATGGACATGAACAATATTGAACTTCGTGCTATGGTAGCATTGGAGCATTTGGCGGATGTTATTTTATATATCTTCGATGCGTCTGAAACCTCTGGATATCCTCTTGAGGCACAGATGAGACTATATGAAGAAATAAAACATGTTTTTGACACTCCAATAATATGTGTTTTTAACAAAATGGATTTGGTAGAAAATAATAAGTATTTAGAGGGATATATTAGTAAAGTAAGTGAACCTCTAATGATTTCAGCATCAGAAGGTTCTGGTGTAGATTTGATAATTAAGGAACTGGAGGAATTTAATGGTAGAAAAAAAGGTAATAAAGACTAAAAAGGAATTGGAAATGGAAAAAGCCGAAGGAAAGAAAGCTCCAGCGGGGAAAAAAGAAGTCATTGAACCTGAAAAAGAAGTTAAAGTGGAAGAAGTAGAAACCATTGAAACTGAACCTGAAACAAAATCAGAATGGGAAATGAAAGCCGAAAAAGGAAAAGGTGCTGCACAGAAGTTTTTCGATGATATGGTAAGTACATTCCGCGATAGAGGAGGAGATTTTGAAAAAGCTATATCTGAATACACCTCTCAAAGTAAGCTAATGATAGATGTGATGGAAACTGATGAAGATGTAATAGTTAAAGCAGATCTTCCTGGTGTTAAAAAAGAAGATATAACCATTGACTTAACAGAAGATTCGATAGAGATTATCGCGATGTTTAAAGAGGAAATGGAAGAGGAAGGGAAAAGTTTCATTAAAAAAGAGAGAAAATACGGTGAAACAAGAAGGTCGTTAATACTGCCAGAAGTAATCAAAGTCAAAGAAGCATCAGCTAAATTTGATAATGGTGTCCTGACAGTGACACTTCCTAAACTGGAAGAAAAAAAAAGATTTCAGGTAACGGTTGATTAAACATGCTTAAATTTCCAATTTTGGAAATTTTTGTTTTTTATTAAAAAATTCAATAATATGATTTAGGTAAAATAAAATTTATTTTTCACGTTAGATAGCATTTAAATCGCGCATTTTTCATTGGTTTGAATTGAGTGGAGGGATATAATGGATAAGAGACCTAAAAGAAGAACTTCAATTGATCGGGTATTTGATGATGCCATGGCTTATATTAATGATACAGTTGATGAAATTGAAAGATCCATCAGCAGTTATACCAGCGCTCCAGAAACTGATTTAATTGAAACTTATGATAACATAATAGTCCATTCAAATCTTCCTGGAGTAAAAAAGGAATATATAACACTGGATTTAACAGAGGACAAGCTTGAAATTAAAGTAATGGAGTATGAAGAAACTATAATGGAAGAAGGTGCCCTGATAAAACGAAAAGGAAGAAAACATGGCAAAATAAAAAGGGTTGTAAGGCTCCCCGAAAAAATTGTGGTGGAAGAAGCAACTGCCAAACTTGAAAATGGTGTTTTAACAGTTACACTGCCTAAAGCAGAGAAAAAAGTAAAGCATGAAGTGCCAATCCAATAATTTCCTTTTTAATATTCTCTAAAAAACAGTTGATAACCTTTTATTTTTTATATTTCATTTAAATTATTAATTTTAATTAATCCCACATTAAATTAATGGATTTTTTTTTATTTGATTTAATTAGCATTTTTCAACTTTATCAAATGGATTAATTTCACTTTTTTTATTAAAAATGATTAATTATTTATTATTTGTCGCTAATTAATTACTATGGATTATAAGACCTTAAAAAACTTAATTACCATTGAAGGTACACTGCTGTTTATTCAGTTCTGGCTGGGAATGAGTGTTAATTTATTTATACAAATCCCAGCAGGAACTCCACTGAATTTTTTTGGCTATTTTGGAGGGGTAGAAACTCTGGCACATATTGCAAATGGGTTCCTAATTCTGATAATTGCATCCATATTGCTTGTATACAGCATAAAGCAAACAAATTCTATTTTTTCTAGATTATCTATAATTGCAATCGTATTTATTGTAATTGCAGTAGTAATAGGATTAGTTTTTATTCTTGGAGGATTAGATAATTTATTTTCAATGGCCATGGCAATGAGCTTTATAACGGTGTATACATTATATTTCTATGAATTTTATTTGATTGGGCGAGCAGAAACACATGGTACTTCTTAAAATAGATGAATATAATTTTTATCTTCATTATTTCTGGTTAGTATACCATAGTTAATAAAATCAGAGAAAGAATATACTTCAAATAAAAAGAATAAAAAAATTAGGTAGATCAATACCTTACTTTCCCAATATGCCTTGTAGCCCCTGGATCCTCGTCGTTAAAGTGTGCAAGGTAGTAAATAAACCATTCAAGCGGGATTACAAGTGTAAATGGCGACATTAGTGGATTCATATCAGAATAATCCTGCATATTATAAACGAGTGACTTAACTTCCAGTTTTTCGCAGAATTCGATGGACCGATGGGTCATCTCGTCTCCAGGATAATCAGCATTTAAAAATACTACTGGGACATCTTTTTCAGCGCGTTCAATTAATCCATGTCTGAATTCTCCAGAATACAGTGGACAGGCATGTTTTAAGGCCCCTTCCATGAACATGGTCATTGCAAGTTTGTATGCAAGCCCATAGTTTGGTCCGCTCCCCATGCAGTAAAATATATCGTCGTCTTTGAATTTTCGGGCGATTTCCTTGCTTTCTGCTTCTGTTTTTTTAATCAAGTCTTCAGTTGCAGATGGGAGTCTTTCGATATTTTCAAGAACATCTTTTTTTATCTTTGCGCTGTCATCGTCTTCTGGCCCATTCATGCTAAATAAGATTTCATACAATCCCATAAGCTGAGTTACATAAGTTTTGGTTCCAAGTATGGCGGATTCTCTTCCACCGCTTGTAACCACAGTATCATCAGCCTCTTTAATCATGGTGCACTGGCCTTCATTGGTTATTGCCACAGTATAAATGTCTTTTTGCTGCGCTTTTCTAAGTGCAGCGACTGTATCTGCAGTTTCTCCTGATTGGGAAGTTAAAAGGGCTCCAGCATTTTCATTTTCAGATTTTTTATTGTAAAAGAATTCATAACCGGTATAAACTTCTATATTTTTATCTGATATGAAATCAAGCGCACTTTTTGCAGAATAACATGTTGAAAGTGAACTACCGCATCCTAAAAGATATATTTTATCAAATTCTTCGAATTTTTCTGCAATTTCTTTCATATGGGATTTTTCTTCACTTAGAGTATCTTTTAGGGATTTCGGCTGCTCTAAGATTTCATCATACATTTTATACTTCATTATTTTCCCTCGAAAATTTCTTATTTTCGTGGTTCAAGAAAAACTGTCAAAAATCATAGATTTTTGACGCAGCAAACAAGAAGTGTTTGCATGCTACGTTTTTCTTTCAACCTCAAACTTTTATTTTTAGCATATTATACGCCATTATTTCCTTTTAAGGTTTTAATTTTTGTTATCTTAATCAATTAAATGCATTATTAAATATTCATAGATTTAGTATAATAATCTCAGCTTTTCTAAGTATAATTACTTTACTTTAAAATTTCAATTTTTTCCATATATTTAGCATAAGTTTGGTCCATGCTTTCCCTGATGATTCGAGTATTTGCAGTTGTTCCTATAAAACTGGATTCAAATTTAAATCGGGGGACAAGATGGACATGGATATGTGAAATGCCCTGTCCTGCCACTTTACCAAGATTAATACCTATATTTACACCATCTGGATTTATAACATTTCTTATAAGTGTAGTTGCTTTTCGTACGGTGATAAATAAATTTTTAAGAGCTTCTGAATTTAATTCATTCAAATCAGTGTAATGTTTTGTGGGAATAACCAGAAGATGTCCCCGGGTATATGGAGCTATATTCAAAACTACCATGTCTTCTCCATCGTTGTAAATTACATTTTTTGAAACTTCCGGGTCGCCCATTGCCATTGCACAGAATATACAGGATATATCTAAACTTTTTTGGGGTTTTTCAGAGGGTGGAGTGAATAAAACTTTATAGTCATCATTGACACTAAAAAGTTTTGCAATGCACACGATCATTTTTGCAACATCTACAGCATCAGTGCCAATTATGGAAATGGAGGGTTCTTTTCCCCACGCTCCCATGTGATATATCACATCAGGAATATCTCCAATTTTTAGGGTGGCAGCTTCAACTCCCCATGGAATTGTACCTCCTTCTACCTGCTTCACGTCTTCAGGTTCATCATTTCTATCATAGAATGAGACTTTAAGACCTAATTTTTCGCAAATTTCTATTATTTTAGGATCATATTTGATATTCATGGCGCTTCGCTTGGATTGGTCATGTTTCATAATGCTTAATACCAACCGAGCCATATGTGATGATACTCCGAACTCAGGTTCCATGAAAGCTTTTGGTTTCCCATGTACAGTTGTTATTCTCCCAGGGATCCCTGCTACACCATTTACATCTTTTGCATCTTCTTTTGCCATTACAATATTACTTCGTACTTCTGGAATAAATGCGGCAAGTTCTTTGCAGTTTTGTATAATTTCAACGGCTTTTTTCAGGTTCTCTATTTCCATGACTAATTACTATGTATGTAATTAGATATAAGGGTTAGGATTAAAACAAAAAAGGATACTATCTAATCTAAGGAACTACTTTGATAAAATGGAGCGTCTATAATATTTTTCATATTCCAAGATGAATTTAAAACTGATTTTGTTTTAAATGTTATAAAGGGGTTAACATGTAATCGAATGTCTAGAAATATGCAGATAATATATTAATTGAGTGATATAATGTTTGTGAAATATTGAATCCTGTCATTATCTTTGAATTTGCATTATAACTATTTTATACGCATATAAAACAAACTAAATCCCCAAATTCATGATATTTGATTATAATTAATTCTAATAAGTATTTAAACTGTAATATAGATTCTATAAATGTCTTTTTTTAAATTTAAAATCACAAAATTTATATATTGTCCTTTAAATAACCATTCTTTGTTTATAGATTCCATTGATTTAATTATCTCTGGAAATTGGAGGCGATAAGATTAAGCAACACACGTTGCTTGCAATATTAATAGTATTTTGTATTGTATTGATCAGTTTAGGCGCTGTAAGTGCTGATACCAATATAACCAATAATACAACATTAAACACTACAAATACATCAACTAATACATCTAATCAAACAAAATTAAATGCTCAGGCTGCAGGAGAACCACCGGTAATGGAAGGTTACTGGATGTTTTCTTCAGATGCGGCAAAGTTAAATTCGGCTAAAGCATCAGATCTTAAAAAAAAAGGGATTACAGATGTATTTGTTTGTACAAGGGATGTTAATGGTAAATATCATTACAGCGAATTACAGAATGCTATAAAACAGTTAAAGCCGTATGGAATAAAAGTCCATGCATGGATAGTTTGTTTCAAAAATAACGGCAAGTTTG
>Ga0210077_1000619_pt1 | contig 12291 bp, 10 predicted proteins | sample RushMan_CattailN_5_FD_185556 | JGI IMG/M metagenome (GOLD analysis project Ga0210077, IMG submission 185556) | Wetland microbial communities from San Francisco Bay, California, USA, that impact long-term carbon sequestration -... | ecosystem: Environmental > Aquatic > Marine > Wetlands ... | reverse complement strand
TCTAACACCGTTTTTTTCCAATCTTTCTTTTTTGTCCTTTGAAACCGAGGTTCCGGTGACGAGTATCGTATCAGAATGGGATTGAAGCCGCAAGAGTTTTGCCTTCTCAGAAATACGAAGACGGGTGTCAAGAACAATTCTTATTGGATCCTTGGGTTTGAACGTCTTGGACGGCGCTGCGATTCGAGTGGTCAAGCTGGGGTCGTCTTTTTCAACCGTATTGATGCCGACCATAATGGCATCAACGGCATGGCGGAGCCGGTGAACGAACTGTCTGGATTCTTCTCCGGTAACCCATCTGGAATCTCCTGTTTTTGTTGCGATGTGCCCGTCCAGGGTCGCGGCACATTTAACAATCGTAAAGGGGCGTTTTGATCTGACGTATTTTATAAACGCTTCGTTCAGTCTTTTTGCCTGCGCTTCACAAACTCCCGACGTGATACTGATGCCTATGCTTTTTAGATACGCTAATCCTCCGCCTTTAACTTCCGGGTTCGGATCGGTCATGGCGGCGACAACCCGCCGAATCCCGGCGGCGACAATCCTTTCGGTGCAGGGAGGTGTACGTCCTGTATGGTTGCAGGGCTCAAGCGTGACATAAAGGGTTGCGTCTTTGGCTAAATTGCCGGCATCCTCCATGGCATTGATTTCTGCATGAGCTTTCCCTGCGGCCTGATGATACCCCTTTCCGACAACCTTTCCGTCTTTGACGATGACGGCGCCCACCATCGGGTTGGGCGAGGTAAAGCCCTCCCCCTTTTTGGCAAGAGCCAGCGCCATCTTCATGAAGCGTTTGTCTTCTATAATTGTCAAAATGTATCGAATAACCCAAACTTCTATGAATTCGATCGGTTATGAATAAATCGCGATTAATGCTTGCTCAAAAGGTTTTTAAGTTCGGAAACAAAATCATTCACATCTTTGAATTCCCTGTATACCGATGCAAATCTCACATATGCAACATCATCAATTTCATGGAGTTTTGCCATGACCTTTTCACCGATGGTGTGAGACGGTATCTCCTTCTCTCCGGTTTCTCTGAGATCCCGTTCCAGCTCGTCCAGAAAATCTTCGATAACGTTCATGCTGATCTTTCGTTTCTGGCATGCACTTTGGAGGCCCGAACGCACTTTTTCACGGGAAAAGACTTCACGGCGCCCATCTTTTTTAATGATCATAACCGGAATTTCTTCAATATGTTCATAAGTGGTAAATCGACGGCTGCAGATAATGCACTCCCTGCGTCTTCGGATGACATTCCCGTCTTTGCTCAATCTGGAATCGATCACCTTATTGTCAATTTCTCCGCAAAATGGGCACTTCATGAATTCCTCCCCGCCGCTATCCTGTTATTTTTATAACATCGACCCCTGCTTCCGCTAACATTTCTTTGGACATGGTATCCGCATACCCCGACGCGTAGCAAATTTGGGTGATCCCTGCATTGATGATCATTTTGGCGCATATGGAGCATGGGAGGTTGGTGCAAAAAAGCGTTGCGCCTTTTATGGTAACGCCATGATAGGCGGCCTGAATAATCGCATTCTGCTCGGCATGTATGCCGCGGCAGAGTTCGTGGTTTTTCCCCGAGGCGATATTCAATTTCTCCCGCAGGCATCCGGTCTCGAGGCAATGTTTTATGCCGGCCGGCGCACCGTTATAACCTGTTGATAAAATTCTTTTATCTTTTACAATGATGGCACCGACGGCACGACGAAGGCATGTCGCCCTTTTGGCGACAAGAAACGCAATATCCATAAAATAGGCTTCCCACGACGGGCGGTCACGCTCCGGCGTCATTTCACGCCTCCTCTTTGTTCAAATTACGATAAAACGGAAACGCTTCACAAATCTCGAAAACTTTTTTCTTCGTTGCCGCAATGATTTTTTCATCCAAATGGTTTTGGAGCACATGGGCGATAAGCGTTGCAATGGTCTCCATCTCAGGTTCTTTCATGCCTCTGGTGGTCACCGCGGGGGTTCCGATCCGGATACCGCTGGTCAGCATCGGACCCCGCGTCTCAAAAGGTATGGAATTCTTATTGACGGTAATCCCGGCGCGGCCTAAGGCATCTTCGGCATCCTTGCCGGTAATGTTCAAATTCCGCAAATCGACAATCATCATATGGTTGTCGGTGCCGTTGGAAACGAGCCGGATATCGCTGTCCATCAAATGGTCGGCAAGAACCCTTGCATTGTTTACGATATTTTTCTGATAGACCCGAAACGATTCACTCAGGGCTTCTTTAAAAGCAACCGCTTTAGCGGCAATGACATGCATCAGCGGTCCGCCCTGGATGCCCGGGAATATTTGTTTGTTTAATTTGACGCTATAGTCGGTCCTTGCCAGAATCAAACCGCCTCGAGGCCCTCGCAGCGTTTTGTGCGTTGTCGATGTGATGACATCGGAAAACGGCACGGGCGACGGATGAAGCCCGGCCGCCACCAGGCCGGCAATGTGGGCCATGTCCACCATCAGATACGCATTTACCGATTGAGCGATATTTGCAAAAGCTTCAAAATCGATAATACGGGGGTAAGCGCTTGCACCGGCAACAATCAGCTTCGGTCGATGTTGATTGGCCAATCGTGCCAATTCTTCATAATCTATGGTACCGGTATCCGCATTTACGCCATAATGCACAAAATGATAAAGCCTGCCTGAAAAACTGGCCGGACTTCCATGGGTCAGGTGTCCTCCGTGCGACAAATCCATGCCCAGAACCGTATCTCCGGGATCCAGCAGTGCAAAGTACACCGCCATGTTGGCTTGGGAGCCCGAATGCGGCTGAACATTGGCATACGCTGCATGAAATAGCTTTTTTACCCGGAGGATCGCCAGCTTTTCCACAACATCGACATACTCACATCCCCCATAATAGCGTTTATCAGGGTAACCCTCGGCATACTTATTGGTAAAGACACTTGCCTGAGCCGCCATAACTGCGGGACTGGCAATATTTTCCGACGCGATAAGCTCAAGCGTGTTTGCCTGGCGGTCGATTTCCATGGAAATTGCGCGGGCAATTTCAGGATCTGTTTTCTCGATAACGCGTATAAAGTCCAAATTTTTTTTCATTATCGGAAAAGTCCTAGGCTATTCGATCAAATTTTTCCAATCTCCGTTGATGTCGCCCGCCGTCAAAAGGGGTTTCCAACCATGCTTTCACAATTTCCATGGCAAGGGACTCGCCGATAACACGGGCTCCCATGACCAGAATATTGGCATTATTGTGTCGTCTGCTCATCATGGCGGAAAACAGGCCGTCACACAGCGCCGCCCTGACATGAGGGAATTTGTTGGCCACCATGGACATGCCGAGCCCTGTGCCGCACATGAGGATGCCTTTCTCAAACTTGCCCGCTGAAACCATGGATGCGACCTTAATCCCAAAATCGGGGTAGTCCACAGAATCTTCGCTAAAGCAACCGGCGTCCTCAACATCGACGGCCCGTTTTACAAGATATGCCTTGACCTTTTCTTTCAAAGCATATGCCGCATGATCGCTGCCGATAACGATGGATGTTCTGTCTTCGGCCATCACACCACCTTGCATCTCAAAATTAAGGCGAAAATATCTTTAAAATTTCCAAAAAAATGCCGACGAATCGAGCATCAGAGACGTCGGGTCGAAACCATTTAAATTATTCGACATCAATGACCGTACGGCCCTTATACGTACCACAGCCGGGGCATGCATGGTGTGGAAGCCTGGCTTCGCCGCATTGCGGGCAACTGGTCAGATTAGGGGCTGAAGTTTTTTGATGAGTTCGCCGTTTATCCCGCTTTGATTTTGATTTTTTACGTTTTGGAAGTGCCATAAATAACCACCTAATTAATTGTTTTTATTTAAATACTTATCTTACATGCACCTTGACAAAAGTTGAGATTTAACTAATTGAATTGATACATATTGTCAAGATCTTTCATAACCATTTCGAACTTAGCGCCGCTTCGCTCCGCAATTGGAATATATTGTACCAATTCCGAGACCCTTTTTAATTCTGCATCAACCTGAACGCAAGCCCGGAAAGCCGTTTTTTAGGTGTATCGTTTTTTAACGCAATTGTCATGGCTTTTTTTGTGCCGATGAGAATGACCAGACGCTTTCCCCGCGTAATCGCCGTGTATAAAAGGTTTCTCTGGAGAAGGATATAATGTTGCGTCATCAGCGGCAATATAACGGCCGGGTATTCCGAACCCTGCGATTTATGAACCGATATGGCATATGCCAAAGATACTTCATCCATTTCCGTAAAATCGTAATTTACCGTCTTTCCATAATAATCCACCGAAAAATTTTCGCCTTTCGGATCCACTGCTCTGATGGTTCCGATATCTCCGTTAAACACCTCTTTTTGATAATTGTTTTTAAGGTGCATCACCTTGTCTCCGATTTTAAAAGCGCTGCCGGTTGTTTCAATCACAACCGGATTCGGGTTCAAAACCTTTTGCAACACCTGATTGAGATGCGTAGTGCCGACAACACCTTTGTGCATCGGCGTCAAAACTTGAATATCTTGCATTGGATCCAAAGAAAAATCCCGTTGAATCGTGTTTATACACAATTCAACGATGGTGGAGACGACCTTGTCCGGATCCTTTTCTTCCAAAAAATAAAATTCGGAAAGCTTGTCTGATTCTTCCAGCGGCCTGAACACAGGGGCCTCGCCATTGCGTATTCTGTGAGCATTCAATACAATCGGGCTCTGATAGGCCTGTCTGAATATTTTTTTCAGATAAAAAACAGGAATCCGGGTCGATTTAATCAAGTCGGAGAGTACGTTGCCGGGCCCTATGGAGGGAAGCTGAAAAACATCTCCCACCAACACCAGTACAGTGGTCACGGGCAAGGCATTCATCAGATGAAACATCAACAGGGTATCGACCATTGATGCTTCATCGATAATCACGACATCCGCATCCAGGGGATGATCCCGGTTTCTTAAAAACACGCCGTCCTGGAAATTGACCCCCAGCAATCGATGGATGGTTTTTGCGTCCCTTTGGGTCACCTCGGACAATCGTCTCGCCGCCCGTCCGGTCGGCGCCGCAAGAAGCACCTGTCTGCCGAGCGCTTCGAATATGGCGCTGATGGACCGGATCAATGTTGTTTTGCCGGTACCGGGACCGCCGGTGATGATGGTTATCCGATGGGAGAATATTTTTTCAAGGGCATCAATTTGCTCTGTGGATAAGGCGATGGCCAATTTTTTTTGGACTTCTTTTGAAATACGCTCCGAATCGATGGGGGGCGGTATGACCGGAACGGACAACATCGCTTTCAAGCGGTCGGATATCCCGGTTTCCGCTTCATAAAATTCTCTCAGGCAAACAATGATCTTTTCAGAAAATTCCGGATGACGTTCGATCACCAGTTTTTTTTCGTCAACCAGGGCCTTGACCGTATTTTGGATGAGATCGGCTCCCAGCCCAAAAAAACGGCTGCACTGTTCAAGCAACTGCTGCTCATAGACAAAGACATGTCCGTCATTGGTGAATTGCTGCATCACATGAATCACACAAGCGCTTGTGCGCTTGGGATCATCCCGTGAAACGCCGAGCTTCAAAGCAATCTTATCAGCCAGATAGAAGCCCAGCCCCTGGATATCGGAGGCCAGGCGAAAAGGATCATTTTTGATGATATCCACCGCATTCGTGCCAAAGTATTTTAGCAGCTTTGCACAATAAGATGTTTTAACACCGGCTTCCTGCAATAAATCCATCAAGCTTCTTGCCGCATGATTATATTTCCAGGCACTGCATATGGATGCGGCTTTAGCGGCTCCGATGCCTTCAACTTCTACAAGTCTGTCCGGATATCTCTCTATGATATTAAAAACGTCGGATTTAAAATGGTTGATCATTCTGTCGGCCGTCGACGGTCCGATCCCTTTGACAATTCCGGATTTGAGATATTTTTTAATGCCGTCGATGGTTGCAGGCAGCGTCTCTTTGTAGGACTGAATTTTAAACTGCTGTCCATACTTGGGATGGGTTTCCCAAGTTCCTTCAACTTTAAGAAATTGCCCGGCTTTGACAGCCGTCATGGTACCGACAATCGTAACGAGGTTGTTGGTCTTGCTGGTTTTTAATTTTGCGATGGTATAATGATTCTCGGCATTGAAGTATGTAATTCTTTCCAACTCTCCTTCAAGGGTGGTTGTGGGGGAAGGTCTGGTCATGGGTATTACGGGCGGTCCGGAGAAGATGCCGACGAATTGCGGGAGATGATCCAATGAGCGGCTTCCAAAAGATCCCGGACAATAACGTCCGGCCGGATCATTTTTTCTTTTAATTGTTTTTCAGCGGTAACACCGTTACCGGTTTTGACCAAAATCACGGTGCCGCATCCGGCATTCCGTGCGCACTCGATATCTTTTGCACTGTCTCCGACCATGATCGCCGCCTTAAGATTGATCCGATGCTTTTCCCCGGCTTTAAAAATCAGCCCGGGATACGGCTTTCGGCAGTCACATTCATCTTCCGGTATATGGGGGCAAAAAAAAATATCTTCGATCTCACCGCCGCTCGATTGAACGGTTTTCCTCATCATGTCATGGATATGCTCAAGTTCTTTTAGCGATATCATTTCCCGTTGGATGACCGACTGGTTTGTGATGACAATCACGACAAATCCATTGACCGTCAGTTTTTTTAATGCCTCCAGGCTGCCTGGGAGAAACTCAAATTCAGACCAGTTTTTGATGTAATCCGGAGAATCACGGTTAATAACGCCATCCCGGTCCAAAAAGACAACTTTTTGTTTTTTTGGATGTCCAGTCATCAGTATTTTTAGTTCTTTGTTGAGTTGTCCTCCGCGACGGCAAATGCATCCTTATACCCTTTTTGGATCATCATGCTTTCAAATCTGTTGGCCTGGGCGAGGTTTGAATACCTGCCTACCTTTACCCTGTAAAGGGTATCTCTCCCGTCGTAATAGGAAGTGATGAAAACATTTTGATATGTTCGAGCAAGCTGCTTGCGAAGGTTCTCAGCATTTTTCCGATCCCCGAAAGCACCGATTTGAACCGTAAAGCTCCCCTGGTACAAATCGGTAACCGGATATGGCGTTGTCTTTGTGCCGGCGGTATATGTCTCACCGGGTCCCGGCAGTGCAACGATTTCAACATCCGTTGTGCCGGGTCCGATGATGCCGAGTTCTTTGGCCGCCGAATAAGAAAGGTCGATGATCCTTCCTCTGGCAAATGGTCCCCGGTCATTGATCCTGACGACGGTTGTTCTGTTGTTATTCAGATTTCGCACGCTGACATACGTGTCGAAGGGAAGGGTTTTGTGGGCGGCCGTCATGTCGTACATATTGTAAATTTCACCGTTTGCCGTTCTTTTTCCGTGAAATCCCCTCCCGTACCACGATGCCCTGCCATACTGGCTGAAGCCCCCTGCATGAGGCAGCGGTGTGTACCAGTTCCTTCCCATTTTATAGGGTTTAGGATAACCCGGGGGAACAGCAGGAGGCGCCACTGTTGAACATCCATAAAGGAGAAATCCTGAAATACTGCAAAAAACAAGCAATCGATAAACCGTTCGGCAATATCTTTTAAAAAAATGAATGGCCATTACTTTTTTTCTAATGCGATTTTTAAGACATCCTGCATCTTTTCCACAGGTTTAAAATCTATCTTTTTTTGAATCTCCTTGGGGATATCATCCAGGTCTTTTTCGTTCAACTTTGGGAGGATGATGGTCTTTATGCCCGCGCGATGTGCGGCCAACACTTTTTCCTTTATGCCGCCCACCGGCAGAACCTGGCCTCTCAATGTGATTTCACCGGTCATGGCAAGATCTTTTTTAATGGATCTATTGGTCAGCAGCGATGCCAGGGCGGTCAGCATGGTGACACCGGCGGATGGTCCGTCCTTTGGAATCGCACCCGCAGGAACGTGAATATGGATGTCGTGTTTTTCAAAATAATCATCGGGAATGCCGATGGAAACGGCGTTGGATCGAATGAAACTCAATGCCGCGGTCGCGGATTCTTTCATAACATCTCCGAGCTGGCCGGTCAAGGTCAACCCCTTGCTCCCTCTCATTGAGGTGGCTTCTATGAAAAGGAGTTCGCCCCCTGTTGGCGTCCAGGCAAGACCTGTGGCGACCCCCGGGATTGACGTTCTGGCTTTTGCTTCATGCGTTAACCGTACCGGACCCAGGTACTTGGAGATATTTTCAACATTAATGGTCACGGATTTAATTTTCTTCTCAGCGATACCGGCAGCGATACCGCGACAAATATTTGCAATTTCCCGTTCAAGATTTCTTAAACCGGCCTCACGGGTATACCCGGAAATGATATGTTTGATCGCGCTGTTTGTAAATTTTATTTGACCGGCTTTGAGTCCGTGAGCATCTCGCTGGCGAGGAATAAGGTACCGATTGGCAATTTTTAATTTTTCTTCCATGGTGTATCCGAGAAGCTTCAACACCTCCATCCGGTCCAGCAACGCCGGAGGAATGGTGTCCAGTATATTGCCGGTAGTGATAAACATGACCTTCGACAGGTCAAAAGGCACATCCAGATAATGATCGGAAAAGGAATAGTTTTGTTCAGGATCGAGAACTTCCAAAAGAGCCGATGAGGGATCTCCTCGAAAATCGCTGCCCACCTTATCGATCTCGTCCAGCATAAACACCGGATTGTTTGACCCCGATCGTCGAATCCCTTGAATAATCCGGCCGGGAAGAGCCCCGACATAAGTTCGCCGGTGCCCCCGTATTTCAGCTTCATCCCTCACGCCGCCCAATGAAATCCGAAAAAATTTTCTCCCCAGGGCATTGGCGATGGAACGGCCGAGGGATGTTTTCCCGGTACCGGGGGGCCCGACAAAGCACAGGATGGGCCCTTTTGACTCCGGTTTTAACTTGCGCACCGCCAGATATTCCAAAATTCGTTGTTTGGCCTTATCAAGTCCGAAGTGATCTTGGTCCAATATCTTTCTGGCCTTTGCAATGTCCAGGTTATCTTTGGTGCTGTCATGCCAGGGAAGCGCCGTCAGCCAGTCCAGATAGGTAGAGGCCACCGTATATTCGGCTGAAGACGGATGCATCCGCGAAAGGCGGTTGAGTTCCCGATCGGCTTCCTTTCGGGCCTCCTCAGGAAGATTCTTTTTTTCGATCTTTGCCTTGTAGTCTTCGATTTCTACCGTCGCTTCATCTTTTTCACCCAGTTCTTCTTTTATCGCTTTGAGCTGTTCACGCAGATAGTATTCCCGTTGTCTTTTATCCATATCCCCTTTAACCTGGGATTGAATTTTATTGCCTAATTCGAGAATTTCCAATTGATAGTTCAACAGCCGCGTCACTTCCTTTAACCGCTTTTTGACATCAAATATTTCCAGAATCCGCTGTTTTTCCTCAATGCTGGCGTTGATGGTGGATGAAATCATATCCGCCAATATACCGGAATCCTGTATGGATTTGGCCATCACCACGATTTCCTGGGGCAGGCCCGGGGAGAGCTCGGCAACCCTCGAGAACTGTCCGATCATATTGGACATCAGCGCTTCAACCTCTTTGTCCCTCGTTTCAATTTCCTTAATGTGTTCGACCCTGGCTTTGAGATACGGTTTGACTTGCGTGTATTCTTTGATTTTGAATCTCCCCAGCCCTTGTGCCAGCAATTGCAGCTTGCTGTCTTCTGTTTTCGCCATTTTAAGGATCAATGCAACAGTCCCAATCGAATGCAGATGCTCTCGCATGTCCACATTTCCTTCCATCGGCTTCTTTGCAACAACAAGACCAATGAGCCGATTCCCGGACATGGCTTTATCCACCAGCTGAATTGATTCCGGCTGCATAACAACAAGAGGTAACACCATTTTGGGATAAAGGGTGGCGTCGTACAATGGCAGGATGGGAAGAATTTCCGGTATCTTTTCTGCTGTCATTTCAGATGATGGTTGCTGTTCAGTCATGAGACCCTCCACTTGATCTGCAATAAATTCGATCCGGCATCAATGAATCGGAGTCGAAAATTACGGTCGGTTTAATAAGTTCATTTAAGGCGATGCTTCAAATCAACCCGCCGATTTTTATTTTTCGGTAATTGGGACTTGATATGTTTTATCCAGTTCGAGCTTTGCGAGTCGAACCTGGAGAAAACCGTTCGCGTAGGACGCTGAAACGACTTCGGGATCAATGGGCGCTGGAAGATACAGGATGCGCTCAAACTTGCCGTACTGAATTTCCGCCAGTCTGTAAGTCGCGTTATCTATTCGGGGTGATTGTACTCGGATTCCTTGAATTCTCACAGCCTTGCTGCTGATTTCAAGTTCCAAGTTCTCTTTGGTGACCCCGGCGATTTCACCCATGATAATAATTTCGTCAGGGGTTTCATAAATATCCATTTGAGGTCTCCAACGCCGTTCAGCAAACGTAATCATCGGGTTTATAGATCTAAAGAGATCTTCAAATGTTTTTTCGAACTTGGAACCGATTTGATCGAAATCTTTGGTGAAGCGTATTTTGATATAATCCATTTTAAAGCTCCTCGTTGTTAACGCCGACAATTTGTTATTTTCACCATTTAGAGATCGTCTTCATCGTACGGCCGATAAACGTTGCAATTACATCAACTTGCAACCATCTCATGACGCATCATATATACATATTTTAAATTTAAATTTTTACCATTTCAATTCGTATTTGTAAAGTAAAGTTGTGTCGCACCGGTCGATAATATAAAAATTGTGTTTTTGTCGTAAATGCAATATGGGTTGAGAACCCATGAAAAAGGATCTCAACTATTCGTTCAAATGGATTATCAGTTCCCAGTACTTTTTATATTTCGGCGTTATGGGCATCTTTTTGCCCTATTTCAATTTATACTGCTATCATCTCGATTTTACCGGCTTTGAAATCGGCGTTCTGTCGGCGATTCGATCCTTGGCTTTGATTCTCACCCCGCTGATATGGGGCTCGATGGCCGACCGTTTTAGCATCAGAAGACCCATCTATATCATATGCAGTTTTATCAGTACCGGAATATGGGCATTTTATCTGTTTACCACAAATTTTTGGGCGATGCTGGTCATCACGATTTTTTACGGCATTTTTTACTCACCGATCATTTCTTTTCTGGAAGCCTTTGCCATGGACGTATTGGATACGGAAAAGAAAAGTTACGGCAAACTCAGAGGGTGGGGATCAATCGCATTTATTATCACCGTTATCGTGCTGGGAAAGATTATCGATCTTTATTCCATTGACATCATCCTGGCACTTATTTTTTTCGGTTCTCTTGCCCAGGCCCTGATTTCCATCAAAATCCCCGATATTCAGATCAAAAAACAGACTGCTTTTTCTTCAAAAGCCAAAGCACTTTTAAAAAGGCATGTGGTGATATTTTTGTTCTGTGCCTTTTTAATGCTGGTGAGCCACGGCACATACTACGGTTTTTATTCCATTCATCTTGAAAAACTGGGATACGATAAGACGTTTATCGGTATCTCATGGGCACTGGCCTCCATCGCCGAAATTATCGTGATGATAAAATCCGACAGCATTTTTCAACGCTTTTCCATCGATAACGTTCTGGTTTTCTCATTCATAGTGGCGGCATTCAGATGGATGGCCCTCTCTTTTGCCACCTCTCCGGCTTTCATTCTGTTTTTGCAGATATTTCATGCCGTAACCTACGCCATGTTTCATGTATCCAGCATTCTGTATATCGACGCATCGACGCCGGATGAAGCAAAGACTCTGGGGCAGGCGGTCAACAACGCCGTTACATACGGACTCGGTCTAATGGTTGGATTTTTCATTAACGGGTATCTGTTTGAAACACTGGGGTCATTCACACTTTTTAGGATGAGCAGCTTCATCGCCCTTGGCGGAGGGATCCTCTTAAAATGCTCCCAGATGCTGGACGGGAGGGCCGGCCGGATTCAAGATGTGGAAAACCCTTCATAAGGTCCTGCGGTTTGATACCGCGATCCAATGCATTTGACATTTCAAGATTTATGATATAAAAACAGCCGACTGGATTTAATATTTTATGTTTTATTCGGATCGGCGCCATCCTTATCAGTGAAAGATGCCGGAAAGGGCAACCGATATACCATGAGGCCTTTGAAAAAGCCGCCGCACAGGATTTCCAATGAATCATGAGTTGACCGAGGACGAAAAAGACGCGTTAAAGCAGGTTGCCTTAAAACTTGAAGCTTTTGAAAAACAGAGGGGTAATCTGATCCCAATCCTCCAGATGGTTCAGAGCAAACTGGCCTACCTCCCTCCCGAATCCCTAAAAATGGTTGCGCAGCATCTTAAGATTC
>Ga0210077_1000617_pt1 | contig 12322 bp, 11 predicted proteins | sample RushMan_CattailN_5_FD_185556 | JGI IMG/M metagenome (GOLD analysis project Ga0210077, IMG submission 185556) | Wetland microbial communities from San Francisco Bay, California, USA, that impact long-term carbon sequestration -... | ecosystem: Environmental > Aquatic > Marine > Wetlands ... | reverse complement strand
ATAAGATGTCTGAATACGAAAAAAAACTTATGAGAGGTTTGATGAGAGGTTTTGGTAACACTATGATTCTGTGGCTTATCAGCAAAAAAAGACAGCACGGATATGAAATAATGACCAAACTTCATGAATCTACCGCTCCTTATAATACCAAAATGCCCAGTGCCAGTAAGATATATCCTGTACTGCATGATCTGGAAAAAAATGAACTGATAAAAGGATCATGGGAGTACCATGGAAAACGGAAGGTAAAGTACTACGAAATAACCAAAGAAGGTGAAGAAGCCCTTTCCAGATTCAAAGAGATAGCCAAATTTGCTAAAAAAAATAAATCAAGTCTTTGGCTGGAATTCTTTAGGGATATGATGGCTGTTGAAGATGAATAACAACTTAAAGGAGTTAAATTTATGAAATACGCTATAGAAACATTTGACCTTACAAAACAGTATGGTGATTTTTTAGCCGTTGATGCTTTGAATATGAAGATCAAAAATAAGAGCATATTCGGATTTTTAGGTCCAAACGGTGCTGGAAAGACCACTACAATAAAAATGCTCACTTGTTTAATCTTTCCAACTTCTGGAACTGCCAAGGTCACAGAATATGACGTTTTAAAAAACCCTAATGAGGTTAGGCAAAAAATAGGGATGGTTCCTCAGCTTGTAAGTCTTTATGGGGACCTTACAGTTAGGGAAAATATAGAGCTCTGTGCTGATTTTTATGGGCTTCAAGAAGATCTAAAAGAAAGCAGAGCTGACGAACTCATGGAAATGGTAGACATAAAATATGCTGAAAATAAACTTGTAAAACAGCTTTCTGGAGGTATGAAACAGAAGGCATCTGTTGTTGCAAGTTTAATACACCAACCAGAAATACTATTCCTTGATGAACCTACAATAGGTTTAGATCCAACAACTAAAAGAGTATTATGGGATTTAGTCGAGGAATTGAACTCTGAAGGACGTACTATAATTCTATGTTCTCACGATATGTACGAAGTAGAACTGCTCTGTGAGGACGTTGGAATAATAAATCAAGGGAAATTAGCTGCATTTGATACTCCACAGGGGCTCAAAGATACCATGATTCATGAAATTAAAGGTGAAAAAACGCCGAAAGATTCAAAAGTCTCCAAAGTTATCGAAAAAATCCTTGAAGAAACCGATCCCGAGGATAAAAAAGCAGTGGAATACATAAAAGACAGCATTGGAAGCGATGATCTTGATTTAAAAGAATTAAGTGTTATGATTAGTAATAAAGATGAAAAACTGATGGATCATCTTAAAAATTTATCCATAATTCATGATATCGAAGAACACAATTCTGGAAGAATTACTATGGATATAGAAGATTCAGATGAAGCAGTAACCCAAGTAATATCAGATATAATTGATAATGGAGGAAATATAACCTCTATAGCTACAAAAGACCCTTCATTAGAAGATGTTTTCATGAGAGTTACCAGTAAAAAGAAAGAAAAAGGTGTAGATGATGGTGGAGACTAAAAAAATCTGGTGGATGTTTAAAAAAGACCTTTTAGTCCTATGGAGACATCCTCCTCGGTTAATTTCAATACTTCTATTCCCTATAATTATGATAACCCTTTTCGGTTATGGTATGGGTGGAACATTAGAGAACATTCCAGTAGTTGTAGTAGAACAAAGCCACGGCCAGGTAACAGATGCTACCCTTACCGCAATTAAGGGAATGAGTTTGTATGACGTTAAAGATATACTGACGGATCCAGATAAGGGAAAGCAGATGGTTCAAAGTGGCCAGGTTAAAGCTGCCATAATTTTGCCGTCAAATTATGATAATTTGAGTGATACGCAGCCCAAGAGTGTGTTAGTTGATGTTGATTCATCGGATCAAATGGCATCGAGTGCAATTCTTCCAGCTACGCAAGCCCTCTTTAGTCAAGTATCAAACCAGATAGGTATGCAAAAGCTTGAAGCGATGAATTTAACATCTGCCCAGTCAGCCCAATCAGCTTCAGCAATACAGGTTCAATCTAATCAAGTTGCTGCCGCTTCACAGGGCATTAACTTCCAGAGTATAATGAATTCAATCAATTTACAGATAGATAAGATGTATGGAAATATTGATTATATAGACTTCCTTGTACCTGCTGTAATTGGTATGACTGTTCTTTTCGGATGTATGTTTGGAATGGGAGAATCTCTAGCCGGTGAAAGAGAAAGAGGAGAGCTTGCAAGGCTTTTCATGACACCTACCAGCGTTGCAACCGTTGTCGGAGGTAAAATAATCTCTAAAGTGACCGTAGAAATTGTAAGGGCCATAATACTAATCGTTGCCGCTATAGTTCTATTTGGAATTGTAATAAATGGAAGTATGGTACTTACATTCCTGGTTCTGGCACTTGGAGCCTTGTGCTTTGTAGGTTTTGGAATAATGATATCTGCAAGGGTTTCAACACAGGAAGACTACATGCAGATGGTAATGCCAATTACAATGCCCATGATGTTTATATCAGGAGTATTTTATCCAATTGAGACAATGCCATGGATATTCCAAAAGCTTGCATACGTCTTTCCATTGACATACGTAAATGATGCTTTAAGATCTGTAATGTTAAAAGGAGCAGGTGTAGGAGATATATGGGTAGATATAGTAGTTCTCGTAGGATTTACAGCACTGTTCTTCGCATTAGGAGTTACAAGATTTAACAGAGATATATAATCAAAAAAAATTTGAAGTGATAAAATGATTGGAAAAAAGAAAATATTCATTGGATTTGTCATGTTATGTCTTTTGGCAGGCCCAGTTTCAATAGCATCCGCAGTTTCGGCAGCAGATTGGCCAATGTTCCAGAATAACTTGGATCATACAGGGTATATAGATGAGGCATCAGATTTCACTCCAGAAGCATGGCTCTTTAAAACCGAGGGCTCCATATTATCTGCTCCTGCAATTGCAAATAAATTACTGTACTTTGGTTCAACAGATGGGAATTTTTATGCACTAAATTTGGATGACGGTACAAAAGTCTGGGATTACAGCACCGAAGGGAATATTACAACTTCTCCAGTTGTAAGTGGAGATAATGTATACTTCGGTTCTATGGACAGTTATTTCTACGCTCTGGATAAGAAAAATGGGGATTCAGTGTGGAAATACAGGACAGGGAATTCAATTGAATCATCCCCTGCAATAAAAAATGGAACCATCTACTTTGGATCAGACGATCAACGTCTATATGCTGTAAATACAGATAACGGTAAAATGAAATGGGAGTTCCAGACCGGAAATGCAGTAAAATCATCGCCAGCAGTTTACAATGGAACTGTGTACTTTGGATCAGATGATGGAAAAGTATATGCAGTAAATGATAACGGCAGTAAAGTATGGGAATATGACACAGGAACTGCAGTAAGATCATCCCCAGCTGTCCACGACTCTGTATTATATGTGGGTACAGACAATGGTAACTTCTATGCACTAAATACAAAGGACGGATCAGTGAACTGGACATATGAATTCAATGACACTGTAAGATCATCAGCACTCCTTGATCCAAACGACAATAGCCTGTTTGTAGGAGCAAATAATGGAAATGTGACCTGTCTTGATATGAGGGATGGGACATTAAAATGGTCTGTAAACACAGGGAATGTAAAATCAACCCCTGCACTTATGGGAGACAATATTGTAGTCGGTTCAGACAGTGGAACAGTTTATGTATTGAATAAATTCAGCGGTAAAGAAGATTGGAGTTACTCCCCAGGTTACTACCTCTTTAATTCACCGTTCAGCACACCAGTAGTATATGGAGACGACATAATTGCAGGTGCTGGCGATGGATCGATGTATGCCCTTGACTTTACAAAAAAGGCAGGCCCAACTTCGATCTACCTATATTATGTCAGCGCAATTGTGATTGTAGTTCTGGCAGGGCTTATAGGATTAAAAGTAGTTAGAGGACGTAGAAATAAAAAAGAATGAAAATGATTGATGGAATTTTTAATTCCATCCTATTTTATTCTTTAATTGATCTAATAATTCGTATTCTATACGCTGATAAAAATTGTAAAAATCCACTTATGCCTGTGGTGGGAGGGCAAGTTTAAATTTGCTTTTAAATTGAGAGAATCCATCACTTACCGCCTCCTTTTGTTATACATTGATTCTCAGGGTATACAGGCATAAGTTGTAAACTATTTTTATAAAATATAATTTAGACTTAAAAACCAGCATCAATATAATTTTTAAAAACAACAGTAAATAGACTTAGTAATTCTAAAATTAAAACCCTCAAAAATAAAAAAATTTTTGGGGCACCGAAAATCTATGATTTTCGAGTGAAAGGAAACCTTCTGGTTTCGTTTTGGAGCTACCGCGAGTTTTATTTAGTAAGCTGTATCTCAATAGCTGATACGTTTGTCGCTGCGCCTTCATTGCTCATGATTTCTTCTGTAGATATATCTATAGTTCCTAGATCCACATCAGTTATAAACCTATTTCTCACGATTTCAGCAACGTCAACAGCCCTACTTATGGCCCTTCCACGTGCTTTTAAAATAACTTCTGAAGTCCCGCCGTTCATCTGAGTTACGACAGCTAAAACATAGTTCATTACGGGTTTATTTCCAATGTATACAACATTTTCCTCTGACATCACTTTACCTCCAAAGAATAACCATGTTAATTTGGTCTTATGATATAACTATAATCTTCTAATTAATATATATAGTTTATGTTTTGCATACTCACCTTTAAAATCATTGCGTATATAAATAAAATGATTATAACCCATAATCAGATATAATGCTCATTAATAACAATTTTTTTAAATAATTTAAGGTCTTAAATCAGGAATAATGTCAAATTAACTATTTCTAGCAAAATTAGTGTTATCCAATATAGTATTACTAATTTAAAATTATTTTCCTTAGACTTTTTTTAATACTTCCCGTTAGCTATAAAGCCCACCCCTTACTTATTTTAACATTATAAAATGATTTACAAACTATAGTACCAGCTTAAATTCTTTTGCAGACTGTATTTCCCAAATATTCATTAATCAAAGATTATCAAAACAACAATTATACAACTAAAAATGATTGTATCATATACAACTTTTACGTGATATCACGGAAAACTAAAGTCATTCCATTTATATTTCCTTTATTATCCTTAATATGATTTAAATTAGCGCTGACAGGAATTTTTGTCCCCTTTTTATCATTCAACATAACTCGATCCAGGAACCATTCATTAACACCAAGATTAAGTTCACTGGAATTATTAAATTCCTCATTTTGAATTTGAAAAACTTCAGCTAACTCCATGTTAACTGCATCTTCATGTATCCATCCCGTAAGATCCTCTGCAATTTGATTCATAAACTTAATCCTTCCATTTTCGTCTGTAGCTATTAAAGCCTCATTTATACATTCAAGCATTGCTGAAAGCCATTGATCATGATTTTTTTCTATTTCATGCCTGTAAAGTGTTAATTCAATGATACTATGTAATTCACTCTCTTTAAATGGTTTATAAACAATTCCAGAAGGTTCTTTAAGAATATAGCCCGATGGTTCTGTCTTTTTTGCCCGTTCCACAGTACTTTCATCTGAGTAGGCGGTTAAATATATCACAGGTATATCCAAATGCTTTTTAATTTCCCTTGCAGCTTCTATACCATCCATTTCTCCTTCAAGTTTAATATCCATAAGAATAAGATCCAGCTGGAGTTCTTCCGCTTTTTTAACAGCTTCCTCACCTGAATGAACTACTGCAGGCACTTCATACCCCAAACTTTTAAGTCCATCCTTTATGTCTTCTGCTGTAATCCTTTCATCCTCGACAACTAGAATCCTTGCGTTACTCATTGACATTCCCCGTACTTTCTACAAATTTTAAGAATCGATTTATCATCTGTATCTAAGTATATTAATACTTTCATCATTTAATACAATCTTAAACCATTAATACAGTTTTAAATCATTGTACTATCTCAAGTTAATTCTAAATTACATTAAAATCAGTATTAGTTACTATTTTTAAGTCATTAGCTTCTTAAAATCCAACTTTCAGATATCTTTAAAACAGTGCTATTTGCAATTTAAAGTTGATATATTTCAATTAACTTCAAATCGTTTCAAAAGTAGCACTGTTTTAAATCAACCCCCCATCTTAAGCTATCTGAATTATCTTAAGATCAGGATTTTATTTATTGAATCTAAAACTGCTTCTACACTGGCCATAACAATATCTTCTGTTGTAGATCGTCCAGTTGCCTTATTACCATCTTTATCCCCCATTATAACAAAAACCTCGGCAAGAGCATTAGTTCCTCCAGTTATAGCTTCTATATTATACTCTTGAAGTTCTATATCCACAGTTTCACTCACAACACTTTGTATAGCATTTATAGCTGCATCTACTGGACCTACTCCTGTTTTTGCAGCGGTCTTAATTTCTCCATCAATGCTAAGTTTTACAGTGGCTGTAGGCATTACACTGTTTCCTGTCATTACTGAGAACCCTTCCAGTTTTACTATTTCTTCTTTCGCCCTTCCAAGAATACTTTCAGCTATAGCTCTTAAATCAGCGTCTGTAACACATTTTCCTTTATCTCCAAGTGATTTAACCTGATCAAATAATTTTTGGAACTGTTCATCATTTAATTCTATTCCATACTCATTAAGTTTAGATTTTATGGCCTTTGCACCTGTGTGTTTTCCTAAAACGATTCTTCTTGTATGGCCAACCATTTCAGGAGTTATCGGCTCATATGTTTCTGCTTTTGCAAGTACTCCATGTACATGTATCCCTGCTTCATGAGCAAATGCATTTTCTCCAACGATAGCTTTATTTGGAGGCATTTTAACCCCTGTAATTCTTGAAACAAACTCTGAAAGGTTTACAAGAAGTTCTGTTTTAAGATCCATTTTTAAATCATATCGCGTGATAAGGGCCATTATAACCTCTTCAAGAGATGCATTTCCAGCCCGTTCACCTAATCCATTTACAGTTGCATGAACCTGGTTGGCTCCAGCCTCTACAGAAACAAGAGAATTTGCAACTGCAAGACCAAAGTCATTATGACAGTGTACACTTATCGGGACATTTAAATTCTTTTTAAGTTCAATTATAAGCCATTTCATTGAAGTGGGTACCATAACACCGACAGTATCTGGAACATTTATATAATCTACTCCCACATTCTCAACCGCTTTGTAAATCTCTTTTAAATAATCTAATTCTGTTCTTGTAGCATCTTCTGCCGAAAATTCGGCCACAATTCCATGATCTTTTATATATTCAACTGCATCAATAGATTTACTTAAAATTTCTTCTTTGCTCATTTTAAGTTTGAATTCCCTGTGAAGTGGAGATGTACCAATAAAGGTATGTATGTAATCCACGCCGGCATCAATCGCTGCATCCAGATCTCCTTTTAAAGGTCTTGCCAAACCACAAATTTGGGCATTTAATCCCAGACTTAGAATTTCACGTGCTGCTTCCATTTCACCGCTTGAAGAAGCAGGAAATCCAGCCTCTATTACATTAACACCGAGTTCATCAAGCCTTTTTGCAATTCTTATTTTTTCATCGGCTGTTATTGCAACTCCGGGTGTCTGTTCGCCGTCTCTTAGTGTCGTGTCGAATATCCTTACCGTTTCCGGAAGGTTCATCTCGTTTTTTACTTTTTCTATATACATAAAATAATCTCTCCTTTGGTTTGGCAATTGTATAATTGTATTTGAAGTACCTCCATAAAAAAATATTGATGATGAAGTTGTATAAATGAAATTTATTGATGCATTTTAAATCTGCTGATCTTTAATTAAAATAAGAAAAAGAGTTATGTGCCTATACTCAAGCTCAAGAAATCCCTGAGACCGGGAGCAAGCCCTAAAATAAATATTGCCAACTTCAACATATTTCTAATGGACGTTGTATCAATGATATATCTCTATAGTCCGACTGTGTTGAATATTATACTAAACACCCCATTCATCCCTCCATGAGAGGTTAGGATCGTTTTTCCGGAGTCTATATGAATAAACAAAACTAATCAATAGCAGCACAAAAAAACCTGTGCCGAAGTAAAACTCAAAATTAGATAGTTGAATACCATTTTTAAGAATGTACAACAGCAATTGTAACCCATAAATGATTATGATACTTAATAATGCCAGGAAAAAAGTTTTATTTGTGTAGCCTCGCAGAGTAAAAAATCCATAAATAATCATAATAAGCCCTATCGGAATATAGAACTGGTGATAATCGTTATACCCCATTAATCCAAGTATTAACCATACTACACCTAAAAACAACAATAACCCACTTCCGGGAGGATGAGTTTTTTCCACATTTTCCAGATCTTTTATATAAACTGCTTGCCCAACACCTCTAATTCCTCGAAACAAAGTAAAAATCCCTTGCTCATAGCGAACTCTAATTACCGCATTAGCCCCTACATTAGAAGCTTTTTCTCTTAATTTTTCATTAACATCATCTTTAGCTGCGGTTGACTCCAAAGACTTATCGGAACGGACAGTTATTTTTCTAAATGATTTGAAAAGGTTTTTAATATTATAAGGATAAAGTTTTACCTCTTCTGGTGGAGTAAAAGGAATAGGTTCTTTAAAGGGCTTAAATTTATCACTTTTCATTATAGGGTATTTTGAGAATTTATCTTCAATATTTTTATCTTTTTCAGGTTTGTCACCTATTTTATCATTTATTTTATCAATATACACTTCCTGACTATTTTTTTCTGCTTTTTCATCATTTTCAGGTAATTTTGAACCAGAAGACCTTCTTATTTTAAGAGCCAATATACCACTAATAAAAATTATCAGTATATTAGTTAGAGTCCATTCAGCAAATCCAATTCCATCTGCCTGCATAAAATAACCAAAAATAAACCCTATAATAATAGATTCAATTGCGACGTTCCAATAAGTTTTATTTCTGTAATAGTGGTAAACAAAACCTATTAAAAAATATAAAAGTCCGGGAAAAATTATAAATAATAACAGAAGTTCATTCAATAAATCATACCCCCATACTCAAGCTCAAGAAATCCCTGAGACCGGGAGCAAGTCCTAAAATGAATATTGCCAATTTCAACATATTTCTGATAGTTTTATCTTCAATGTATTCATCTATCACATAAAGTGCTGCTAAAATCACTGCTATTTTTAAAGGGAACATAACAGCCGCCGTGTTTGCAATACCCATAAGTACATTGGGAAGCACATGCTGCTCGCCGTAGCCATAAAAAGTTATTGCAATAAATGTTGCTGATGCATCAAATAACTGGGCTAAAAGAACACCTAAATTGAATTTATCCTTTAAAAGGCCCCATTTAGTCCCCAAAAGCACGAATATTGAAGATACCGCTGCCCATATGCCGATGACCCCAAAAAATGCAGTCCAGTTTAGATGGTTTATGTTTAAAATATTAGGAATACATAAAATAACCCCTACAATAAGCATTAGATATCTATAATCGAAGTTCGTTTTCTTTTCTACATAAACAGATATGATCAATGTGGCAATTGCTACAAGACCTGTTAAAACGTAAATTCCAGGAGTTACAAGCCAGAGAATTAGGGGATAAATTCCGTTATCTACAAGAGCCCTTGTACTTGATCCAAAAAATATGAATGGAATTAAAGGAATTAAAAGATCCTTTGGATCTTTTTTAATGTATTTAAACAGTTTAATAATTAATATGACAGCAACGCCCAGTATAATCCCAAAAAACACTGTATTTAAGAGCGTATATCCCGGATGAAGATAGAGGAAATTTTCCTGTATGAACTGCGAAATATCTAAAAGCATAGACTTAATAGAAATTTGGATGATTTAAGTTTTGTTATGTTAAGGAAAATCAAGCTAAATTGAATACATATTTGCAAATATTTTGCCCAATAACTCAGTTTTAAGATTGCTATTTGGCTGATTTAGGTTTTGTTACTGTTAAATTAAAAGAAAAATTAAGTTAAATTAAAATTGCAATATTCTGTCCAGTAACTGAAGTTTTAGCCTAAGATATTACATCAACTGGAACTTTTGCTCCTCTCACTACCCTATCTGCAGTACTTCCAAGCAGAAATTTTTCTATACCGTGTTTACCCGATTTTCCTATTACTATCTGATCTACACCTTCTTCTTCTGCAGTTTTAAGTATAACATCGGCAGGTTTACCTTCCTTAATCACGGTAATAAGATCAACACCTTTGCATTTACCAGCGCATTGTTCCTCTTCCAATTTTTCCTTAAAACTTTCAACTGCCTTTTTTCCCTCTTCCCTTAAGTTCTTCTCAAGTTGATCTCTTAAATCCTGCTGTGGCAACGCGTCCAGGTAATCTGTATCAATCACATATAAAACAATAATAGTGCTGCCTAAACTTCCCATTGAAATTGCAGATTCTCCCGCCTTCTCCGCCTGCTTCGAATTATCTGTAGCTAACAATATTTTTTCAGCCATAAATTGACCTCCAACAATAAATCAAATTCACTTTATAAATTATGTACGAAAAGAAATAAATAATATACTATGGAAATTCTCATACAACCCATTGGAAAGGTAGAATATGAAGCCGTCGAAAATCAAAGCATACAAATCTTAAAAAATCTGTCAAAAATTTAGTATTTTTGACGCCTGAGGAAATTACATTTCCTCGGCCCCGAACATTCCATGTTCGAAGGCATCGAAACCCTCTGGTTTTCGAATGCTTCGATTTTTATGTAGAAACAGATATTAAAGGCGCTGAATTTGCAGGGATTATTTAAGCAGGCTTAGATTAGTTTAATTTAGTAGAAAAATTATCTTTTTATAATAAAGATGATGCTGAAATCTGATTTCAGCTTTCAACGTACTATATATGGCAAAAGTACTCAATTAGCACATCTCCAAATCAATGTAAAAGTTCAAGATATTTACTTTTGATTTTTTCGTATTCTTCTTCTGATATTGCACCCATATCCAGTAATTCTTTTGCCTTTTTGATTTCATCAAGTACATTGATCTCTTTAGGCTGTTCTTGACTGCTTTCCATTTCTTCATCCATGAAACTCTCTTTTTCTGCATTTAATTCTTTATTATCCTCTATTTCTTCGTTAAACGAATTTTCACTTTCCGTATTTAATTCCAAGTTACCATCAACTTCATCAAATATATCTCCACTTTTTATATCTGATTCTACGGCAGTATTATCATCCATTCCTTTATCAAGTGAATTTCCATTTTTTATATCCAACTGCACTTCTTCATTATTAACTCCTGCATCAACTGAGTTTTTATCTTCAATAATTTCATTTGAAGTCTCTTTTAAGTTATTTCCACATTTTATACAGAATTTAGAATTTAATTTGTTTTCAGATTTACATTCTGGACAGATAAGAAATTTAAACCCCATTTCATTCTTTTCTGTTTCATTTGTACTGGTTTCGGTTAATTTACTTCCACACCCAATACAAAACTTGGAATTGGACTTATTTTCAGATCCACAATTAGAACAAGCAATAATGTTAGAATTAGTTTTATTTATTTCAGGTTCGCTGATGCTGGTTTTACTTAAGTTACTCCCACAACCAATGCAGAATTTTGTGTTTTCAAGGTTCATAGTTTGACATTTTGAGCAAATAATCCCTTTTTCATTTTTAAGTTCTTCATCTGGGTTTATGCCCCTTCTTTTAAGTGCAAGTCTTCTACTTATTTCTTCATTTGAAACCATAGTTTTCCCCTCTTAATTCAACAATCCCACTAAATATAATGACTAATTAAGCCTTTTGATGTTTTTAATCCATGTAATATATAATTACAGTTTTAATATGGCACCATATCCCATTTATCCAATTTTAGATTTAATATAATTTATAACATTTGCAATAAACTTCAATTCTATGTTAATCTGCCCCTTTTTTATTATTTACTATTATATAAAGATCGAAAAACTTATAAATTGATATAAATGCTTAAAAACAGCCATATAATATGAAATACTGCAAATATTATTAATATTTTAAAAATTTAACTGATTTAATGAGAAAAAGATAATGAGTTTCCTTGATGTAAATAGTCTTAACTGATAATAGACAATTATAGAAAAAATAAATTGATTTTTTGAGTTTTCTTTTCTTCCACAGCTTCAAACATCACATATGTGGTATGTACAAAATTTTACGATCTTTGAGTTGAGGAAAATTTTTAATTTTCCGAACATTCGAAAATCGTAGATTTTCGATGTTTGCGAAATGTAATTTCGCAACCGTAAAAAATCAGAGATTTTTTACATGTACCAAACACGAAGTGTTTGAGTACCCAAAAAACTTTGTTTTT
>Ga0210077_1000616_pt1 | contig 12335 bp, 8 predicted proteins | sample RushMan_CattailN_5_FD_185556 | JGI IMG/M metagenome (GOLD analysis project Ga0210077, IMG submission 185556) | Wetland microbial communities from San Francisco Bay, California, USA, that impact long-term carbon sequestration -... | ecosystem: Environmental > Aquatic > Marine > Wetlands ... | reverse complement strand
TAGGCCTCAGCGCCTCAGCTACTCGACTGCTCCTGTGGAATCGCTTCGGGGTTCAGATACCTACACACGTGTATCTTATGGCTGCACCTAATCCTGTAGGTGTGGGTCAACCGTTCAACTTGGTGATGTTCAATCCTCAAGTTCCACCAGGTGCATCTCTGACTAATGACGTTCGATACCAATACACGATGGACGTTGTGAAGCCTAACGGCGACACAGAGACACTGCCGTCAACCGGCGTTTTCACTTCCGACTCAACTGGATCACAATTCACTGCGTACACGCCCGATCAAACTGGCAACTACTCTTTCACGGTCAAATTCCACGAATTGTTCTATCGCTGGTACTATGATACATCTCCAGGCGCCGATTTGACCAGGACCGGCGCGAATGCCACCTACACAGACTATTATGGCACCACCTTCAAGGAAAGCACCTATACACTCAAAGTGACAGTGCAAGAGGAGAAAGTAAGCCTCATAGGACTACCCCTGATATCTCCATTGCCAACCGAATACTGGACACGACCCATTGAGGGACAGAACACAAACTGGTACCTGGTTGCCTCTAACTGGCTCAGCGGTCCTCATGACCGCGACAACGGCGGCGGCGAAAACAGGTATCAGGCTGAGGGCATCGCGCCTAACAGTCCGCACATCCTGTGGACTAGGCCGACAGAGGACAACGGCATCCTTGACGACACTGGAAGATCTGGCACGGGCAACTCTTTCAACGCAGGCTCTCAGTACCAGCCGAGATTCACGAACCCGATCATCATGTACGGAAGACTCTACTACACCCCAAACCTCTACACTTCAGGCTCAAGCAACTTGCTGGACTGTGTAGACTTGAAGACGGGACAACTTCTCTGGGAAACACAAGTCGCGCAAACAACACAAACATTTACTTTCGGCAGTTTCACTTTCACCATGGTAACGAATGCTATACCAGCGTTCGGCTACTACTACAGTCAAGACGACCCTAACGAGCACGGCATCCAAAACCCAGGCTGGCTATTCACAAGCGACTATTCAGTGTCATATCAACCGGAAAGAGGCATCCAAGGACCCCTCAACATAAGCGGCGTTCCCTCAGGCTTCGCCATAATGGGTCCGGCAGGCGAAAACCTACGCTACGTACTCTCCAACCTCGCAGCCCGTGGACAACCACCAAACTACTACCTGGCTCAGTGGAACTCATCCAAAGTAATCCCAATGATCGGCGCAGGCTCTGACCCAACATCGCAGCCGATAAACGGAGGCACAGCAAACCGTTTCGACTGGAACGTATCGATGCCCTGGAACTTTACCACGACACCGACGGTGGCAGCGGCAAAGTTGGATGACATACTGTGGGGCTTTAACGCCTCCAGTGGTTGGCCAACCGGCACCAGTGCACCCTCGTATGCTTTCCAAGACACCGTTACGGTCTGGGCTGTGAACTTGAATGCTTCACTCGAACCGATAGGGACCGAAATATACATGAAGACGATCACTGTGGATAACCCTGACGACAACACGAACATCATATTCGAACATGCAGACGCAAACTCGGGAGTCTTCGTAGGCCTCGAGGTTCCAACCTGCAGGTTCCACGTCTACGACATGCGCACAGGCAACGAGCGATTTGTAACCGATGCACAGACCGACGATGTCAACCCATACGGATACTTCACTTGGCCAAGCTTGATATCTCAAACGCAGACTAAACTTGCTTACGGCATGCTCTACACTGGTGGCTACACCGGCGCAATCTCTGCCTACAACCTTTCATCAACTGGCACTAACGTTCAGCCGACCTGGCGGTACCTAGCTCCTTCCGGCGGAGAAAAGATCCAGAACTATGTTCTGATGGAGGGTCTTATCTGCGACGGCAAGATCTACGTGGGTACACATGAGCACTCAGCTGATACTCCGCTGTACAAAGGTGAACGCGTACGCTGCTTAAACGCTACTACAGGTGAGGCGATCTGGACTATGTCTGGATGGGCTTATCCTGAAAGCTTTGCCACCGCTGACGGTGTTCTGATCTACTGGAACAACTACGACGCACAGATATACGCGCTAGGCAAGGGCCCGACTTCCACAACTGTTTCTGCACCTGACACTGCGGCGGCTTACGGCACGCCCGTGGTTATAAAGGGTACAGTTATGGACATATCTGCGGGCACAACGCAGAACGAGCAGGCAGCACGGTTCCCGAACGGCGTTCCCGCTGTTTCCGAGGATAGCATGAGCGAGTGGATGGAGTACGTATACATGCAGAAGGCACGTCCCGCGAATACCACCGGCGTCGAAGTTACGCTGAGCGTGGTTGACGCGAACAACAACTGCAGAGAAATCGGAACAACAACTAGCGACGCAAACGGCTTCTTCAGTTACGAGTGGACTCCGGACATCCCCGGCAAATACACGGTATACGCTTCGTTCGCCGGCAGTGAGGGCTACTGGCCTTCGCAGGCGGAGAATGCGTTCACCGTAATGCAGGAACCAGAAGCCACTCCGGGAGCGACACCGATGCCGCAGTCAGCGGCTGACCTGTACTTCGTTCCTGCAGTCATAGGCATCATCATAGCCATAGTTGTAGTCGGCGCTGTACTTGTACTGATGCTCAGAAAACGGCCATAAACGCTGTAGCAATCAGCAAACTCTCTTTCCCCTTTTTTAGTGGACCAAAATCATGGAGAAAATTAGAAGGGCTGAGTGGTCTCTGGGAGAAACTCACGATGGCGTATGGTCATCGCGGATTTTTCTATCTTTTCTCCTATATTGCGAACCCAGAGCCCCAGCAAACCCTTTAATGAATCGTTTATGTAGATAAAACCTTCGATTAACAAGGGCATAATAGAGGATTTTTGGAAAGGGAGCTGTTTCTGAAAAAGCAGAGCAGCAAGCGGTATAAAGCTAGGAGCTTGGGATTGGAATTGCGCCCTGACCGCGGTTACAAAAGAGATTATTTCTTTTTCTCAGCTACTTGTGATGTGGTTTCTTTGACGAAGACGGGTTTGAATTTGAATCGTTTGTATGTGAAGGGGTCGAACCTGCCTTTTGGTTTGACGCATATGTAGGCTTGGTTGAAAGTAGAGTAAGCGGCGCCGTGGTATTCGAGGGCGGTGTGGAAACCCAGGTAGTAGTTTTTTCTGATTTTTGAGGCGATTAGGAGTTTGTCGGGTGTGTATTCTTCTGTGTTCTCAAGTGGTGATAGGACAGCGTATAGTCCCTTTCGGATCTGTTCAAGCTTGCCAGCTTTGACTAGCCTCCTTATGTATTTACGATGAATGTATCTGCGGTTGGAGGCGCTGTTTGTGATTTTGAGTGCTTGCTGCACGATTTCATTGAAGGTAACTATTTTCATGGGTAGAAGAGCGTTGTAGAGTGTTTCAGTTTTCGAAGGCATGAAGGCCAAGATTTTTTCACTTTTTTAATGCAGTTATCCATAAACTGGAACATTACATTAAAAACTTGCCACAACGTGCTTCTCGTGTAATAACGGCTTAATGGAAAAAAGAAAACGAGTTTTTCGATTTTCTTCTAATAAGAAGTTGTTGACCAACGCCACACAGTTCACCGGTCTACTTCTTCTCTGCTCTGCGGCTTTCTGTCTTTTGAATTGACAAGTCAGCGTGCGCACTTTGGTTTTTAGGTAAGGGGCATTGAGATGCACATGGTAACGATGTATGGAGTTGGTTGTTTGTTGGAGTGAAGTGTTCGCAAGCTTTAACTCATTCTTGATTGATCATGCTACTTGGCTGAAACATAGTGGTTTCTTTTGATGTAGAACCGCCAAGGACGGTTCTTCCATTCGCCTGCGTAGTCCACGCCTACGCGTTTTGTCTCCACAATATCTTCTTTGGGGACAGGGGGCGCGTCTTTGATGTAAAGTGGCTGGGAAGTTAGATCTGTTTTGTTCTGCGACTTTGATATGCCCATTGCCATGCAGAGTTTACTTGGACCGTTTGTGAGATTAACTGCTTTAGCCTGTCTGGCGCCTCGTCGCTTTGCCATAATATCTTGGCCCTCAACTGGCTCCAAGGCTCTTATGAGAACCGCTTCTGGTTTGCCGGGCACGTTGCCGACGGTTACGTTGAAGCAGTAGTACATTCCGTAGATGAAATAGATGTAGGCGTTTCCTTTTTCCCCAAACATGACTTCGTTTCGGGCTGTCCGTCGGCCGCCAGAGCTGTGTGCAGCCTTATCCTCAGGGCCTCTGTACGCTTCGGTTTCAACTATTCGGCCTGCGGTTTCGCCTTGGCTGGATTCGTGTACTAGAATTTTCCCGAGAAGGTCTTTGGAAACCTCTACTGTGTCTTGCTGATAGAATGCCCTTGGCAGAATCATGGTTTTTGCTTAGGATCTTCAGACAAATAAGCTTAGCTAAAATTGACTTTTGGCGTGTATTATGCAATTTTCCGTTTATGAGGAAGGGAGGAAAACGGCACAAGAAAGTTAATCAGTACGTGTGCTTGCTGGATATTCGGTGACCAGTTTGACGAACGATGATAAGCTCGACGTTGTTCCGTCCGTGGAGCTAGAGCGGTATTTGGGCAAATGGTACGAGATTGCGCATCTTCCCGCCAGATTCCAAGAAGGCTGTTCTGAAACCACAGCTACTTACACGTTAGCTAAGGATGGCAAAATATCTGTGCTTAACGAGTGCAGAAAAAACGGCAAGGTCAAGCGGGCAAAGGGCAAGGCAAAAGTGGTGGACAAGACCACAGGGGCAAAACTCAAAGTAACATTTTTCTGGCCGTTCTATGGTGACTATTGGATTATCAAATTAGGGAGGGACTATGATTACGCGGTTGTAGGCACGCCGAATCGCAAGTACCTTTGGATTTTGAGCAGAACCCCGCGAATGGATGACGAGCTTTTTTCAGACATAGCAGAATTTGCGAGGTCAAAGGGTTTTGAAGTGGAAAATTTGATTAGAACGAGCCACACGCAACGAATAACTACTTAACGCGTGAGTTAGTATAGTCAAGATTCGGTTTCCTTTTTGATTTGCGGTTGGAACGTTAAAACCAAGGTTTGAGATTTTTTTTTCATGACCCTTCAAGTAGCGCGCTTGAGGGCACCAGAATTTGATGCAACCAATCAAAAGTAGTTGTGCTTTAATTTTCGCACACAACTACTTCTAAGAGCCAAATAGCCCGAGAGGCAAAACGAAAACAATCGGATCTTCTTCTAATTAGATGTTGTTGTTCGGTTTGTTTTTTGGCTGAACAACAACAATAGTGTCTCTTCTCAAATTTCGTGTGCGTGGAGATTAGGTTCGGTAGGCAAGAAAAAAATATTTTTTTTCTGCATTCTACCTGAAGACGAGATGATGGATGTACGTGGTTAATTCGAGATTTGGGTGTGATATGTGGGATTATCACGAAAATCTTTTTTCTGTTGCAACAATGATTTGTAGGAAAGAAATTGCGTGACTCTTATCTGGAAGTTGCAACTAGGTCCTATATGCAGGCAACTTAAAATAACGATTGTCTGGATTAGAAATGATCGCAGTTTATCAGGTGTCGCATGTCGTTGATTTTGGGCACGGGTGTTGCCTCCTCTGGAGACCACATTATCCGCTGGGCATGCGATCTTAAAGTACCCTCATCCGAGGGTATCCATTCTATCCGCTGTTTATAAACTGTTTCTGGAAGTTATCTCCAGATGCCGATGTTATTGGATTTTGATTTTTGATTTTCGTTTTGCTCAATAGTGTTGAGCTTTTATGAAAGCGGTTGATCAGAGTGCTATTGGGGGTTATTTTTTAGCTTACTAACTAATTGCAAGAATTGGTATGTGGAATTGTTCTTTGATTTTCTAAGCGTTGATTTTACAATGCTGGAGGGGGTTAAGACTTTAATATGCGTATTGCACTTTATATATAGTGCGTTGTGCGTATAGAAGGTAAGGTTATGGCTGCTTCGAGTTTGAAAGGCGTGGCGCTTGAAGATTATGTAGCTAACAATTTGTCTCGTTTCTCCCCAGATTTAAGCTTGGTTGGTCGTCAAGGAAAGGTTGCAGATCGAGGTTTCGATATATATGCAAGGGACTCGAAGGGAGTTGACTATTACATCGAAGTCAAGGCTTCCGAATGTAATAGGCTAAGCATAGGTCAGATTGTGGAGTACAAGGCAAACTTGGCGAAGGTTGCTCACAAGGCTAAGGTTATACTTGTATGTAGGGATGTGGATGCAGAGATAAAGGATGTTTTGAAGAAAATCGGGGTTGATGTTTGGACTTTTTTGGATTTTGGAGTGCCTGAAAGCCTATTTGGTTACGAGGTTGAGAAGACTGGACAATTGAAGCTGAGTCCTGTTGAGCAGAAGGCGTATTTTGCTCTTTTGAAACGAGGCTCCATTATCGCGAGAGTCGAAGATGTCTCTTTAACTCTTGGTGTTTCGCCTTCTTGGGCTAAGAATATTCTTTCGAAGCTGGCAGGTCATGGTGCAGTTCAGCGGGTTGGCAGAGGAAAATATGTGGTGATTCCCGCTGATGTTATGTACGGCAGGAAAAGCTACGTTGCCGACCCGTTGGTTTTGGTTAATGAGTTAATGAAAGAAAACGATTATTGTGTGGCGTATTGCAGTGCTGCTCATGTTCATGGGTTGACCGAGCAGATGCCTTTCAAAACTACCGTTGCTGTGCTTAAGCAGATGCGACCCATAGAAGTTGGGAACGTCTCTGTGAGTTTTGTCACCTTAAAAAAGTCGAGGTTTTTTGGATGTGAGGGCGTCAAATATCTGGACGTAACTCTGAAGGTGTCGGACTTGGAGAAAACCGTGGTGGATTGTGTGGATAGACCTGAACTTTGTGGTGGGCTCTCAGAGGTGGTTCGGATTCTGTTAAACGCCTTTGAGGATAAGAGGATGAATTATCAAAAGCTGGTTTTGTATGCAAGGAGGTTTGAAAGTCATGCTGTTGCTCAGAGACTTGGTTTCATTCTGCAATACCTTAAGGAACGAAAAAGGATACATGTGGATTCAGAGGTTTTTGACGGCCTGTTACAATTGGTTGGCTCTAAGGTTTATCCTCTTGACGTTAAAGCCTCAAGGGTTGGGGACGTTTCAAGGAAATGGAAAATACTCGATAATGCAGGGTATCTTGAGGTTTAGCTGGAGACGGAGTTGGGCGGGGAATGTTTAGGTTAACCAGTCATGATGTGAGGGTGTGGGCAGATGAGCAGGGGCTTTCAGACATGTTGTTTGCGGAGTTGGATTATCGTCTGGTTAAAGCCCTTGAAGTGATTTATCGTGACGAGTTATTGTCGAACCGGCTTTGCATGAAGGGCGGAACCGCGATAAACAAGCTGTATCTTGGTGAAACCTCCCGGCTCTCCGTTGACCTGGATTTTAACCATCTGGGTCCTAAAGAGGACGTTTTGAAGGAGAGACGCGGTGTACGGGAACGGATTGTGGAGGTTCTGAAAAAGCAGGATGGTTCATACGAGTTTCATTCGGAGCGTCGGTATGAACAGACGAGAATTAAGGTTCGATACAAGACTGTGGCGGGGCCAACGCGGAGTTTCAAAATTGAGATTTCCCATGTGGAACGCTTTCCAATAGTTTCATGTGTCATGAAACAGGTTAAAGCTCCTGAAGGATCAGCCGACGTAACTACGTACACTTTGGAAGAACTTACAGCAACGAAACTCAGAGCATTGCTAGAGCGGTTTAAAGGCAGAGATATTTACGATCTCTATTTCATTTCTCAACTCAATCCTGACCCGACTGTAACGAGAAAGATGTTTCTTTATTACTTCTACAGAGCACGCAAGGTCTTCAATCCGAAGCTACATTATAGAAACCTAACAAAGAGATATGAAAGTGGAAACTATGTGGATGATGTCTCTTCGTTTGTGAAGCCTACGATCAAATTTGATTTAAGTGAAGCTGCGCAACATGTGATATCTACGTATTCATTTCTCAATGAGTTGGATTCCGAGGATATAGTATTTCTAAACTTGGCTTGCTTGTTACTCGGCAAAAAAGTTGCAAGGAAAAGTCTTGCAGAACTGCATAAGATAGACAAACCTATGAAGTTTCTGTTTAACGATATTGAAATATCCCCTGAAGCTCGCTCCATCTCAACAAACGAGATCAAGCTCTTCAACAAGAAAAAGCGTGAACAGACTACTACCAAGCAGCCAACCAGCATTTAGCTTAAAGATGGTAGTATGCAAGAAAAAAATATTTTTTTATTGTATTCTACCTGAAGACATGTTGTGTAAATTCGTGTGATTGTTGCCAGGATGGTGCAATGGGCAGGTTTGGTATTAGAGCATCTTAGTCGTGTTTTATATGGGCTTTCGGTGTCTAGAAAAACTTTTTGATGACCCAGTCTAGGTGGTAAAGGTAGTCTTCTTCTTTGGTGACGTATGTTGGGCTTACGAGAGTTGCTCTTGCCTTTATGTCGTCTTTTGAAATCTTGTACGCTTTGATGCAGGTTTCGATGTCTTGGATGTCTCTTTGGTTTAGTCTTCCGATTTTGGTGACGATTATGTCAAGTGGGTTGAGAGCTCTTAGGGATATGTGGCTGTACTCTTTTATTTTGATGCTTTTTTCTATGTAGTCGTCTGGTAGGGATTGGCAGAATACGTATCCGTCTGTCCATCTGTCGACTTTGAAGCCTGGTGGATTGTTTTTGAGGGCTTGTTCGAACTCGGGCAGGTCGCTGCTTGGGATTGTGAAGTCAATATCCATTGTGGATGGTTTTAGGTCAAGCAGGGTCATCGCGGTTCCGCCGGCAGCTACAAGAGTGATTTTTCTTGTTAGGTCTTCGTTTAGGACCTCTAGGAATTCGAGTAGGGCGGTTTTGTCACAGGGCATTGTATAGCCTCATCTTTTGCAGGATGCTTTCTTTGTCAGCAGGGATTTCCTCTATGTTTAAGGTTTCTAGAATATCTATTGTTTCATTGACTTCGGGTTTTGGTTTGAGGGCTTGCAGTATTTTTAGCAAGCCTAAGAGTTTTCCGGTGGTCTCAAATTTTTGGCTTAAGAACGCTATTAGGTTGGTTTTGAAGCTGTTTTTTGCCAGAATTATGGGTATGGCTTCTAGCAGTCTTGCGTCGTTTTGAAGTAGTATGGCTGTGGTTATGTATTCGATGCATATTCTTTTGCCCTGGTCCATGTGGCGACCGAATTCTCTGTAGCCAAACCTGTTGAGATTGTATGTTAGGTCTAAATCGGGTATCTTGGCGGGTTTTGTTTCTGTTTTGATGGTTTTGATTTCTGTTTTTTCCGCGACTTGTTTGATTTCGCTCCAGAATGTTTGGGGGCAGAAAAAGGTGATTTCTTCGTTGAGAGCTTCTCTGAGTGGGTTGATTTCGTTTGATGTTATCAGGTCGTGGAAATCGTTTTGGTCTGTAATTAGACTGTTGATTTTGAGGTTATGCTTGTTTTGTAGTTCTTGGAGTTCTTTGTAGAGCTGAAGTGTCTCGGCGTGGTATTCTGGTGTTTTGTTGAGGAGAAAGAGGAATTCGATTCTGTTGAGTTTAATGTTTTTCTTTGGATTCATAGAACTTATTGATCTTATAGTGCATCTGTTATCGAGAGATTTTTGCATTTCTGTTAGGAAGGGTAAGAGCTCGTTTCTTTCTGATAGGAAGTTTCTTTTTTTCTCTATTTCTATTTCTGCGAGTGTGTCGATTAGCAAATAGTTTTGGAAATTAAGTTCAACGTTGGACGATCTGCCTATTCTGTTTAGTTTGATTAGTCCTTCGGTTTTTAGTTCTTGTAAGCTCTGGTAGATGTTGGCGTAGTGAGCAGTGCCGTAGTTGTCTTTGACTCTTTTGGTGAGTTGGTTAATTGACAGATACTCGCCTATGTTGGATGATAGTGTGTTTAGGATTCGAAGGGTAAGTGTGTCCATTTTTGTTCGCCTGTAGTGTCGCTTACTTCAAGGTCTTCATATTAATTTATATATATTTTACTATAATATTATAGTAAAAAAACTATAATAAAAACCTTGTTGCAGACAAGCAAGGATGAACTTCTTTCCAATTGGTGCTCAATAATTGAGGAAGGATCCTGAAAAAACCATCCTAGATTTTATTTATACATGGCGGTACAATGGGGTTCCAAAGGAGAAGATAGCTCTTGATATTTCAGAGTGGGCTAAGGATACATCAGTCGAAAAAACCAAAAAATACTTCAATCAACTATCCAAAAACCGTTCAGGAAATTGTTGACACGGCTGTCAGATGAGAGGAGACACAAAACAGGAACCTAAACTCTTCGCGAAATATTTATTTCTTAAAATCTTAATGGTTTTATGCGTAATGCTAAGACAAAAAGAAAAAATTATAATAGTTAATCAGTAGATGATAATATTGGTGAACTGTTTGGAGCGCGGTGTAGAAGCGTTTGTTTCAAGACGGCTAGTCAAGGTCTTTGGTGAGCATGAGCTCGTTGCCACGGATGAAACGCTTCCTGGCAGAATTAGAGTTGATTTTCATTTCAAGAATAAAGATGGCGCAGACGTCTTTGTGGAAGTGACGATGCATAAAATAGGCCGTCGTAGCCTAAGCAAAATTCTTAATCTGTACTCTTCCCTATCTAACTTAGAGCCTCCGCTTGAAAAGTTTGAGTTAATAGTTGTTGGCACTGAAGTTGATGCATCAGCCAAGAAGGCGCTTGACGGACTTCCTGTTCGCTTGGTTACTATTGAAGAACTAGGAATAACCCAAGCTGAACTGGAAGCTATTAGAGGAGAGCCGAAGCAGTTTCAAGATAGGAGGCTCTCACCGGAAGAGGCCAAATTAGTGGCTATGTGGGAGGCAGAGAAGAAGGCAGTCATCCGAGCGAAGGATGTTCAGGATACTTTGCGTTGTTCGGCTGATTATGCTTATGTTTTGCTTCATAATCTAGAGCGAAAACACTGGCTTGAGCGAATAAGCACTGGTCTTTATCAGTTTGTGCCAGCGGCTTATGGTTATCCTGAAAAGATTCCGCCCGTTAACTCGTTTGTCATAGGGGCTGCTTTGGTTAAACCCTACTATTTTAGTTATTATACGGCTAACAGCCATTATGGATTTACTACTCAGATGCCGTTCACTTTGTTTATTGCCACCACAAAGAAGAAGCCAAAGGTTGAGTGGCAGAGCGTCACTTTCAAGTTTGTGACTCTGTCCGAGCGCAAGTTCTTTGGCTACCGCCTTGAGAAGGCGTTTGATGCTGAGGTTTGTATGGCTGAGCCTGAGAAGGCTATTGTTGATTCGTTTGATAAGCCACACTATGCAGGTGGGGTTGAGCAGTTGGCAAGGATAACTTGGCGCGGTTTGGCAAAGGTTGATAAGGCTAAGTTGGTGGAGTACGCTGTCAGGATGGGGTCGCATGCTTTGGTTCAGAGGCTTGGTTTTGTTGTTGATTCTCTCTCAAAAGAGGGTTTGGTTCAACCGTTAGCTTCTGATCTTAGACTTTTGTTGCTAAATAATGTGGGAAGCGCCCCGATTTATCTTGATGCAAAGAGACTCAAGACGGGCTCATTTTCTAATGATTGGAGAGTCGTTGATAACGTGCCAAGAGAGCAGTTACTTAGCGAGATTGAGGTAAGGTGAGAAGCCGGTGTTGGATCAAAAATATGTGACGTTATATGCTCGTTCTAGCAAAGTGCCTTTGGATGTGGCAGAACGCGACATAGTCCTAACGTATGTCTTAAAAATTCTATCAGAGGATCTTTTGAAAAGGTTAGCGTTCAAGGGTGGTACTTGCTTAAAGAAAATGCATTTTGGAAGCAGTGGCAGATTTTCGATGGACCTTGACTTTACGAGTCTTAACATGTCCACGGATGACCTCCAATCTGAGCTCAAGAAGTTGCTGGATAAGCGTAGTCATTTTGGTATTGGATTCAAGGTTTCGGAAGAGAATGTTAGGAAGGGCGCGGGTGCGTGCGAGCAATCTTACATTGCAGTCATAAGTTATGCTCATAGCTGGAATGCTGGGGAATTCATGTTTGAAGTGAGCTTCCGTGAAAAGCCACTTTTACCTCTTGATGAACTGCCTTTGTTGGATGAAATGTATTTTAAGTACTCTGAGTTTCCTCGTTTCCCTGTGGGGTGCCTTTGCAAAGAGGAGTTATTGGCAGAGAAGTTGCGGGCTGCATACCAGAGGTTTCGAGCACGCGATTTGTATGACCTTTACCTGTTTGCGGATAGACATTTTGACAAAAGTATGGTACAAAAACTTGTAGTTGTTAAATGCTGGGGCGTTAGAGAGCCGTTTAGTCCTAAAGAACTCCTAAATAGCATAGCTGAGTTCAAGTATGACTGGACTGACCTTGAGCGATTGGTAAGGAAGGGAGAGCTGCCTTCTCAAGAGACTGTTATTGGAAGAGTTCTCAAGA